>TARA_R110002020_G_scaffold226824_1_pt1 | contig 13648 bp, 7 predicted proteins | sample TARA_R110002020 | Tara Oceans TARA_R110002020 (sample SAMEA4396489) | marine metagenome | biome: Westerlies Biome; feature: [MES] marine water layer (ENVO:01000295) within the mesopelagic zone...; material: water (ENVO:00002006), including particulate matter (ENVO:01000060) such... | reverse complement strand
CAAGGAGATCGCGGAGCTTCTCCGCGCGTACACGGACGAGCCTGACGAAACCTTCATGTCGGATAACGATGTTAAGGCCTTTCTGGGCCAAGGCTACCGGGAGTTTCGGGACCTCGTTACCAAGATTGAGCCCCAAGCGTATGCCATCGGGGCCTCGTTTACGCTTACCAACACAGCGTTCATCGACCTTGCGACCACAAATGTCACGTTTGCCGACCTGTCTGTTGGGAAAATCTTAGGAAACTCTGCGACTGACGGAAAAAAGATGGGGCGAATCATCACCCTGTCTAGCGTAACCGCTGGCACGTCGCCTGCGGCCTACATCTATCAGCCAGTCTCTTCAGACGCGGCGCTTCAGACCACTTCCTCAAGCTATATGCTTTCTGGAACAAAGCTGATGATCTCAGGAACCATCACATCCCCAATGGCTATCGCCTACGTTCCGATGCCAATCTCCACAACCTGGAGCAACCTGGCAGCGACAACAGAGCTTGATGATTTTGGCATGTTCCACGACATCGTGGCCCTCTTGGCCTACAAGCAGTACGCTATCAGGGATGGAGCCATCAACGATGTCCTCATGGGACAGCTTCAAGCTAGGCTTTCAGACCTTGAGCAAGGCGTCACACACCGAAACCTCGAAGCACCTCACTACGTGCAGCGCGTAATGGGCGGCATCGACACGTTCTACTAGGCCAAGCATGGCAACACGCGCACAAGAAGCCGAAATACTACAGGGCGGAACCGATGCCGGTTCAACAACGCCCGGTGCGTTTGTATTAAACATGCTTAGTGATGAAGGGTCCTGGAAGGTCCGAAAGGGCTTTGGCCAGGTTGCTCAGTTCGACACGAGCATGAGCCAGAACATTTCTGGGCCAACCACTGACTGGGGATACCAAAAACACCTTGGTTCCCATTACATGAAGACTGATTTTGGTCACGAGCAGATCATCACACTGCTGGCCAGCAAGAACATCACCTCTTCGGCGGATAGGCATCAGCAGATACACGACCTTTACTCGGTCAACATCTACGACGTAACCACCGGGGACCGGTGGGAAGAAGTCGTTTTTCGGCAAACGTGTGAAAATGCGAATACTGGGTTTTCTTTTTTCGGAGCCGTCGGGACCATGTATTCGATGCCTTATTGGCACGGGGTCTATGAGACGTCTTGGGACAAATCTTACCAGTCATGGGCAAGCTCCCAGTCTGGAGTAAAGGACGCTAAGTTTCGAGACGAACCAGTCCTTCTCGGCGGCCAGTCGCCGCCGTATTTTGTTGAATTCGGGGATATTTTATACTTTGGGACAAAGGAGACTGGCCTTCTTGCCTATGTTCCTTCGACCTTTAAGGGCAATAGGGGCAAGAGCGTAAACGATGCTTATCGCCATGAGTGGGCTGGCCCGTACTCTGAGACGGCTGTCATTCGACGGTGCCCTATGGTGCCGGGAATTGAGGGGGACAATTTTGATTATTACAGCACGGGAAACTTCCCCCAGCCGTCGTGTTCGGCAAAGTTTGTTAACAGGCTTGTGTATGGATCGGGACGCTTTATCTTTTTCAGTGACCCCGGCTTTGTATCCAGCGTTGTTATCGAAAACACCGTTGAGATTCCGTGCGATGGGGAGATCACCGCGCTCGTTGAGTGCGGAGGGTCGGTCATCATATTCACACAGTCAGAAACCTGGGCCTATCGCCCAGCAGACAGCTTTATTGCGACCAACGGAATCCTGGAAAGAATAAGCAAAACCGTAGGATGCATATCCCCATCAGCCGTAACAAAAGCCCAAGAAGGGGCGTACTGGGCTGATATGAATGGCTGCTACTCTATGAGCAACGCCCTACAGCTTTCAACGGTTTCTGGCCCCATCTCTGAGTTTTTTTCAAGCTCCATAACAAACCCGTTAACCTCCTATTACACACTACTGGGGTTTACAGGGATGGATGTTCAGCAGCCGAGAACATCGGCAAGGATGGACTCTGATGGGGTTAGCGTTGTTTTTGCACCCTCCGTTAACTCCTTAATGGTTAACATACCAGCCCAAGACGTTACCCTCTGCTTAACGGACGCTGGCTGGTCCGTGTGGACTTACACCAGCATGGTGTACGGGTCTCCGTCTGTTGGGATACGTGGCGGCGCAGACGCGAGCAACCCAGAAGGCCCGATACACCGGGCATCGGTTGTCGCGTCTGGCACGGACGTGTGGCTGGTTGGCTCATTGGACAAGCAGCTACTTGACGACTCCTCTAACATCGACAACGACACGAAGTCCTCTTCGTACTGCATTATGAGGTACGGAAGAGGGGGCTCTATCGACAGAAGCGTTGCTGAGTGGGATGTCGATGTTCTGAACAAAAAAGGCCGAGAGGACAAGCGGGAGTTTGTTGGCAGGTACTCAAGAAAAAACGTTAGAAACACTGGCGGCGTCATTCAAGCCATCAATAAAAATGCTACTGTGTTCATGGAAAAAGCCATCGAGGTCCCTCAGTCTTTCGTTTTCGCCAACGGGAACTACAGCGGAGCTACTGCCGGGGCAGGCAACGGTCCGGCTATTCCAGCAAGCGAAAACATTAGAGTCGCCCTTTACCCGCTTAGGGCTGCCTTAAAGTGGGGGGACCTTGGCAACGCCTACGGAGGGGGATGCTCTGGCAACTCCGCGTTAAGCGTTACGACAGGGGCTATTGAGACCATAACCCTGTCTTTCCAGTTTGATTCTACAAAATGGAGGCCCGTCTTTAGCCTAACGGGGTCGGCGTCTGCGGCAGTCGTTTCGACCATCTTGCCCCCAGAAAGAAAAGCGCTCGCCTCGGTCATCTCCGCAGTTTGCTATTCTGATGCAGCCTTGACGACGCCAAGCGTCGAAGGCTCTTATCTGCGGGTAATTTTTGACGGAGCTTCAATTCCCGGATCCGCAGCATTCGCTGAGTTTAACTTTTCAGATGGAAAGCTAGACCCGATGATCTACCTGCCGTTCTACACCACCACCACGACCCCCGTGGCGGGGCTTGGGGTTGGCACTGTTAAGTGCTCAGTAAGCGACGTTAGCGCGGCAAACACCATGCACCCCTCCTTTTATGTGTGGCAACAGATGGTCGCTACGGCAAGCATGAGAAAAGAAGACGCCGTTGCAGTGCCGATTGACTGGGCCTACAAAGGAAACCCAGTTCAAATCTCAGACAACACCAGGGTTAAAAGCCGTGGGCTAGTGTCCCTGATGAAGTCTAGGGGTCGCGCAGAGCACCCGTTAGATAGCAACTGGCCTTTTGGCGTTTTTAACAGCCTTGCCTCTGCGGACCTCAAATGCTGGACCTCTCAAATTGTTGACTACACGGGCGCCGGGACCAGCACGATAAGCGAGCCAGAGTCCATCAAAAAAATAGGTGATTTCGTAAAAACTGGCATCAGGACAAGGATAATGCCGTCAGGGGGCACCCTTACCACCAGAACATTTAGTAGCTCAGGAACCAACGTCAGCAAGGCTGCCTGGGGGAACACCGACCCGGCCGCCCACGGGTCCGTTCAGGGGAACTATTTAATCGATGACGAAGAGGTGAGTGAAATCATTACCTCTGACAGCGTAAAAGGCGACAAGGTTACTTACATGATATTTGGTCACATCCAAAACAAAGCCCAGGCATTGACCCTGGGCTCTGTAAAAGTCCTCTTTAGGGCGCTTGGATTCACCAGAAGGAAGGGTAAGTGATGCCTAATGTAATTAATTTTCATCTTCCAAAATCAGAAAAAAGCCCCCCTGAAGTTAAAAATGACGGCCTCCAGAAAGAAGACAGGGACCTGCTATACAGCCTTTCCCTTACCCAGGACAGCAGCCCCATTGAAGAGAAGCGGCTAGTCAACAACAGGGTGACGCTTTCCGCAGGCTTTTTTTCAGGAGTGACAACCAGAAAAACCAACACGGTTGTTAAGGCGGCTACTGGCGCTTCCCTGGTCGATGGGCAGATTACAGTAAGCGCGGACGCCGTTTTTGACGGCGTGGAATTTACGTCTTCAAGCAAAAACCCAGGGACTCTTGTGGTGGTCAAAACAGGGACTGTCGCGGTATTTCGGAACTGCATATTTTCCAAAGACATCGACACGATAACAAACGGCACGGCCATCTCTGTGGCTGCCGGGGCAAAGGCTATCGTAACTGGCTGTGTGTTTAGAGGAGGGAACGGTTCGGACGTGCCAATCGCTAACTCAGCAGCAGCAGCCGATGTCCAGATTATTGGGACCTACAACAAGACCGGAGTGGCTTTTGGCGGCGGAGTCACGACTACGGCGGTAATTGAATGACGTGGAAAAAACACCCTAGACACATTACGGATGAGCAGTTTTCGGACGGCACGACCATTGACGGGAACCGAATTGACACAGCCATGTCGGACGTTGTTCGCAGGTTTAACGCCGTAGAGCTAGGAGACCTTGGGAACCGATTTGTGCAGACCCAGTACGCCTCTGGGTGGTCTCCGCAAACAAACGCAGACAAGCATTCGTGGCCCTGGCTGACCGGCCACAACACCGCTGGCTTTGTTGCCGGGTCGTCTCCTGACTCAGTTTCAAACCCATACAGGGTCAAGGGATACCAGACGCCTGGAATGGACGTCTCTTCGCCGGGGAGCATTCAAAAGATCTGGTCTACGTCATACTACATGCGAAGGCCCGCTATTCTGTCCGACCTTGTTTTGTTCATGCACGTTGACAACCCGGATGCAGGCACAAGGTCATACGCCAACACCTTTAAGTACGGCTCTTCATCTCCAGAAGGGTTTTCTCAGTACGACGGAAACAAAGACTTTGCCATTGTGGTTTCGGCGGACAGCCCGTTTAGCCCAGAAGACAGGAGCCAAAACAATGTTGTTTTGCACAGGGCAAACTTTGATCTTGCCCGAGAGTGGGTCACGGGCATTAGAAAAAACTCCACCACCGCCTCAGAGATGTCTCCTCAAAACCCTCCGTGGTGTGAGACGGACACGGGGGGCCTGTGGGGCGTTTGTCTTCCTTTAAGGGGCCTTAACGCCCCTATTCCGCGAGACACTCGTGTCAGGATTGATATTGTCATTCCCCAATACCTTGCCGCCAACATTGGCGGCTGGGAAACAGACAACCCCTGGGCACAGCAGCGCTTTGATATGACTGTTACGTTTCTTGAAGAGGTCGAAGTATGAGCAAGATCGACCGCAAAAGGCTGGCGCGCGGCACCTTCTTGGTGCCAAAGCACGTATACGACCCAATCAAAAGCTCTGGTGCTGGCGCTGCTGCTCAGATCAACACAGCAGCAATAACAACAGAGCAGCTACAGACCCCAAACGCCCCGTTCAGGGTAAACCTCCACATCCCGTACATCGCTAGCGACATTAGCGACAACTCGAACGACGCCCTTTACGGGGTTCCGTTTACGCTTCCGCCCCTGCAAGATTACTTTTCTGTCAGGTCAGAGGGAGCGGTTACGGGGTTTATTAAGAGCCCTTCCATTAATGACAGCGTGCCAAGGGTTGTCCTTGATGAGTTGTCTTTTTCGTTCGATCAGCGCGCAGAAAACTGCGCGATTGCCGACCAGTTCTACGGAGACGCGGCAGGGCACGCAGACAGGGACGGGCAGTCCGCAAACGAAGGACGAATGTCCTTTGACGCTGCCTCTGACCTAAATTTCAGAATATCAATACGAGAAAAAACGCCTGCAATGTTTACCGATGCTCTTTTCCCAGGAAGCCACGACGCGGAAAACGTAGTCATGGAAAAAGAGATATTTGGAACAGACATCAGCAGCAACAGCTACACCGGGAAGTTTCTAAGAAACAATCCCCTTGTCGTGACGGACATCAACAAGTCTATCAACCCGTATGCGACGTACATGCTTATCATTGATGCGAAATCATTGGTCTCGACAACGCTGACCAACGGCACCCTTTGCTTGCCAAGCGTTAACGTAAGCATGAAGTTCCTTCATCCGCTTGTTGGTCGTGACACTGGGGCTAACATCCAAAACCTTCCGACGGCCAATACGCCAAACAACAGAGGCGCGAAAAAAAGCAGAACCGCCCTGTCCAAAGACATCACAATCACGGAGCCCGCCTCTGGCTCGGTGATTAAGGCCGACGGCAGTTCAGGCGTTTCCAATGAGCTTGCCACAATCGATAAGGTTTTTAGAGACGGTCTAAAAGGGGGATACGACAGACAGGGCATGACCCCTGCCGTTGAGGAGCTAGCCGCCACCGCCGGCTATGAGGTCATCGCCGTCCCTTTGTTTAATAACAGGGTAAACGGAGGCGTCGTAAAAGATGACATCGCCGCAGAGCCGAATCGGGTTGTTGACGGTGGCGACACGGACGCCATTTGGGATTGCCGAGTCGTCCCAATATCGCACCCAATAACCGTTCATCACGTTATCCTGGCCTGGAACTGGTCTTCGTGCTTTCCACGAACAGGCCTGCCAACACCTGCCAACCAGCAAGTCCCAGACACCTCTACTTTTAAAGTAGAGACCGGTGTTGCTATAGGGACCATGCTTCGCTCAGACGCCTATTCGTACAACCAAATAGCCTTTGGGCAAATGACCGAGCCGACCGACAGGTCGGCAAACACCACGGTTCCTTCATCTACTTGGTATCCTGCTTCTATCGACAGGGCAAAATACCGAAACATGTCTGCGAAGAGAAAGGGGTCTTCTGGTTCTATGGACCAACGCGGGCTAAACGCCTGGGACTGGGAGCTTCACCAGGTCCCAATCCTCGGCGGCGGGTCTCCAGCGGGAACTGGCTACTACCCCCAGGGGCACCCTTACTACGTTGGAAAGAACTGGAGCCTTAACGCAGACAGAAACAATGTATATAACATTGGCGGAAGCTCGGTTGTCCCAAACGACCCTGGCTGCGAGCAGTTTATTGAGGTTCGGATGAAGATTGGCGACTCGGCGGGCCTTAACAACCTTGCATCAAACTCACTGGTCTCCGGTTACGGAGGCCACTTTGTCTACATCATCTGCAAGAAACACCTGACGTAGGAACAGCTAATGTCGGAAAAAGTAGTTAAACAAACGGCAGCCCAGCAGGCGCTTTCTGGCATGCCCGCTATTTCTCAGGCAGTTGAGACAGCGGGACAGCAGGCCGTTCAGTCTGCCCAAAGAGCGCCTGGTATCTTGGGGGCGGCGCGAGATGCCTCTCTTCGTTCTACAGCCCAGGCTGCGGGCCGCTCTGCGGCTATGGGCCGCCAAGCGGGCGGGTGGGGCATGGGCTCCTCCATGCAGGCTCTAGCGGCCAATCTTTCTGGGCAGCAGGCCATGGCTGGCCAAAGGCTTCAGTTTGCAGAAGCGGACACGGCGGCTCGACAGGCTGCCGCGCAGGCTGGGCTTGATTACTCGATGTTCCAGGAGCAGAGGGCCGCTGACTCAGCAGCGGCTGTGGCTGACATCCCGCTTCAGATGCTTAATTACGCAGGGCAACAAAAGAGTCCTCGCGCAAGGGTCGAGTTTGCCCTTTCCCAGGCACAGGCGGCGGCGACAGCAGCAGAGCAAGAGACGTGGATGGCTCAGGCGCTTCTGCACACGGGCTCTGGAGGGCCCGGCGCTCTCAAGGAAATCATAGTCGAAAGAGGGTACGACCAAAGCATTCCTGCCATAGCGGCTTACGTGTACGAGTAGGGGTTTTTAAATGGCAAGAGTTACATTTGGAGGGCCTGCGCAGCGCAAGGAAAGGACCCGCATCCTGCCCAGCAGGCCCAGCCCTCAAGAGCGCCGAAACTGGTACGAAGATCCTGGTCAAATCTTGGGCTGGGTCCGCCTTGCAGAGGCCCTTGCGGCCCCCAAGGGCCTTATCGCTCGCGGCGTAAGGGCCGCGCAGCGTTGGCAGCTTTCTAGCGCCGCTGAAGACAGGAAAGAAGAGGCTTTAGCGGCAAAGAGAGAGGCGGAAGAGGTAACTGCCCTTGTTCAGGGGCTTGCAAGGGACGAGGAGGAGGCTGCCGAGGCAGCAACCGTCGGGCCGGATATGGCCACCCAAATGGTTCAAATGGGCTTTGCCGATGACGACGCGCCGTCGTGGGAGTTTGATCAAGCAGCCGTCGGGCCGCAGCCTGCGGCTCTAACGGAACAAGCCCCCCTTCCTGAGCCTGGGCGCTTCTCCAAGGGGTCTCTGGACCCAATTTGGGCGGCGGAAAAGAAGGGAGCGGCCCCAAAAGAGCTTCTTGAAAGCTTTGGAGGCACCTACGTAAACACCCTTCTTGCCCGGTTAAAGCACGACGACGCCAGAGACAAGGCGACTCGGAGCCTTGAAGAAATTGGGATGCTGCCTTCCCAGGCAGGAGGGGCCCTCGCGACCTCACAGCCTGAGCCGGAGAAGGCTCCTGCGGGCTACCGTGCGGCCAGAAGGGCTCAAGACGAGTCACAAGCGGCCAGGGCCAAAGAGGTCGAGGACTACGCTGCTGACATGAGCCTCTCTACGATTGAAGAGGTCTACAACGACTTCTCTAAGTTTGCATCGGGCCACGAAGGCCCGATGGGTCCCAGAGACTTTGCCGATTTTTACGAGCAGCTAAAGTTCATAACTGACCGCGACCCAGCCCTCGTTGAGGGACTGGCGCTTGACCCCGTAGGAACAAAGCGTCAGATCCTCCGAGACGCCATGAGCTACTTCAAGTTCCTCAACATGGGCGGCGACCCAAAGGCCGCCGAGAGGCGGGCAGAGCAAGACAAAAACCTTAAACTCAGGAACAAGGCGCTGGAGGACGCAGCAAAGAAAAGAGCAGCCAAGGCAAACAAAGCCCTCACAAGAAAGGGGTACAGCCCAACCAGGGGCGCTCCTGCTAACTTCTTTGACTGGAAGGACGATCTTAACGCTTGGGCCAACAAGGTGAGATATCCTAAAGACAAGGACTTTGCCGACATCCCCTCATACCTTAACAAGGTTGGCGACCGGCCAGGGTCAGCAATTAACGCTGTCCGTCATAAAATGGTTCGTGAACTTAAAGAAGAGTGGGGAGAAAAGGACAAGTGGAGCAGGTCTCAAAACAAGGTCTGGAAGTCGTTACAGAAAGCGCTTGAGGGGCACAGGACGGTTATTGCACAGGCCCCCGTTAAGTCACCTTCACCGCCCAAGAGGTCCGCTGAAGAGCGTAGGTATATTGCTGCAAAAACAAAGCTCGCCGGTGAAGCCGCCGCCAGGAAGGCCGAGGAAGACCGGTACAGCAAGCTAACGAAAAAAGAAAAAGGGAACCAGGAAGAGGCGCATCTCAAAACCCTTAGCGGGCTAAAGAGAAAGGAGGCTTCGGCGGAAGCGGTGCTAAACCAAGCTCTGCTAAACCTTAAAGAGTCCGACCCGGACTATTTTGGTGGCATGAGCGGCGGCGAGGATCCGGCGGTGACGGTGCCGCCTGGCTTTAAGCAAAGGCAGGACTAATGGCTAGGATCTGGAAATTCACAGGCCCAGACGGCCTGGACTTTGTTTTCGAGGGCAGCAAAGCCCCCACAGAGCAGCAAATCATCGAAGCGCACGAGCTTGCCCTTCGAGAGGCGTATTTCCAGACCGAAACCCCCGTTCAGGCCCAAGACACAGACGCAGGAAGAGCCGTTGGCTCTGCCATATCTTCTGTGATCACAGGCGGCATGCGCCCTGAAATGTCCGAAGAGGCATACGCCAGGTCCATGGCCGAGTTTGGCGCCCAGTACCCAGAAGGCATCGAGCCAGGAGTTGGCCCAGAAGGGAGAGCCAAGGGGCTCGCTCTTAGCCCTATGGCAAGGCCAACGGTTCCTGCGTTCCTTTCGGAAGAAGCTGTTCGTCCAGCGCCCCAAGAGGCTCAACGCCCTGTCGGACCGCCCCTGCCTATTGAGCGACGAGTGCCTCGTGGCGCTGTTATCGAAGAGCAAGCAACGCCGTTTCCCGGCGTTAGGCAGCCAGCGCGAGGAGGAAAGCGTCTAGTTCAGTCAAGCGGCATGGGCCTTGGCGACATGGGCCTTGGCGACATGGGCCTTAACATTGGCGGCGGCGGCCCGTTGCCTGATTACGGCTACGTAGAGCCGGGATGGGCGTCAGCTATTGAAGAGACCAGGGCAAGGACACAAGAGCGAAAAGCCGGGCAGCTAGGCGGCCTTGCTAAGGCTATTGGGATGTCAGCCGCAGAGATAGGTGCAGCCCTTCTCTACGAAGGGGGACAGCTTGCCGCCCAACTTGGCACTGGCGGTGCGTCTGGGGGCGGATTTTCCCCGTCGTCACCGACCCCTCTCGACAGGCTACTTTCTCGCGGGAAAGACAAAGAGGTGCTGCAAGACATTGAAAGACGGGCTTCTCAGGGGACTGGCGACCTTTTAGAGGAAGACCTTAATAACATCGTGAACCTCATGCAGCAGCTTGCTAATCCAGACAAGCCGTTTGAAGACGAGCCCTATGTGGGGGACGAGGGCAGGACGGTCCTTGCTAACGCTTTTGACAAGGTTTCCAAGACCGTCGGCTCAGAGCACATTGTTGGCGACATGCAGGCCTTTGTAGAGAGCCCCGCTAAGTACGCTGCAAACTATCCCCTTGAGACCGCCCTAACCGCTGCTAGCCTGCTACTCCCTGTTGCCCCACGCGCAGCCAGGTCTCTTCTTCGGCAGGCCGACAAGATAGCCTCAGCCACAGATGCCAGGTGGGGTCCCTCTTCGTGGATTCTTGGCGATGGTATTGATTTTGATACAGCCTTTAAGTCGCTTAACGATCAAACAGTGATGAACATGAGCAGCGGCAAGAGGAATGTGTTCCAGGGGCCACAAGAGAAGCTGACGGTAGACGACTTCTTGAAGCTAAAGGATACCCCTGAAGGCATAAGGCTAGACGGAAGAAAGAAGGCGTACAACGCCGTTAAAAAATACGCCAAAGAGAACGACATTGAACTGAAGACACAGACTGATGTTGATGCTTACGACCCTCCCTTGTCAGACGGTCGCCCAGCGAGGGCCCCCACAGGGCCCGTGCCTGATGACGAAGTTCTCCAAAGGACAAGGCGGCTAGACGCCCTTGGTGATACCAGGGCTCCTCAGACATCTGAACTTGATGACGTGCTGATTCACCTTGGCATTAACAACGAGCCTTACGCTCCCAAGAGCCTGTCTGACAAGGCCGTGTATGCAGAAGCAAGAAGAGAGGCCTTAGAGGGCGTTGACATTCCTGAGATGGCCGATGACACAATGAGGATGGACTATGAGAACGAGAAGATCACAGAAAGGGCGCTCCTTCTTTCTGACGAGCTTCAGCAGTCCCCAAGAGCAGTCACCCCTGTGGAGATTGCCCAGCTAAACACGGCCATTAAGCACACGGAAAACAAGATAGCGTATCAGATTGACAAAATGGCAGAGGGGATGGACGAAGCGTTTCCCACGAGGGGCGAGGTGCAAAAGCACAACGCCGTCGTTCAGCAGTACAAAAGAGAGCTTGGTGCCCTAGCTGGCTCAACCCAGCTAGGGGCGTCCGAAGTCGGAAGAGCCCTTCGGATGTTTAGGGTCAGCATCGGCAAGCTCTTTGAGCCTGGAAGACTGCGGACCAGGGCGGCGCTAAACAAGGGCAAGCCCCTGACCGATGCAGAGTCCGCTGCTCTTAACAAGCAGGCCGACTCCGTGGCTGACGCCAAAGCGGTCCTAGATGAGATGCTAGACGAGGTTGGAATTGTCCAAAGAGAGATGGACAATATTGATGCGCGCATTGCGGCCATCACGGAAGACGCTCCAGCGGGGTGGAAGGCAGAGGTGAAGTCTCTCAAGAAAGACCGAAAGGTCTGGGAGAAGAAGCGGTTTGAGCTTCTGCAAGAAGCAGACGACGCTGGGATAGCTATGCAGGACGCTGCTGCCAGGGCCGAGTATTTGGCTGAAGAGGTCTTCATCCCCCTAAAAAACAGGCTTTCTGGGGCGCTTATTCAGAGCGCCCTTGTTCTGCCTAGAAGCCTTCGGGCTACCGCCGACCTGTCGGCTATGCTCAACCAAGCGGTCGTGGGGGTTATGTCTAGGCCAATTTCTGGCACCCTTTCGGCTGTTGAAATGATGACCGCCTTGGTTGGAGGGAAAAAAGGGGCAAGGCGCACGCTGTACGGCCCCCGCGTCGGAGGCGAACGTTTTGGCCTGTACGGCAACACCCAGATGAAGCTCCACCAAGAGCGGGTTGATTCTGGCCTTCGGATGCTGGACCTTCCTGGGGCCTCTGGCAACGTGATTGGCAACTACGAGGAGTATTTTGCCAGGACCGGCCTGGAGGCGCTCGTTAACTACCCTGTTGTCGGTAAGCTAACCAGGGGCCTGTTAGCCACGCTGGACCCGTTTGAGAGGGCCTACGGGGCCATGCTCAACGGGATGCGAGCAAGAATCTACGACGACATGCTTCATCACCATGTAGCCGCTGGTCTTGCCCCGAGGATTCCAGGCCTTGAGGACTGGTTTAAGTCTCCTTCTGCTGACCAAAAGAAGAGGGTTGCAACGCTGGCCAACATTACCACGGGTGGCGGTGCTGCAATCTTAGAGGGCCTCCCGCTTGGAAGCAGCGCGCTTTTAAAGCGAGTTGATAAAGCCATGAAGAGCTTTGGTCAGTCGCTTTTTTGGTCCTGGAACCAGACAAGCTCTGCAATCAGGTGGACCCTTGAGACAATGCCCGAGGCAATTGCTATCGGCACGGTTGGCTTCCCTGTTGTAAACCCTGCCAAGGCTGGGCTTAGGGCGAGGAAGGCGTACAAGGGCACGAAGGCGCGGAGAGAGAGCATCCAGATGACCATGGAGGCCATGGAGACGACTGGAGACCCCAAGGTCAAGGCAAGGCTTCAGAAGCAGCTAGACAAGGACATGGCTGAACTAAAGAACGAGTCTGGCCTCGACTTCGACGAGGCCACTCCTGGCAAGGTGGCCTCTAGGGAGGCCTTACAGCAAGGGATTATCCTTAGCGAGTACGCTCGCCAGGTTGGGGTTTATCTGTTCCTTCTTGAGTCAATGAAGGAGCAGGGGTTCGACGTTGACATGGACATCTTCAGTTCGGCCTTTGGAACGGTAGAGGCCGACGACGGGTACACCATGGACCTCGGCGGTGGCCGCTTCCAGGCGATGAGGCTTGCCGTTCAGGGCCTTACGGGAGAGAAGAGGATGTCCAGCGGGAAGATGCGGGACTTCGACGAAGACTACATGGCGTCTTATGCGGACCCCATGCTGGATTTTGTTAGGTCTAAGCTAAACCCTCTTGCGGGCTCGGCGTGGAACATAGCCTCTGGCAAGGACTTTATTGGCAGAGAAGTCGGCGTGTTCACCGAAATTGGATCTCTTGCCGTGCCCCTGTTTGCCGTTAACGCTCTTGAGAGCATCTTTGACGAAAGCGGCCTTTACCGTGGGGCAAAGTCGGCTGGTCTAAGGACCGCTTACAGCCTCCTGGGAGGCCGTGGATACACGAAGGACGAGGACAACTACGTGGTGGACTCCATTAGGAATTACCTCGAAGAAGACTTTGGTATCGACGAGACAGACATGGCTGGCCCCAGGCTTAGGGACTCAGTTTCTGAGTTGCTAGAGGGGGTAAACCCAGACCAGATGTGGAGTGAAGAAGAATGAGAACACCGCCCCGGCTAGAAGACCTTCACCCCTGGCTTCGATGGCGCATCAACGACGTTGCTGTATCCCATCGTATTTCGCTCCCTGACGCATCTTTGTGCCTTATATGG
>TARA_R110002020_G_scaffold206021_3_pt1 | contig 13652 bp, 9 predicted proteins | sample TARA_R110002020 | Tara Oceans TARA_R110002020 (sample SAMEA4396489) | marine metagenome | biome: Westerlies Biome; feature: [MES] marine water layer (ENVO:01000295) within the mesopelagic zone...; material: water (ENVO:00002006), including particulate matter (ENVO:01000060) such... | reverse complement strand
ACGCTATGTCGAAGGGAACGCCGGCGGCGATGTGACTCATGTTGCGGTGATCTTTGACAAAGGGTCGCACACCTTCCGCAACGAAATGTTTGACCAGTACAAGGCCAACCGCGAGGCGATGCCCGAAGATCTGCGCCCGCAGATCCCGCTGACGCGCGAAGCGACCATTGCCTTCAACATCGCCTGCGAAGAAAAAGAAGGCTATGAGGCCGACGACATCATCGCGACGCTGGCCGTGCAGGCGCGCGAAGCGGGCGGGCGCTGTACCATCATCAGCTCGGACAAAGATTTGATGCAGCTGGTCGGCGGTGGCGTCGAAATGTATGATGCGATGAAGAACAACACCATCGACCGCGACGGTGTGTTCGCCAAATTCGGGGTGTTCCCGGAACGGGTCGTGGACGTGCAGGCATTGGCCGGTGACAGCGTCGACAACGTGCCCGGCGCCCCCGGCATCGGGATCAAGACCGCCGCCCTGCTGATCAACGAATACGGTGATCTGGAAACACTGCTGGAGCGCGCCGAGGAGATCAAACAACCCAAGCGCCGCCAGACGCTGATCGAGCATGCCGAACAAATCCGCCTGTCCCGACGCCTCGTGCTGCTGGACGACAAGACACCGCTGGATTTCACGCTGGACGATCTGGAGGTGCGTGATCCCGATCCTGAAAAGCTGCTTAAATTCCTGACGGAGATGGAATTCCGTACCCTGACCAAGCGCATCGCAGACGCGTTGCACGTAGAGGCCCCCGCCATCCCCGAGCCTGCGCCCGCCGAGGGCGCCCCCGAGATCGAGACAGTGCCGTTTGATCAGGCCACCTACACAAAGGTCGGCGACCGTGACGCGCTGCAAAGCTGGATCGACCGTATTTACGAGCGCGGCTATGTGGCCGTGGATACGGAAACGACCGGCCTTGACGAGATGACCGCCGATCTGGTCGGTATCAGCCTTTGTGTGGAGGCGGGCGAGGCGTGCTATATCCCGCTGATCCATAAATCCAGTCGCGCGGATGATCTCTTCGGCTCGGATGACCTGGCCGAGGGTCAAATGGCGTTGGAAGACGCGTTGCAGATGCTGACCCCGATGCTGGAGGACCCCGCGATCCTGAAAATCGGGCAGAACATGAAATATGACGCCAAGATTTTCGCGCAACTTGGCATTACCGTGGCACCTTTCGATGACACGATGCTGATGTCCTACGCGATGCATGCGGGCCTACATGGGCACGGGATGGACACGCTGTCCGAGCGATATCTGAACCACACGCCGATCCCGATCAAGCCGTTGCTCGGCTCCGGAAAGTCCGCCGTGACCTTCGACAAGGTGCCGCTGGAACAGGCCGTGCCCTACGCGGCCGAGGATGCGGACATCACCCTGCGCCTGTGGCAACAGTTCAAACCAGCGCTGCACCGCGCGCAGACCACCCGCGTCTACGAGACGCTGGAGCGTCCGCTCGTGCCGGTGCTGGCGCAGATGGAGCGGTATGGCGTCAAGGTGGACCGCGACACGCTCAGCCGCATGTCAAACGCTTTTGCCCAGAAAATGGCGGGGCTGGAGGCGGAGATTCACGAAGTTGTCGGCCATCCTTTCAACGTAGGCTCCCCCAAGCAACTGGGCGAGATTTTGTTTGAAGAGATGGGCCTTGAGGGCGGCAAAAAGGGCAAGACCGGCGCCTATGCCACTGGCGCTGATGTGCTGGAGGATCTGGCGACAGAGCACAGGCTGCCCGGTCTGGTGCTGGACTGGCGGCAACTGTCCAAGCTGAAATCCACATATACGGACGCCTTGCAGGACCACATCAACAAAGAAACGGGGCGCGTTCATACGTCCTATTCGATCACGGGCGCTTCTACAGGCCGCCTCGCCTCGACCGATCCGAACCTGCAAAATATTCCGATCCGGTCGGAGGAAGGCCGCCGCATCCGCGAGGCCTTCGTGGCGGAAGAGGGCAAGGTGCTGGTCGCGCTCGATTATTCCCAGATCGAGTTGCGCTTGCTGGCGCATATCGCCGATCTGCCCGCGCTGAAGCAGGCGTTCGCCGACGGGCAGGACATTCACGCCATGACCGCATCCGAGATGTTCGATGTGCCGCTAGACGAAATGACGCCCGAGATCCGTCGTCAAGCCAAGGCGATCAACTTTGGCGTCATCTACGGCATTTCCGGTTTCGGTCTGGCGCGGAACCTGCGCATCCCGCGCGCCGAGGCACAGGGCTTCATCGACCGCTATTTCGAGCGTTTCCCCGGCATCCGCACCTATATGGACGACACCAAGGCATTTGCCAAAGAGCATGGCTATGTGCAAACGCTGTTCGGCCGCAAGATCCACACGCCCGAGATCGCCTCCAAAGGGCCCCGCGCAGGCTTTGCCGCCCGTGCCGCCATCAATGCGCCCATTCAGGGCACCGCCGCCGACGTGATCCGGCGCGCGATGATCCGCATGCCGGACGCCATTGAAGGGCTGCCCGCCAAGATGCTGTTGCAGGTCCATGACGAATTGCTGTTCGAGGTGGAAAAAGGCGCGGAGGACGACCTGATCAAGGCAGCGCGCAACGTGATGGAGAACGCCGCAGATCCAGTGGTGAAGCTGGACGTGAAGCTGACCGTGGATGCCGGCACGGGGGCGAACTGGGCGCAGGCACATTGAGCGGCCTGCCCGTCCTCTATTCCTTTCGCCGGTGTCCTTATGCCATGCGCGCACGGTTGGCGTTGCGGGCCTCTGGCCAACAGGTTGTGCTGCGCGAGGTCGTTTTGCGCGACAAACCGGAAGCGTTTCTGGCGGTCTCTCCCTCGGGGACGGTTCCTTGCCTGGTCGACGGCGATAAGGTTATTGATGAAAGCCTAGACATCATGATCTGGGCGTTATCGCGTAGCGATCCGCAGCGATGGCTGGCAATGCCCGCAACAGGGCATGCGCTAATTGCCCGCTGTGACGGGCCATTTAAACACGCACTGGACCGCACCAAGTACGCCACCCGCTATCCGCAGGAGGATCCTGCCCATCACCGCGCCGAGGCATCGGCCTTCCTTGCCGATCTAGAGGCGCAACTGGGTGCGTGGCTGTTTGACCGACCAACGGTTGCCGACTACGCAATCCTGCCGTTTGTCCGGCAGTTCGCCTTTATCGACAAGGCGTGGTTTGACGCGCAGCCATGGCCACGCCTGCACCGCTGGCTGGCTTCGTTTCTTGCTGCGCCCGAGTTTGCAACGGTGATGCAAAAGTATCCGCAGTGGCAGGACGGCGACACAGCGGTCCGGTTTCCAGCCTGAACAGGCCTCAGTGTGGTGCGACCAGTTTCGCCACGATCCGCCGCGTCAACGGCGCCACAAGCAGGACCGTCGGAAAAGCGACCATCCAGCTATAGATCCAGGCGCTCAGCCACGAGGCCAGCATCGGGTCATTTGCGTCCAATACGCGGAACGTGGCGATCCCCGAGACGATGCAAGACATCAGACCGGACAGGATAAAGCCGAAAACGACAGGGGCAAAACGGGCGGGGATCATAGCTGTTTCATCCATTTCAGAGTGGGTTCTGTGGCGCCACCCGGGGTATATTCGCCGCTGACGCAGCCGTCATAGCCCGCCTCGCGCAAAGCTGCAAACAGAGCGGGGAAATCCACGTGACCGGTTCCCGGTGCGCTGCGTGACGGCGTATCGCCGATCTGGACGTGGCTGATAAGATCACGGTATTGATTGAACACCTCCACGGCATCCCCGTGGATCATCTGCGCGTGATAGCTGTCAAATTGCAGCCGCAGATTGGGTGCGTCGACGGCGGCGATGATCTCGGCTGCCAAGGCGTAATCATTGAGGAAATAGTCGGGTTGGGATTCAGGGCAAAGCGGCTCTAACAGCAGGGTCAGGCCCGCTGGAGCGTCCTGAACAGCCTGCCGCAGATTGGTGATCATCGCATCTTTCGCGGCTTGCCCTGTGGCATAGCCGGACATCACGTGAATCATCGGCACCCGAAGCGCCTCGGCGTAGCGAAAGGCGCGACGCATATCATGGGCAAACCGCGCCTCGCCGCCCGGCACGGCGGCGAAACCACGCGCACCGCCAGTGTAGTTGGGTGGCGGCGCGTTGATCAGCACCATCTGCAAGCCACCGCGCATCAGGGCGCGCTGGGTTTCCTTCGCAGCCACGTCGTAAGGAAACAAAACTTCTACACCGGTAAACCCCGCCGCAGAGGCAGCATCAAAGCGGTCCAGATAGGGCAGTTCAGGCCAAAGGTGGCTGAGGTTGGCAACGGGCTTCATCCTGTCGCTCCTGTACCCGTTAGCGCCTTCATCCAACCGGAAACCCTGAAGCAGTGGCAATGAATTTGTTACGGGTACGCTGCACGGCCTAGTCCTGTGGCAAATCTTCAGAGGGGATGATCCCGAAAAACACACCGCCGGACCAGACACCAAACCAGCCCTCGTGGTGCACACCCAATTCTACCAACCGGTAAAAGCTCTTGCGATCAATCAGCGCTTCCAGATTCCGGCGCACCCGAACATAGGGCGACGGCTCGCCGGTTTGTTCGTCACGCTCAAAGCGCAAGGGCACGTCAGGGCCGGCAACGGTGATATCCTCAAGATTGGTCGTGAATGTCAGCCGTTGATCCTTGCCTGCCCCCGACACTTCGAAATCCACCGCGACAAATGGCGCATCATCCACGCGGATGCCGACCTTTTCCACAGGGGTCACAAGGAAGTATTGTTCGTCCTCGCGGATCAGAATCGAGGCGAAGAGTTTCACCAGACCGGGCCGCACAATGGGGGTGCCTTCGTAGAACCACGTGCCGTCGCGCCGGATCTCCATGTCGATGTCGCCAGAAAACGGCGGGTTCCACTGCTCCACCGGCGGCAATCCGCGCGATTTCGCTGCTTTTATGGACGCGGCCAGGCTCTCCGCTGACGGGCTCACAGTTTTTTGTCCGCTCATAGCTTTTGCCATTCCCTCACTTCGAGATACACTTACATCTAATGAATATAACCTGCACAGCGGAGAAGTCATGACCCAAGCGGAAAACCAAGCGGCCGAAGACATGGTCGAACAGATCGAAGCCTTGGGCGAAAAGCTGGTGGAGGCAAAGAAATCCATCACCGCGCGGTTCATCGGGCAGCAGCGTGTGGTGGAGCTGACGTTGACCGCACTTTTGTGTGGCGGGCACGGTCTGCTTGTCGGTCTGCCCGGTCTGGGAAAGACGCGTCTGGTCGAGACCCTGAGCACGGTCATGGGCATGGATGGCAAGCGTGTGCAGTTCACCCCTGATCTGATGCCTGCGGACATCCTCGGTTCTGAAGTGCTGGAAACGGATGAGAAAGGCGGGCGCAGCTTCAGGTTCATCGAGGGTCCGATTTTTTGCCAGCTGTTGATGGCGGACGAGATCAACCGCGCCTCGCCGCGTACGCAATCCGCGCTGTTGCAGGCGATGCAGGAGAAAACAGTCACTGTTGCGGGCCAAAACCGTGCTTTGGGCAAGCCCTTCCATGTGCTGGCCACGCAAAACCCGATTGAGCAGGAAGGCACATATCCGCTGCCCGAGGCGCAGCTTGACCGCTTTCTGGTGCAGATCGACATCGAATACCCCGACCGCGAAACCGAGCGCGACATCCTGATCGCCACCACTGGCGAGGCAGAGGCGGATTCAGTTCAGGTATTCACAGCGCAGGAGTTGCTAGACGCCCAGCGTCTGCTGCGCCGTATGCCGGTGGGCGACAGCGTGGTAGAGATGATCCTCGATCTGGTGCGCGCCTTCCGCCCCGATGAGGCTGAGGCGAGCCAACGCGTCAAGGAAACCGTGGCATGGGGTCCCGGCCCCCGCGCGGCGCAGGCGTTGATGCTGGCCGTGCGCGCGCGGGCACTTTTGCAGGGGCGGCTGGCGCCGTCGGCAGAGGATGTGATCGACATGGCGCGCCCTGTGCTGACCCACCGCATGGCGCTGAACTTTGCCGCGCGGGCGCGCGGTGACAGCCTGACCGCCCTGATTGACGAGACAGCAGCAGCCCTTGCCGCGCCAAAAGCAGCCGTTGCATGAGTGATCCCCTCGCCCTGCGCGCGCTATCCGAGGCCGAAGCCGCCGCCCTGCCAGACCTTTTGGCACGGGCGGAGCATCTGGCGGGCGCCGTCTTGCTGGGCGCGCATGGCCGCCGCCGTGCGGGTGCAGGGGATGATTTCTGGCAGTACCGTCCGGCTCAGGTGGGCGACAGCCGCCGCGCGATCGACTACCGCCGTTCTGCCATGGGAGATACGGAATTCGTGCGCGAACGCGAGTGGCAGATCGCGCAATCAGTAATGATGTGGGTGGATCAAGGGGCCTCGATGCGCTTTGCCTCCTCTGACGCGCTGCCGCAAAAAATTGATCGCGCACGCCTGTTGGCGCTTGCCGTGGCGATCCTGCTGAACCGCGGGGGAGAGCGTGTCGGCCTGACCGGCACTGCCCTGCCACCGCGCGCGGGCCGTCCGCAGATCATGGCGATGGCCGAGATGTTCTGTCGCGATGACGCAGCCGATTATGCGCCGCCAGAACATCGCGGTATGATCCCGCACGCACGGGCTGTGTTCATCTCGGATTTCATGGGGGATCTTGACGGCGTACGCACTGCCCTGACCAAAGCCGCCGATCGCGGCGTGCGTGGCGTGTTATGCCATGTTCTGGACCCTTCGGAAGAGGCGTTCCCCTTCACCGGCCGCACGATTTTCCAATCCATAGGCGGCACGTTGAGCCATGAGACACTCAAGGCCAACGACCTCAAAGACCGCTATCTGGCGCGCTTGGCCGAGCGTAAAGCAGAGTTGCAATCACTCTGCGCTTTGACCGGATGGCACTACGGCATCCACCATACAGATCATACCGCGCAGGCGGGTCTCTTGTGGCTCTACGCTGCGCTGGATGCAAAGGCGGTGGCGGCATGATGGTATTTGGTGGCATAGGCTTTACCGCGCCCTGGATTTTGCTGGCGCTGGCGGCGCTGCCGATCCTGTGGCTGCTGCTGCGCGCAGTCCCGCCTGCGCCGATCAAACGGCGCTTTCCCGGTGTTGCCCTGCTGCTGGGTCTCACAGATGCGGAAACCGTTTCGGACCGGACGCCATGGTGGCTTTTGCTGCTGCGGATGCTGGCGGTCGCAGCGGTTATCCTCGGGCTTGCCGGTCCGGTCCTGAACCCCGAGGCCGAGCAGGCCGAAGGCAACGGGCCGCTGCTTTTCGTGCTGGACGGCTCATGGGCCGGCGCCACACGTTGGCCCCAGCAGATCGAGGCCATCGACGCGCAGCTTACCCGGGCCAGCCGCCTTGGCCGCACGGTCGGATTTCTGTCTCTGACACAGCCCGAGACGCCCGTTTTCCAGTCCGCTGATGCGTGGCGCAGCAGGCTGGCAGGATTGGCCCCCGCCCCCTGGCAACCCATCCCTGCGATGCTGGATACGGCAAGCGACGCGCTTGCAGATACCGGCAATTTCGACACACTTTGGTTTAGTGACACGCTCGACTATGACGGTCGCGATAGCCTTCTGGATGTCCTGCAATCCCGCGGTGCCGTAGAAGTTTATCAGACCGCGGCCAATGTTCTGGCAATGCTGCCTGCAAGCTATGAAGATGGCGCTGTACAGCTGCGCGTCCTGCGTGCCGCCGCCGGAGAAGCACGTGATGTCACGGTTCAGGCGCAAGGCCGCGATCCTGCAGGAAATGCACGCATCCTCGCTGTCGCCACAGCTCGTTTTGATCAAGGTGCGACAGAAGCGCAGACCGCACTGGTCCTGCCGTCCGAACTGCGGGCGCGCATCACGCGGTTCGATATTGCGGGGCAACGCTCTGCCGGTGCCACCGCTCTCAGCGATGACGGACTGCGCCGCCGTGAAGTTGCGTTGATCTCATCGCGCGAAAACCGCGAAGGACTGGAGCTGCTTTCGCCATTGCACTACATCGAACAGGCGCTGGCCCCCACCGCTGATCTGATCGAGGGATCGCTGGCCGAGGTGCTGCCTGCCAACCCGGATGTGATCGTGCTGGCAGATGTCGCCACGCTGGCCGACGCCGAAGCCCGCCCTCTTACAGAATGGATTGAGGGTGGCGGCATGCTCGTGCGTTTTGCCGGGCCGCGCATCGCAGCCAGCGATGTGTCCCGCGTTGATGAAGACCCGCTGATGCCCGTGCGCCTGCGCGCAGGAGGCCGGAGCGTCGGCGGCGCAATGAGTTGGGGAGAGCCGAAAGCGCTCTCCGATTTTGCCAACGGATCCCCCTTCTTTGGCCTGACCGTGCCAGAGGATGTGACGGTCAGCGCGCAGGTCATGGCCCAGCCCGATCCCACGCTCGCCGAGCGGGTCATCGCCTCGCTCAGCGACGGGACGCCACTGGTTACGCGCAAGACAGTAGGACAGGGGCAGATCGTGTTGTTCCACGTCACCGCCACGGCGGAATGGTCCACCTTGCCGCTTTCGGGTCTGTTTGTAGAAATGCTCGAGCGTTTGGCCGTTTCCTCCTCTGCCGCCAGCGCCACGCCTACCGCGCTGGAGGGCACCACATGGATTCCCCGCCGCGTGCTGGACGGCTATGGTACATTGTCCGAGGCGGGCAGCTTGCCGGGCGTCGACGGACCCGCATTGGTCGAAGCGCTGACAGGCCCGATGTTGCCACCCGGTCTTTATACAACCGGCGACCGTACCTTGGCGCGCAATGTCCTCACCGCAGACACAACCCTTGCCCGCGCCACATGGCCTGCGGATGTTCCCGTGCGCGGGCTTGCCGTGGCGCCCGAGCAGCCCGTAGCAGGCTGGCTGCTGAGCCTGTCGATCCTACTGCTGCTTGCCGATGTGGTCGCGTCGCTGTCTCTGTCGGGCAGGCTGCTGGGCCGCAGCAATGCCACCGCTGCGGCCTTGGCGGCACTGATGCTGTTCGGCGCCCCGGCGGATGCCCAGACCGCTGTCGATGAATTCGCGCTGGCGGCGACTGCCGAGCTGACGCTGGGCCACGTCATTACCGGCGATGCCAACGTGGACGAAATCGCGCAGGCAGGCCTTGCCGGTCTCAGCGATATCCTGTTCTTCCGCACCTCTGTGGAGCCTTCTCCGCCCATGGGGGTAAACCTCGAGACGGACGAGCTCGCCTTTTTTCCGATGATCTACTGGCCCATTACCCCGCAACAGCCGACACCCTCGGTCGAAGCCTACGCCAAGCTGAACCAATACCTGCGGTCCGGTGGCATGATCCTGTTTGATACCCGCGATGCGGATACCGCCAGTTTTGGCGCGTCCAGCCCCAATGGCCGCAAGTTGCAAGAACTGGCCGCCCCGCTGGATATCCCTGCATTAGAGCCGCTTCCCGCGGATCACGTCATGACCCGCACCTTCTATCTGTTGCAGGATTTTCCCGGTCGTCACAACAGCCGCGATGTCTGGGTGGAGGCGTCCAACCCCGATGCAGAACAGGTCGAGGGAATGCCGTTTCGCGACCTTAACGATGGTGTCACGCCTGTGGTGATAGGCGGCAATGACTGGGCCGCGGCCTGGGCGATCACGGCCAACGGCGCGCCGATGCTGCCTGTCGGGCGCGGCTACAGCGGCGAGCGGCAGCGCGAGATCGCCTACCGCTTTGGCGTCAATCTGGTGATGCATGTGCTGACGGGCAATTACAAATCGGATCAGGTCCATGTGCCTGCCCTCTTGGACAGGTTGGGCCAATGACCTCTACAATCGTATTCGATCCTCTCATCCCTTGGGCCATGTTCGGCATGGTTGCCGTAATTGCGGGACTGGGCATAATGCTCGCGCTTTTGCGAGGATTGCGTGGCTGGAGCCTGCGCGCTTTGGCGGGAATGGTGGTGTTGGCCGCGCTGTCCGGCCCATCATTCCAGCAGGAAGACCGCGCGCCGCTCACTGATATTGTGCTGATGCTGGAGGACGAGAGCGCCAGTCAACGGCTGGGTGACCGAGAGGCGCAGACCACCGAAGCTGCCGAGCGTCTCGCCGCACAGATCGAAGCGCGACCGAACACAGAATTGCGCCGGATTACCGTGCCAGACGGGCAGAGCGATGAAGGCACGCAGATGATGGCGGCGTTGGCAGACGCGCTGGCGGAAGAGCCGCGCGCACGCGTGGCGGGCGTTGTCGCACTCACGGACGGGCGCGTGCATGACGCGGACCTGCCTGTGGATCTGCCCGCGCCGTTCCACGTCCTGCTGAGCGGCGAGGAAACAGATTGGGACCGCCGCCTGACCGTTATCGGTGCTCCCGCCTTTGCCATCATCGGCGAGCCTGTGGTGCTGACCCTGCGCATTGACCATCTGGGTGCCGCCCCTACCAATGAAGGCTTTACCGAAATAGACATCTCCATTGACGCTGACGAGCCACAGCGGTTCCGTGTACCCATCGGCGAGGATCTGGAACTGCCCGTCACCCTGCCCCACGGCGGGCGCAACGTGATCCGCTTCGCGGTGCCTGTGGCCGAGGGCGAGCTGACCGATCGCAACAACACAGCCCTGATCCAGATCAACGGCGTCCGCGACCGGCTGCGCGTGCTGCTGGTCAGTGGCGAGCCGCATGCAGGTGGCCGCACGTGGCGCAACCTGCTGAAGTCCGACAGTTCGGTCGATCTTGTGCATTTCACTATCCTGCGCCCGCCGGAAAAACAGGATGGCGTACCCGTATCCGAGCTTTCGCTGATCGCCTTCCCGACACGCGAATTGTTCATGGAAAAGATCGACGACTTTGATCTGATCATCTTTGACCGCTACAAGCGGCGTGGGATATTGCCGTCGCTCTACTTGGAGAATATTGCGAACTATGTGCGACAGGGCGGCGCAGTCCTTGTGTCAGCCGGACCGGATTTTGCAGGCGCGGACAGTCTGTTCCGCACGCCGCTGGGGGATGTTTTGCCCGCGACACCCACAGCGCGGGTGATCGATGCGCCTTATCTGCCCTTGGTGACGGATATCGGCAACCGCCATCCGGTCACCACAGGCCTGCCGCAAAACGGTGACTGGGGCCGGTGGCTGCGTCAGATCGACGTGACGCCCACCTCAGGCAATATCGTCATGACAGGAATCGAGGACCGGCCCCTGCTGATCCTTGACCGTGTGGACGAAGGCCGCGTGGCGCTGCTCGCCTCGGATCATGCTTGGCTGTGGAACCGTGGCTATGAAGGCGGCGGGCCGCAACTGGAACTGTTGCGCCGTCTGGCCCATTGGATGATGGGCGAGCCGGAGCTGGAGGAAGAAGCGCTGACGGCAACTGCAGAGGGCCAGACCATGCGGATCGTGCGGCGCACGTTGAGCGAGGAAGTCCCGCCGTTGACCATCACCGGACCCGATGGCACCGTGACCGAAATGCCGCTGGAACCTGCCGAACCCGGACGTTTCGAAGCGGTCTTTACCGGACCGGAAATCGGCCTCTACCGGCTGGAGAATGGCGAGCAAATCAGCGTTATAGGGCTTGGTCCCGCCGCACCGCGCGAATTTGTGGAAACCATCGCGGATGCTGCTGTGCTGGAGCCTGTGATTGATGCCTGGCGCGGCGGCGTGGTGCGTCTGGAAGAGGGTCTGCCCAGCATCCGCAACGTGCGCGCAGGTCGCCCTGCCGCCGGTCGCGGCTGGATCGGGTTCACGCCGCGCGACGCCTATGAGACACGCGATGTCCGCCAGACGCCGATCCTGCCTGCATGGCTGGTCCTGCTGCTCAGCGCCGGTTTGATCACAGCTGCATGGCTGCGCGAAGGGCGGCGTTAAAGCAGGACATAGGCCCAGACCGGTAGCACGATCAGTGACAGAACAACCTGCCACGTCATGATATCAACGTAGAGATCGGCGTCGCCGCCCATCTGCTTGGCGACGATGTAACCGTTCGCCGCCGCCGGTGCAGCGAACACCAGTACGCCCGCAAACATTTGCGCAGGGGGCAAGCTCATCAGGCCTCCTGCTGCGACAAACAGGCCAGAGGCCAGGATCGGCCGTATAAAAGCGCCCAAACAGACCTTCCAGTCCACACGTACCAAGCGCCGCAAACTGATACCCGCGCCCACCGCCATCAGCCCCACCCCCAGTGCGCCGCGTCCGATCATCTCCAAGGCATCCGCCAGCGGCAGCGGGACGGACATGCCGCTGATGTTCAACACGAGGCCTATGACGCATGCCTGAACCAGAGGATTGCGCGACAGGGTACTCAGGACCTTTTTAATGCTCGCTTTGGACGGACCGAACGCCGCCAGAACCACGATGCAGGTGATGTTGATCAACGGGATCAGCACCGCAATCGCCACCGCTAGAATCGCAAGCCCACCGTCCAGAAACTGCTCGGCGGCGGCCAGCGCGACAAAAGCGTTCCAGCGGATGCTGCCCTGGAACAGTGAGGTGAAAGCCGGATTGCCCAGCCGTGCCTGGGGAAGCAGCCGCAGTGCCAGTGCCAGCCCGGTGAGTAGCGCGAGCGTCATCACCAGTGCCACGGCAAAGCCGCCGAACCGCTCGACCGACAGATCGGAGCGCGCGATAGCGAGAACCAGCGTTGCAGGGATCAGACCGCGAAACGACAGCGTTTCAATCGCCGCCCAGCTGCCGCGTGGAATGATTGCGGATTTTGCCAGCGCGTAACCCACGGCGATGACGAACAGCAGCGGCAGAACAGATAGGGCAAGTGACATGGCTTTTGCAGTGCCACCGGCGGGCGGGTTAGTCCAGCCGGATTTCCACGGTGTCGCTACGGCCCAGCGCGTCCACCACCGAAATGCGGTTAAAGCCTGCGTCGTCCAGCGGCAGCACTGCATCACGCCCGTGCAGCTCCGCGATCACCGGCGTGCCGTTGACGAGCACCGTCAGCGGCAGCCGTCCTGCACCCAACTTGAGCGGTACGCCAAAGCCGCTGCGCCGGAGCACTGCGCCATCGGGCGGGAAGTTCACCACAGGGCTGTCCGGCGCTGCGGCAAAAACAGCATCGCGGCTGCGGAACACGCGCAGGTTCTCGGGCAGATGCGCTGTTCCAAGGATCAGTGTATCGCGCGGTGGAGGCGGTAGCGCGCTGCGGGAGGGGCTGATCCGGCTGAATGCCTCGAACAGGACCGGGGCCGCCAGATCACCCCCGAATGCCCCCGGCACCGGCGTACCGTCGGGCCGGCCCAGCCAGACACCCACCACATGGCGTCCGTCGAATCCAACAGCCCACGCATCGCGGTGGCCATAGGAGGTGCCGGTTTTATAGGCAATCTCGCCCGCGCGCGCCGCTGTGCCCCGGGGCGGCTGAATACCGGACAGGATATGCGACACCTGCCAAGCCGAGACAGGCGAAGCAAAGCGCGACCGGACCTGCCCCCCTTGACCCGGTGTGGTATGCAGCATCTGCCCCTGCCCGCCTTGCGCTAGCCCCGCATAAAGTTGAACCAAATCGCGCAGGCTCATTCCAACGCCGCCCAGTGCCACCGCAAGCCCCGCCTGCCCTGCGGGCAATTGCGGCTGCGTGCCTACCCGCCGCAGCCCCGCCATCAGGCGGGCTGGCCCCAGCTCGTGCGTCAACAGTACCGGCGGGATGTTCAGCGACAGCGTCAGCGCATCGCGGACAGTCAGCATCCCGCGAAACTGCCCATCAAAGTTTTGCGGGGCATAGCGGCCAAAGGCTACGGGTGCGTCATTGATCAGCGTATCGGGATGCACCAGTCCTTCGTCAAAAGCCAGCGCATAGATCAGCGGCTT
>TARA_R110002020_G_scaffold186996_1_pt1 | contig 13659 bp, 16 predicted proteins | sample TARA_R110002020 | Tara Oceans TARA_R110002020 (sample SAMEA4396489) | marine metagenome | biome: Westerlies Biome; feature: [MES] marine water layer (ENVO:01000295) within the mesopelagic zone...; material: water (ENVO:00002006), including particulate matter (ENVO:01000060) such... | reverse complement strand
CGCCCTCCCACATCGACAACCCGACGTTGACAAGACACTATAGCACATGATGCTGCGTCGCATCCGAGGTAGGCTTAGAGCCCATTTTACTGGATGTTGCGATGCGAACGAAGGGCTGCATTGAGGGGCGAGCCGCGATTTACAGACGCAACACGGTTGCAATGAAGGTGCTCAGAAAATGGGAAATTATGATGTCGAGGCGCTATCCGAAAATAATGCCAAAGTAGTCGAGAAAATCATATCACTAAATGATAAGCTATCCGCCTTTTGGGCCTCTGCTCATGGCTGGGCACCAGAAGATGCCGCGAACTTACTCTCCAAATCAGGTTTAGACTGGCAGGTTTCACTTTCAGAAACGCTTCATTTGTGGATCGACAGAGACCCAATGACCGACGGGGAATTGATCTTGGCCTGGGCTAATCTGGGCGCGCTACTTGAAGGGACCCTGAAGCTCTTCTTTTCAATTTATTATTCAGATTTTCAGACGGATATTGAAGCGCTCAAGAGAGGTGGCCCGATAGATCTGAACAGTTGAGTTAGGTGGATTTTCTGCTCCCAATCCGGCAGTTTTGCCGGGACGAAGGAGCGAAAATGACCAGACGACCCAGACGGAATCACAGTCCTGCTTTCAAGGCGAAGGTCGCATTGGCGGCCTTGAAAGGCGACAGAACGATGAGCGAGCTTGCGACGCAGTTCGATCTACATCCGAACCAGATCAAGCAGTGGAAGGATCAACTTCTGGACGGCGTGTCGGATGTGTTTGATGACAAGCCGAAAGCGCCGAGGGAGCCGGAGATCGACATCAAATCCCTACATGCAAAAATTGGCCAGCTGGCGCTGGAAAATGATTTTTTAGAGGGAGCGCTCGACAAGGCAGGTCTGTTGACCCGCTGCCCGGCAGGCGATTGCGAAGCAATCTGCCGAGAGGGAGCGCAAGGAAATGACGGACCCGAACCACAGGCTGAGCCTGACACGGCAAGCCCGGCTTCTCGGGATCAGCCGGGGCAGCCTATATTACGCGCCGCGTCCGGCCAGTGTAGCGGACCTCAAGCTGATGCGCCGGATCGATGAGTTGCACATGGAATACCCCTTTGCAGGCAGCCGGATGATGAAGGGCCTGCTGAGGCAGGAAGGGTTTGCCGCCGGACGGCTTCATGTTGCGACCTGCATGAAAACGATGGGCATCGAGGCGCTCTATCGTAAGCCAAACACGTCCAAACCCGCGCCGGGGCACAAGATCTACCCATACCTGTTACGTAAACTGGCTGTGACGCGACCCAATCAGGTTTGGGCCACAGACATTACCTACATCCCCATGGCCCGAGGGTTCGTTTATCTGGTCGCCGTTCTGGACTGGTTTAGCCGGAAGGTGCTGGCCTGGCGGCTCTCGATCACGCTGGAAACGGCGCCCTGCCTGGAGGCGCTGGACGAGGCGATCCGCCGTTTCGGCAAGCCGGAGATCATGAACTCGGACCAGGGCAGCCAGTTCACGTCCATCGACTTCATCAAGGCGCTGAGGGACGCAGGCATCCAGATCAGCATGGACGGCAAAGGGGCCTGGCGCGACAACGTCTTCGTCGAGCGCCTGTGGCGGAGCATCAAATACGAAGAGGTTTACCTGCATGCCTATGACACCGTGCCGGCCGCACGCAGCGGCATCGCCCGCTATCTGACATTCTACAACACAAGGAGACCACATTCATCACTGGACGGGCGAACGCCCGATCAGGCATATCATATCAAGCCGCTACCAACCCCGGTCGCGGCGTAGCCGAGCAGGAAATCCACTTAAGAAACGGCTCAAAACTGTTCAAACAAGCCGAGCCATCTCTAAGAAGCTGCAGCTGTTGCCCTAACTGAGGGGCCAGACAGGCACGCGAACAAATTTTACGACATCACAGGCCCGGCACCGCAATCCATGTCCGAAATAGCCGCTGATTTGGGTCGTGCCATGGGCAAAGACGTTGAGTACCGTGCCCAATCCATGGTTGATTTCGAAGCGGACTTTGGCGCGACGCGGGCCGAATTCTTTGAATACCTGACCAACGGATTTTACACGCGGTGCAGCCCCGATTTTTACAACCTTACGGGCCACAAACCGACGTCTTATTACGACTATCTGACCACCAAAGGGTCAGTGGCGAAACCGGCCTTGAAGAGTTATGGCAAGGCAACCTTTGGAAAAAAGGCACCGACGCCATGAAAGATGCCGCCAAGTCTTAAGCTGCGCTAAATCGAAATCTGCACCACGGTATAAACGGTGACCGCTGACACAAACGCAGGAAATGACGATGGGTGTTCGCGCGAAAACTCCTCTTCGAGCACAACCAACACAATACCACCGGCGAGAAACGACAGCAAAAGTGTGACCACGATTGGTGAAATAACGGTCGTGGCACCGATCACCCAACCGGCAAGAATGGCGACAGTTAGGGCCCACCGTCCAATGCGCTGATAGACCCCTTTGTGGATTTCCATCATCCGGTAATCCACAACCAGGAAATGAACCGCCATCGAAAGTACAAAAATGACAATTGCGACCGGATCGTTCATCTGGACGATAAGATAGCCGATGATTGCTTTGTAAAACGCGTAAGATGCAAGATGTATCCAGACCCTCAACCCGGTTGTTTCCGTCGTATTATGAGAACCACTTCCTTCGACGGGTTTTTCAACCAAACGTTCCATTCCATAGAACGCGACGAGACCGATCAGGAGCGGCAGAAACGGACTGTGTTTCAGGATCTCCGCCATAGGTCCAAGGGATTCTGGAAAGGCAAGCGTCCCATCAACGATCTTGGGCAGGAGGCCAAGAAAGACATAACTGATGGAGATGCCGTCAGCGAACGACAGCCAGTACTTCTGAGGCATTTGGTGTTTCCACCGCAGTAGATCAGCAAGCACATGGACAAGGCTAAGGAATACAACCGATGCAAGCGAAAGCCCGATCAATGCTATGGAGTTCATTCTAAATTCCTTTTAGGCGCGACAATTGCGCAGTTTGGGCCTCTCGGCGCGACAGTTCATCCGGTGCTCCCTACTCATACCGGATCGCAACGATCTCAAGATCGACGATTCCGGTGGGCTTTTGCCATTCAACCGTGTCGCCGATCTGTGCGCCCATCAGCGCAACCCCAAGCGGCGAATATGGGGCAATCAGGCCATGCGTAGGGTCGGCCTCATCCTCGCCGACAATTCGAAAACTCTGGCGGCTGTCGTCTTCAGTAATGACTTCGATCTCTGCGCCAAATGCGACGATCCGGGGGGAATGGCTTTTCGGATCAACGAGGATCGCACGGCTGATGCGCGCTTCAAGAAAGCGGATGTCACGTTGAGCCACAGCAATGGCAAGTTTTCTGTCGATTTCTTCAGCTTTCTCGCGCAGTTTTGCCAGATCCGACTGGCGAGCGCCAAGTCGGCCGTTTAGCGCAGCAAGACCCGACGGGGTCACCAAGTTTGGATGTGGACTTTGTGGCAGATCATCCAGGTGAACATTCTCGGTGCCATCGTCTTCTTTTGTAAACGCTTTGCTCATGACAATTTCCCCAATGTTTGGCGGCTCGTCGCTATGTGGCCAAGTGCTTTGCGTGGAACCGTAGGTGATCCTCAACGAAGCTGGCAATGAAATAGTAGCTGTGATCATAGCCTTCGCGTCGGTTCAGCTTCAACGGATAGCCGCTTTCTTTTGCTGATGCTTCCAGTGTCTCTGGTTTCAACTGCTCTTCAAGAAAGTCGTCGGCTTCGCCCTGATCCACAAGCACAGGAACGGCCCCTTTTGCTTTTCGCATCAGTAGGCTGGCATCATAATCAGCCCATGCGCCTTTGTCCTTTCCCAGATATGCTGCAAAGGCCTTTTGGCCCCACGAACAATCGACTGGATTGCCAATCGGGCTAAACGCTGAAGCAGATTGGAAGGTGTCAGGATTGCGAAGCGCTAGAACCAGCGCGCCATGGCCACCCATCGAATGGCCAAAGACAGAGCGCTTGTCGCTGACCGGGAATGTGGCCTCGATCAGTTGTGGCAGTTCATTCATCACATAGTCGTACATTTGGTAGTGACGGTTCCAAGGGGCCTGCGTTGCGTTGACGTAAAATCCAGCCCCCTGACCCAGATCATAGCCATCATCATCAGCGACACCCACACCACGCGGGCTGGTATCGGGGGCGACAATCGCAACGCCAAGCTCTGCTGCGATACGTTGAGCACCGGCCTTTTGCATAAAATTCTCGTCCGTACACGTTAGCCCAGACAGCCAGTACAGGACCGGAACCTTCTGGCCATTTGCCGTCTGGGGCGGCAAATAGATCGCGAACCGCATGTCGCAGTTCAGTGCGGTTGAACGGTGCGTATAATGTTTGGTCCAGCCGCAGAAGCTTTTGTTAACACTCGTAATTTCCAGTGACATTCTGCACCCTTTGCTTGGATATGGGCCGCGCCACATTGGGCGCGACCGCTTTGTTTCTGTTGGTTTATTTGTCGAAGTGAATAACGGTGCGAATGCTTTTGCCTTCGTGCATCAATTCAAACGCCTTGTTGATGTCCTCAAGACCCATCGTGTGGGTGATGAAATCATTCAGCTTAAACTCGCCCTTCATGTAGCGTTCGACGTAATCGGGCAGCTCGGAACGGCCCTTAACGCCGCCAAAAGCAGACCCGCGCCAGACACGGCCTGTGACCAATTGGAAGGGACGGGTGGAGATTTCCTGACCAGCACCGGCAACGCCGATCACCACGGATTCGCCCCAGCCCTTGTGGCAACATTCAAGCGCGGAACGCATGACATTGACGTTGCCGATACATTCGAACGAATAGTCAACACCGCCATCGGTCAGCTCGACAATCACATCCTGAATTGGCTTGTCGTGGTCTTTGGGGTTGATGAAATCCGTCGCGCCGAGCTTGCGGGCTAGATCGAATTTGCTCTCGTTGATGTCGACCACGATGATCCGGCTCGCCTTGGCCATGGCGGCCCCAATGACAGCCGACAACCCGATACCGCCCATGCCGAAAATCGCAACAGTTGCGCCTTCTTCGACCTTCGCGGTGTTCATCACGGCACCCATGCCGGTGGTGACGCCACAACCGAGCAAGCAAACCTCTTCAAGCGGTGCCTCAGGGTTTACTTTGGCTAGCGAGATTTCGGGCAAGACAGTGTATTCTGAGAAGGTCGAGCAACCCATGTAATGCAAGATCGGTTTGCCGTCTTTGTAGAACCGGCTAGTGCCATCGGGCATCAGGCCTTTGCCTTGGGTTTCGCGGATCTTTTGGCAAAGGTTGGTTTTGCCAGATTTGCAGAATTTACACTCGCCGCATTCAGGTGTGTAGAGCGGGATCACATGATCGCCCACGGCTACGCTGGTAACACCTTCGCCGATGGATTCGACAATGCCGCCACCTTCATGGCCAAGCACGACGGGAAATAGACCCTCAGGATCATCGCCGGACAGTGTAAAGGCATCGGTATGACAAACGCCTGTGGCGACGATACGCACACGTACTTCGCCTTTTTGCGGCGGCATCACGTCAATCTCTTCGATCGAGAGCGGCTGGTTAACAGCCCATGCTACGGCGGCTTTGGATTTGATTATTCCGGTCATCAGAACTCACTTTTCTTTTTGGTGGGTGAATATTTGCGGGCGCGACGATTTATAATTGAGTGTTTATACTATTGCCGTTAGATTGATAATTCAGGATTTCAGCAATTCACTATTACGAAACAGTAACAATCGTTGATTGCATTGACGGTAAAAAGGAAGCACGAATGTTCAACTGGGAAGGGGTTTCAGAATTTGTCTCGGTCGCTGAGACTGAGAGCTTTACTGCGGCCGCCAACCGTTTGGGCATTTCCACCGCACAGGTCAGCCGTCAAATCGGCGCGCTGGAAACGCGGTTGGGCGTTAAGTTGTTCTATCGCACGACCCGAAAGGTCTCGATCACGGATACCGGGCAAATTTATTACAATCACTGCCGTCAGGTGCTTGACGGCCTAGCCGAGGCGGAACGCGCTATCACCGACCTGCATCAGACCCCCAAGGGAAGGCTCAACCTGACCGCACCCGTTACGTTCGGTGAGAAGCGGATTGCGCCTTTGGTGAATGAATTTGTCGCCCGCTATCCGGAGCTGGAAGTCAATCTGACGTTGTCCAATCAGATGCTTGATCTTGTTGCGGAGTGTTATGATCTGGCGATCCGTCTGGGCGAACTCGAGGACAGCACGATGATGGCCAAACGGCTGTCGTCGCGCACCCACTATGTCTGCGCCTCGCCCGACTACCTTGCCGCACATGGCGTGCCTTATGCGCTGTCCGAATTGGACCAGCACAATTGCCTGCAAGGCACGTTGGACTACTGGCGGTTTGAGGAAAAGAGCAAGCCTCGCCACATCCGGGTCAAAGGCAATCTTCGCTGCAACAGTGGCTGGTCACTGGTCGATGCAGCGCTGAAGGGTATCGGTATTGTGCAGTTGCCGGATTACTATGTTCAGGCTGAACTTGAGGCGGGTCGGCTGGTGCCGGTGCTCGACAATTATCGCGCCCCGGATGACGGCATTTGGGCGATCTATCCGCACAACCGCCACCTCTCACCCAAGGTTCGTTTGTTGCTGGAACATCTGAGCGAGGGGCTGGAAACAACAGAAGATTTGATGCCAAAAACAATTGGGGAAACCAAATGATCGTCAGGGAACACCCATCCTCATTGCAGTTGTTCTTTGTCATGCAAGGATCCGTCGTGCCGAAAATCATGGGCAGGATCATCGGCGTCGCGGTGCTGTCGGTGATCGTCTTACTTTTGGATCAGCATGTCGTCACCCTGCCGCATATCTCGATCGGCGCGATGAGCATCTTCGGCGTCGCCCTGTCGCTGTTCCTCGGGTTTCGCAATAACGCTGCGTACGATCGCTGGTGGGAGGCGCGCAAACTTTGGGGATCAATGATTGCTGATGTGCGCAATCTGGGGCGGCATATGTGCGTGTTTGTCGGCAAGGGGGCAGACCGTGAGAATATACTTTCTTGTGCGGTCGCTTTTGCCCATCTTCACCGTGGATTTTTGCGCAGCGTTGATGCGCGCGCTGATATAATCGCCTGGATTGGTAAAGAAAAAGCTGACGCAATGATTGCGCGGAAGAATCCGGCAGATGCTGCACTGCGGTCCATGGCTGACCAAATTGGCAAGTTGATTGAACGTGATGCCATCAGTGGTTTTGGTCAAATGACCATCTCACAAACTCTGTCCTCGCTGGCGCTCGCGCAAGCCGGATGTGAACGTATCGTGACCACGCCGCTGCCGTTTGTGTATTCCCTTTTGGTACGCCGAACGACCTATCTTTACTGTTGGTTGCTGCCCTTCGCTTTGATAGAATCAACAAGCTGGTTTGCCCCAATATTTGCCGCCGTCGTGGCCTATGTGTTTTTTGGCCTGCAGGCAGTGACCAACGAGTTGGAACTGCCGTTTCGCAATGTTCAGAACGGGTTGCCGCTTGATGCGCTGTGCCGGACAATTGAGATTTCTGTGTCAGAAGCGCTGGATCGTCCCCCGCCCACTGCATTGAGCGCCACAAACCATGTTTTATCTTAGATGCACGAAGGCCCCTCATACCGCTTGGCACGCCGATCATGCTGAACGACAAACAAAATCGGATCAGGGCGATCGTGCCCAATCTGATGGGCTATGATGCGGGTTTTCCTGCGGCAAGCTATCACGCGTTTTTCGACCCCGCAGCCGGCGTTGCAAAGCCGGACGATGGACGAGAAGTGTTCGAAGGTCTTCAGCCCAGCTTCGTGTGGCCTCAAGGATCGTAAGCCACTAGCCTTGGGCAACGGGGGCGAAAATTTCGCATCCCTGTTGCCCTCGTAGCGCTACACAACTTGGCTGACCCAAACACAAAGCACCCCGCACACGTGCTAAATTATCGGCCTGTGTTCCAGCTTACGTGAGGGAAACAAAAACGGCGCGGTTCGGCTGGTCTTTGACTTTGCGACAACCATAGGCGGGCCTTGCGCGACGATAGCGCCACCCTTCTTACCAGCGCCAGGGCCTACGTCGATGACCCAGTCGCTGTTGCGCGCAACCAGCATATTGTGTTCAACCATGATGACCGAATTGCCTGCGTCGACTAGCCCATTCAGCTGTGCCATCAGCAGCGTTACGTCTGCTGGATGCAGGCCGGTGGTTGGTTCGTCGAGAACATAAAGCGTGTCACTTCGCTGCGCGCGTTGCAGTTCGGTGGCAAGTTTGATCCGCTGTGCTTCACCGCCCGAAAGCTCGGTCGCGGGCTGACCCAACCGTAGATAGCCAAGGCCAACCTGTAGCAATGCATCGAGCGCCCGCAAAACAGCAGGTTCGTCAGTAAAAAACCCGTGTGCTGCGTCAACAGTCAGGTCCAGTACTTCGGCAATATTCTTATCGCGGTAAGTAACCTCAAGTGTCTTGGCGTTGTAACGTTGACCCTGACACACCGGGCACGGCGTGTAGACGCTGGGAAGGAAAAGCAGTTCAACGCTAACTAAACCCGCCCCTTCGCAGTTCGGACAACGCCCTTTAGCAACATTGAACGAAAAACGCCCTACACTATAGCGGCGCGCCTTGGCCATCTGCGTCGCCGCGAACAACTTGCGAACGTGATCAAACAATCCGGTATATGTGGCAAGGTTGGATCGTGGCGTCCGGCCAATCGGCTTTTGATCAACTGTGACCAAACGCCGGATATGCGCCATGCCAGCAACGATCCGCCCGCCGGTGGCCGTCTCTAAATCTCGTTCCAACAATTCGGTTTCACCGCTGGGGGCTTCAACGGGCTTTTGTTGCCCCAATGCTTCCCCAACGAGCTCGACAAGCGCCTGACTGACAAGGCTCGATTTGCCCGACCCCGACACACCAGTCACCGTCGTCAAAATGCCAAGCGGCAACTCAACGTCTACACCGTTCAGATTGTTTCGCGTGATCCCTGCCAGCTTTAGCCAGCCTATTGGGTGTCGCGGTGTGTGGTCCGCAGCGACATCGGGCGAGAATAAATAGCGCCCAGTGTGCGATGCCTTGACCTCGCGCAGGCCGTCCAATGGGCCATTATAGACAACTTCGCCGCCATGTGTTCCGGCGTCCGGCCCAATGTCAACAATCCAGTCGGCATGTCGGATGACATTGTCATCATGTTCAACGACGAACAGCGAATTACCAGCGCCTTTGAGTTCATCCAGCGCGCGCAGCAATGCTTGGGTATCGGCCGGGTGCAGCCCTGCCGAAGGCTCATCCAAGACGTAGATCACACCGAACAGTTGCGAGCGGATTTGCGTGGCCAGTCGCAGACGCTGTAATTCGCCCGGAGACAAGGTTGGTGTGCTGCGCTCTAGCGACAGGTAGCCAAGGCCGAGATTGGTAAGCGCCTCGACACGGGCCAGAATATCGCTGGCAATCCGCTGCGCCACAATCGCCTTTTCCGGATGCAAATCGCCCGCGTGCGGTTTTGCTGAGGCAGCGTCGCGCAGCCGCGCGGCAAGATCGCTTAACGTCAGTTGCGACAATTCACCGATATCCAGCCCAGCAAATTTCACCGACAGTGACTCGCGTTTCAGCTTCTTGCCCTCACAATCCGGGCACTCGGAAATTTGCATGAACTGCGAGACGCGTTTCTTGGTGCGGTGGCTTTGCGTTGTCGCAAACGAGTGTAAAACATAGCGCTGCGCACTGGAAAATGTTCCCATATAACTCGGCGTCAGGTTTCGCGCCCGCGCGATGCGCGTCTCATCAGGATTGAAACCTGCATAGACTGGCTCAACGGGTGTTTCGTCAGTAAACAGGATCCAGTCGCGGGATTCTTTGGTCAGGTCCTTCCACGGGGTGTCTATATCGTGTCCAAGTGACACAAGAATATCGCGCAGATTCTGCCCGCCCCATGCGGGAGGCCACGCTGCAATAGCACGCTCGCGGATGGTTTTTGTATCATCGGGCACCAGCAGCTTTTCCGTCACGTCAAACACGCGGCCGATACCATGGCAGCGCGGACAGGCCCCTTCCGGTGTGTTTGGCGAGAACGCATCCGCATAGAGTATCTGCTGACCAGACGGATATTCCCCCGCCCGCGAATAAAGCATGCGAAGACCGTTGGAAATCGTCGTGACGCTGCCCACTGATGATCTGGTGGACGGCGCGCCGCGTTGTTGTTGAAGTGCGACCGCTGGCGGAAGTCCGTCAATCGCATCGACATCCGGTTCGCCGACCTGATCAATCAACCGGCGCGCATAGGGCGACACTGAATCAAGATAGCGGCGTTGCGATTCCGCAAACAGGGTTCCGAACGCAAGCGACGACTTTCCAGACCCGGAGATACCAGTAAAGACGACAAGCGCATTGCGCGGCAAATCAACGTCGATGTTTTTCAGATTGTGGACACGCGCACCCCGGACCTGAATACAGTGGTCAGGGTCGCACGGGACGTCCTTGGGTTTAGTTGGGGCGATTGCTAAATCCTCTTCTCGTTAGGGTAACAATATTGTTGAACCAGTTGTTTTGCGGCCTTCCAAATCCTGATGCGCCTTGACAGCATCGGCCAGCGGATAGGTCTGGTTGACCTCAATCCTAACAGCGCCCGACCCGACAACATCAAACAGATCAGCCACGTTTGCCTGCAACGCCTCATCAGAGTCAACATATGTATTCAGCCCTGGACGCGTCAGATAGAGCGAACCTTTTGCCGCCAGAATACCCGTGTCAAAACCTGTTACCGGACCGGATGCAGAGCCAAAGTTGACCAGTAGGCCAAACGGGCTGAGACTGTCGAGTGAAGCATTAAGCGTTGCCTGACCGACACCATCGTAAACCACGGGCACACCTTTGCCATCTGTTAGCTCACGCACCCGCTCGGCTACATTTTCCGAGGTGTAATTTATGACCTCGTCGCAGCCCATGGATTTGGCAAGCGCTGCTTTTTCAGGCGAACTTGTGGTGCCGATGACCCGAACGCCTAGATGTTTTGCCCATTGAACGGCAATCAGACCAACGCCACCAGCAACCGCGTGCCACAAAAATGGTTTCACCTGCTTTGACCTTGTAGGTTTCGCGCAACAAATAGCGCACCGTCATACCCTTAAGCATCATGGCGGCCGCCGTTTCATCCGAAATCGTATCTGGCAGTTTTGAAAGCCTATTGGCAGGCATGTTCCGGGCTTGTGAATAAGACCCAATCGGCCCCGCACCATAGGCAACCCTGTCCCCCACTTTTAACGTCGTGACGCCCTCGCCAACGGCCTCCACAACTCCGGCTGCCTCGGATCCCAAACCGCTGGGCAAAGGCAGTGGATAGGCACCGGATCTATAGTAGGTATCAAGATAATTGACCCCAATCGCAGTGTGGCGTAATCGCACCTCGCCAGGTCCCGGTGCATCCAAAGTGATGTCCTCATAATGCATAACTTCCGGTCCGCCGGTTTTGTGAAACTTGATCGCTTTCATGAGTTCGCTTTCCAGTTGGGGTTGTTAGCACTAATCTGTAACGAGCGGGTCACGCATCTACTAGGTAGGCTATGTCGTCAATCTGGCGGACGGGTATGCGCGAGTTTCGTCTCCCTAACGCCGACGAAGCTGCCCAATTCGTCCGCGAACTCGCTTTGTTACTTATTCCATGAAGTTGTAGATTAATGGCATTCAACCTTTGGAAAGCCTATCGTGCAGCTCCCTTAGACCAGCGCGCTTGGGACAGCGCAACACGGCCCAAATTGGGTATCCTAGAGTTTGAGTGATCTCAAAGCCTATAAGGGCGAGAAGCGGCCTTTCCAGCAATTGCCATGAGCGGCGGGTTCGTCCACAACTTGATCCTTGCGCGCATTGTTCTCGCCGCGGATCGCACGAATGACCGGTTCTCCCGCCGCTCTGCAGCGTAGAAAATCACGCTGTTGCAGCAATTTCCGCGCTGCGAGCGCACGCAGCACAAAATCTGAATTTACAGTGAGGGCTCTTTGGAGACCTTCGCTGCGTAGATCACCAATGGCTGCTTAGACTTTACCGTAGGATTCTGCCCCCTCCTGCATCTGACCACACTAACAACGGTCGAAAACCTGCCAAAACTGTGATGGTTTTGCCGGGGAGTTTTGTCATAGCCAAGTGCCTGATTTCACGTAGGCGCGGATGGAGTTGCCAAATGGGCCGTTTTTGGAACGTGATAGGCAGATTGATGGAAATGTTGAGCTTGCGAGATTGGGCTCAACTTGCAAGCTAGTCTCAGGGCAGTAAAAACCAACGCCCCTGATCATCGCGCTGAATTATGATAACTTCATCGCATTCTCCAAAAGATGTTCGGATGCTGCCGGTTAGCCCCTGTGCGTGAGAAGCATCCTCGGCACGTTCCCCCCCATGAATTATTCCTCTTTTGCGAGCGACGACATATAAACCCGGCACGTGTGTTGTGTCAGCGATCTTTCTCAGTTCGTCTTCGCTAGGAAAGTAGGGCGTCGGCATAGATTTGTTCCTTCTGGAATTTGTTTGTAGAATGCATGCATCGTCAATTCACAATGTCCTGATGAACTATGATAGTCCTTTCTTCGTCTAGATTTAAATTATGTTCAACATGGGCTCGCAGCGGACATTTGCGGTGCTGATTAGGACCCTTCCAAAAAGGAAGGTTTTGGGAACGGTCGTAGACTAGTGCCTAAAACCTATATAAGGCCCGCCTTCGCTATCTGGGCTTTATAGCTCCATCCGTTAGGCGGTGAGTGAGCCTCGCTCCACCATGCCCCATTACGTTCGCTAATCCATCTTTGTCGAAGGCTCAGAAAGTCGCTGGTCGCGGCAGTCTCTCCATATTCATACCCAGACTGAACCCCGCAACATGGGCAAATTTCGAACGTAGTTAGTCCGAACGTGTCATCGAACGCTACAAATTCGGGGTACCCACATATGGGGCAGCCAGAAATCGTCTTGTTTCTATTTATGAAGCTATCTTTACTCGACATAGGTTGAAAAATAGACTTGAGCAGGGTTTCAAATCAACTGAATTCACGTTCCAAAAACCACCGTTTTTGGAAGGGTGGCACCGACTGCGCCTACCGTTCAACAAACGGTCGTTTTTGGAAAACGGATTGGCAGGGCTCAGTACCGTATAGAGAGTGTTGTGATCACTTTGACTAAAAGTCCGTTCAGTTATAGATATGAAAACGAAGCTAAAGGGGGGGGGTGAATGTTGAAGTTGTGGGTGAGCCTCCAGATGTTTTTGATGTTCTGCGCCGCAGGCACTGCTTTTGCTGAAACCGCCATTTATCAGCGAGGGGACACCCCATATATTTGCAACGATCAGTCACCTTTCACCAACTTGCGCCGCGGCCCCAGTGCGAGAGACTATCCAACTGTAGCAACCTTACCCAACAACCTGCGTGTCAGAAGCCTCTACCCGGCCTATACACCTGAAGGTTACGTCTATTATTCGATAGCTATTGGCGGTCCCGAACAGGACGATATTCGGTATGGTTTTGTCCATCAGGATGTCTTGCACCAAACCTGTACTCTTGCGCCAGTTTACAGTCCGGATATTTTAAATCTGGCAGATAAATTTGGCCGCGCCAATGGGGACCACGCGCGCCAGCGGGTGCTTGAGGCCAATGCAAATTATGATGGTAGGGTGCTTTATCTTAAGGGCACCTCGATTTTTGACTGTTTTTGGAACCATGCAGCAG
>TARA_R110002020_G_scaffold11474_1_pt1 | contig 13662 bp, 17 predicted proteins | sample TARA_R110002020 | Tara Oceans TARA_R110002020 (sample SAMEA4396489) | marine metagenome | biome: Westerlies Biome; feature: [MES] marine water layer (ENVO:01000295) within the mesopelagic zone...; material: water (ENVO:00002006), including particulate matter (ENVO:01000060) such... | reverse complement strand
AAACATACCAAGTTTAATGTATCCATCATTAGATCCATTTGATGAAAACATCTCATATGAAATTCAAGATATAGATAAAACAATGCTAAAAAATATATACACCCATGATGGATTTGGTGGTATGGAAGGACTTACACCATATAGTTTTATAGTAACGGAGTTATTAGAATGAAAGTTAAATTTCATACCAAACAAATAGATAAGATACTATTTAACCAAATAATATACAAGTTTGTGGCTGAAAATATAGGTAATTCATCACAAAAATTAAGAGGTTGGACTATTAATATATATCCTGTAGAAATGTTTCCTGATATTCACCCACAAGGAAAAAAGTTTTTAGATTCATTAGATGGTAAAATGTCAGACACCATGCCACATGGTATAACAGGGAAAGATACTGTTGATTGCTTTGTAAAGGATACAAAAGACTATGGACTTTTAGTATTACAAAACACTTCCGTTGTAGTGCATGAATTATCACATATGATTTTAATGATTAGATTTAATGATAACCCACATTTTTACAAGAGAGGAAAACTACGTCATGATGACAAGGGTGGTAATGTGGCAGGACAGGAATTAAACAAATGGACACAGGAAGTTCATGATAGAGACCACGAGGGTAGGCTAAAAAATCTCACAGTACATAGAAAGATAGGTCTAAGATGGTATCCATACACAGTTCGTGTCTTGGATCTCAATGGATTTCCATATTAAACATTTATATATGGCAATATATAATATAAACTATGGCAAGACGAAAACAAAACAACAGTCATACAACAATATGTATATCGTGGGAAGACAAGGAAAACTTTAGAAAGTTTGCAAAGTTTGTAAAGAAAACAAAAACAGGAGACCTTTATGAAAGTGACACTGTTTTATTTCACAGACTTTTAGAATCATTTCAATCTTCAAATGTTGCTAATGAAACACCAAACTCAACATACCCTAGTAAATCTTCTTAATCTTTTTTTCTTTCTGTAAACTTTTTTCTACAATTTTGTGAACAATAAATTCTTTGTCTTCCTTTGTATCTCCATGGTAATGTTGCTTTACATTCTATACAGTAAAATGTGTCATCCTTTCTCATATAAATGTTTTGATCTATGTAGTATTTAAGGCTTTAGTTTTCTATTGGCTTCTCTTAATGCTATCTGTGTATCCACAAAAGCATCACCCCAAACTATTCTAAACAATTCTTCTAATGTAGCGTCTGTTCCACCTGAACCATCATCATAAAATCTTTCTAACTGTTTGTTTGCATAGTCATGACCATATTCTTTTTCTATATTTAGATATTGTTTCTTCAAATATCTTTTAAATTCTTCGCTAATCATCTTCTTTTACTCTCCATGATATGGTCAATTCCTAATTCAAACGAATCCTTGAGGTTTACACCTCCTTCGTCATTCAAAGCGTCACCTGCACCACTCCAAGAATCCACTTTAAACCTTATTGGTATTCTTGGTATTTTATCATCCCATGTATTTATCGATTGATTAATTTCTTTTAAACCTAACAATTCGTTTAATCTTGCTTCTATCCACTCTGCTACAGAAGATTTATCAGTCCAAATTTCAGCATTATGAAAATTAGGTAATACTTCTTCTCCAAATTTACTGTATTTTCCTGTGTGGTCAAAGTGGTAACTCTTAATTAATTCTCTTACCTGTTTAAATTTTTTATCGCTCTTAGGAAATAACTCGTCTAATAAATTTGAATTTACAGCAATCTTTGTAAGGTCTACAACTATACCTTCAATAGTATTATTTAATTCTGTTCCAATAGGTATTCTAACTTCCATTTCATGTGCCATATTAGAAGGATATTCTGAGTTAACATTCTCTAGGTTAACAATTTTTCTATCTATGCCCATACTGTTTCCAACCATAGTAGTAGGAAGTACTGTGTATTCTACAGGATTCAACTCTTTTATGTTTTTGTTTTTCTTTCTTAAATAACTAACATTTTCTTTTAGTGCTTCTGTTCCAAACTCCACTGCAATTCCTCCCCAACTAAAAGATTCAGTATCACCAATAGCAATATTTGGGTTTAATGATGCAGAAAGAAAATTATATATTGGTGTTCTCCTATCTTTCTTACTTGCTTTTCTTGCTGGTTTTTCATCTATGTACCAATCATCATACCCATCTGGATCTTCCCCCTTTGTGTATCTAGGTTTAAGAATGTTTTTTATATCAACTATGTTTCTTCCTGAGTATACTTTTGGATATCTACCACTACGCCACCCACGCGATATTTTATCATTGTAACTCCTCATTTTATTTTCTTGTTCATCAACAGCAAATTTAAAATCTTCATCTGATTCATATAAATCCCAAAACTTTCTTTCTGATTTCTCAAATGCTCTTAAATTATCTTCGGTATAAATTTGTGCAGAAAGATTTTCTACATCAAGTTTATTAAAATCTACCATATCATCCCAACCAAACTGAGGGAACACGCTACTATAACTATCTTTAGGTACTCCCATTTTTTCTGCCTTAATTCGAAAATAATTATGAATTACATTATCGTCTGTATCACGAACATTAGATATTGCTGTTCTTCTTATTCTTCTAGAATTACCTGCGTCTGTTGATATTCTTCTTATATGTGCTTCTTCCATTACATCTTTCATTGTTGAATCAGATACTTTAGAATTTCTTCCTAACCAAGATTGTGTTTTATCAGTCATAAATCTTGAAAAAAATATGTCATCCATTGCAAGGTCATCTATATTAGCACCACCATATATATAATCATATTGAGGTTCATTATCAAGTTCCTTTACTTGGTCACGACCATATCTACCTGTTCCTGTTGAACCGTGATTCATACTTATAGCAACAGGCATTTCTTTTAAACCCATCTCAACTGCTGCCATTACAGCAACGAAATTAGAGCCCCCTATAACTTTATTAGAAAATGGATTATATTCAACATGAAGTGGATATAACATTCCCCCATTTTTAATTTCATCTTTAAACTCATCAATTTGCTCACGAACATTTCTTCCATCAATTATTGCGTCATCTGGAATGTTTTGAGGTACATCATGTAATCTAATATATTCTTCTGGAGCCATAGATGAAAACCTAACTTGATTTTTAGAAGCCAATTCTTGTAAAGACCTCCAAAATCCAAATTGGTCTGAACTAGCTTCTGTTATATCCCTTCGCTCTTCTGGTATTGGGTTTCCATCTTCATCAACACCATAATTTCCAAATGTTTGATGTTGTATTTTATCACCATAATCTTCTCTTTGCTCCTTTTCATACATCTCTTTATCCATATGTTTTCCTTCCATATCATCAACACTAAACAAAGAAGCTACAGGATTTGGTATATTCCAAGTATTTTTTGTTCCTCGTGGATTAACAAATTGTTTAATCTTATCCCAATCTCTACCCAAAACACCCATTAGAGTTCTATGTTTTTTTGGTTGTGTAAACTCTGTTCGGTCTATATCTCTTGCAAACTCTCCTGTTGCAGGATATGTTCTTTCTTCAGAAAAGAAAAATGGTTCTTCTCTTTCTATTATAGCCCTTCCTAGTTCTTCAAAAGGAGTAAGTTCATTATCTAGTCTTGAGAATACTGAACGGTTTGAAATGATTTTTGCATAATCCAATGAACCTTTCTCATGCCCAAACCCAGAATATGCTTCTTCGTCAGTGTCCAATAAGGTTTTTGCATATTTTTTATAATTATTAACTTTCGATTCATAGTGTCTAATATACATATCATCATGAACACCACTAGATGGTATATCTTGTAAATCTGATAGAAAATTAGGGGATATTTTTGAAAAATCAGGCTCTCTTCCTTCCTCAAATGCACTTTCTAATTCATCATGATACGGTTGTAATCTTAATTCTTCTTCTTCTGCTGATGTACGAACCTGTACTTCTTTCACATCATCTGGTTTCTTTTCAGGTTCAGACGCAACATCCTTCTCTGGTAATTTACTATCTTGTTCTGGAACATGTGTTCTAGGAAATTCACGACGTTCCATTTTTCCTGTCTCTGGGTTTGATTCATTCCATGCGTCATAACCAAGGTCTGGTGTTTCTTCTAAACCTGTCTTTGGTGGAAAATTTTTAGGTTCTTTTACTTCAGGTTCTTTTTTTTTGGCTCTTCGTCTTTAACTTTAATTATTACTTTCATTACTCTCCACCCTCTTGTGTTTTTTTATCAGGTTTTCCTACTCCACCAGCTCTACTCCTTGTTTGTTTTGCGTCACAAGTTGGGCATACTATTTTATCCCTATCATGATGGTCTGTCCCTGCTAAAGAAAACCAATCTTTATTTTCATTGTTTGGGTTTTGTACTTCTATTTCAAATCCTTCTTTTCCACAGTGACTACATGGTTTACCAGTTTGCCTAAAGTTTAGGTCTGGTCTCTTTCTCTTATGGTTATCTATTGTTGAAGACGATGGATCATCGGCATGCATATCATCAAAACTATCTTTTGCTACATATTTGATACCCCATGTATTAACATTTTTTACTGGGATACCTTTCTTAAGTTGGTCTCGTCCTGATATTTTTCTACCAGTTTTAGTTTCTTCTGGGATAGTATTTGTATCATAAGCATTATAAACTGGATTAAATCCTGCACCTTCACTTGTGTTTAATGCACCTGTCTGTCCACCTTCACCACTATTACCTTTCTTTTTGTCACTTGGTTTCTTTTTCTCATGTTTGAATTGTTCTTTTTCATTAGGTTCTGAACCTGCTTCATAATCTTTTGGTGCGTCAAATGATGTATCTGTACTAACACCTACATGTGGATTACGTGCTGCATTTCCATAAGCACCATGTTCAACATCTGATTTTAGTTGTTGTATTCTTTTTAATATCTCTTCACTTTTCTGTGCATAACCAGTCATTCTATGTTCTGCACTTTCTTTTTCTAAATTATCACCATCATGGTTTTGTTCCATACCAACTGCTTTATCTTCTAATTCATGTACTTCACGTTGTTTTCTTCCTAGTTTCTTTTTAGGATTTTCAATATCACCCATCTCATCTTCTGCACCTTTTCTTAATACGTCTTGTAATGTTCTTGGTAAGTCATCCCAGTTTTTATGTAGAAATCTTGGACTTGGTACTTTTGCTTTTATTAGTGCTTTGGTTCTTTCTTCTTGTGTCATATCATCCCATGTCTTATTAACAACAATATCCTTTACGAAAAATGTTTCATTTATAGGAATCTCATGTATATAACCATCTTCCTTGAAAACTGATACATATGTTCCACCCATTTTTACTACGACTCCTCTATTTTCCTCACCGTTTATATAGAAATGAATATCATCTCCTACTCTAGTATGCTGTATCTTATTTAGTGTCATTGCTCTATCCTTCTTTGCAGGCAATCCTATATAAGTTTCATTATCTGATTCTTCATCATCTCTTCCTAGTCTAATTGGTGTTTCCTTGTCACTTTCATGTTGATTTGCCATATCTAGATTACCATAACCACCTGCGTCTTTACCTATTCTATTCCATTTTCCTACAAAATTCATGGTTTTTTCACCTTTGGTGCTCTATTCACATTAAATGGATCTTCGTTGCTATCTAAAAGACTATCTAATATCTGTTTTCCTGTACTATTTCTTTTTCTGGGTTCGGCTATTCCTAATTCTTGCTGTTCTTCTTGGTCTGCTTCCTTGTCTAATCCTTTTCTAGCAGCTAGCCATGACTTCCATTTCCTAGCATTCTCTTGTGTGATGTTAGGTCTTCCTATTTCAGCCAAATCTCGTCTACTTAAATTTTCAACACCTTTTTCATCGTTTTGTGATACTAAACCATGTTTGTCCATTTCATGTTCTGACATCTCACTATATGACGTTCCACTACTTGAACCTGTACCTTTTTCCCCTGAACCTATTACTCTTGATCTTGGAATTTTTCTGTTTGGATCATTATCTGTCCAATCTTCTTCAAGTGATGGTTCTACCATTGCTTCTTCACGTATACCTTCCTGCTTAGGTTCTTGTCCTGTAACCTCTCTCATCATTTGATCAGTATTATGCTTCAATTCATCTTCTTGTTTTTCCTTTTTCTCTAACCATGATTCCCATGATTTTAATGCTTTACCATATGGAATTCCTCTTCTTGCTCTTTCCTCTAATTCTATAGCATGTTCTCTTTGTTTTTGTTCTCGACGATTTCTAACATTAGTCTGACCTATACCTTGTGGTCTAGGTGCTCTTGATATATTGTTTCTTCCTTTTGGTTCTTCCATGTGTTTTGGTGTTGGTTTATCTTTGAGTCCATGTTTGTGGTGTGCTGTTTCTCTATCAGTAATATCTCCTAATACTGGATGAGTATCTCTTTCTTGTCTTTTGGCTTGGCTCATACCACCAATCCTTGCATCTGTAGCTTGTCCTTGAGAAGTTTGTTCACGAATCCCTGTGTATGTATGGGTTGATCTTCCTTCAGATGGTTTATTACCTTGTTTGCCATCTAATGAATCCTTCCTAGTTTCTAACCATGATTCCCATGATTTATACATATTTTGAATGGAAGATGAGTATCTTTTGGTATCATCTTTTATTTCCTTATACTGTTTAATGTCATCACCTGTTTGTTTTGCATTTTCAGATGTTATACCTGTTGTTGGATCTTGTTTTTCTAACCATGACTCCCATGATTTACCAAGATTCGCTGTATGGGTTGTATTTTCTTCTAAATCTAGAGTATGTTCTGCATCTCCAAAAATCTTTTTAGTACTGCTGTATGTATCACTATTATTATGACCATGATTAAAATGGGTTCTATCAGGGTGATAATCATTTTCTTTTATTTGTTGTGATATATGTTTTTTCTGCCCATCTGTTAAATGACCTCGTAAATCAACATGAAAGTGATTATCACCACCCCACACTTCATGTGTTATTTTAGCACTTCCTTTTTCCATTTCCCCCATATCATCTTCATGTATCTGATTATGCCATTCTGATTCTTTACTTGTTTTACCATCACCATATAACCAATATTTTCTTGTGCTCCTCTTCATTAGCCATGATTCCCATGATTTCTTAGTTTTCTTAAATCTATCTGTAGATTCTGTACCTAAATCCTGTTGTTTTTTATCTTTTCCAAATTTATCTTCATATCTTTTTCTACTTTTATCATCTAAAATTTTCTTATGTTCTGCTTGGCTTACCTTCTTTGGTTTTGTTCTAGGAGATCTGCCTGTCTTTGGTAATTTAGTCCTTTCTTCTTTTCTTTCTCTATCTGTTTTATACCATTCCTTTGGATCTATACCTTGGTCTACTAATTGTTCCAAAGTTAAATCAGGTGGTCTTGCGTCCAAATTCTCTTCTGCAATACGTTCTGGTTTTTCCATCATAAATTCTAACTCATCTTCATCTACTCTTTCTTGAACACCTTCTGGAGATTTACCTGTTTTTGGTACTTTTCCGTATAATACTTCTTGTGCTTTCTCATCATTAGAAAAATCTGTTGTGTCTCTAAAGGTTGGACTTCCTGCTGAATGATGTAATATTGGTTCATGTTGGTCAATAGTCATATCCAAGTAATCATCTTTATCTTCTCCTGCCCCTCTCGCTTCAACTACTTCAGGATCCATTCTATAACTTCCGTATTCAGGTGCTGTTCGTCTATGTATTACTCTATCTCTAGTTTCATTTGCTTGTGATTGTCTGTCTTGTGGCTCAAACCTACGAAATTTTCCACCCCTATAATTAGGTTTTTGTGAATAATAATCAGGTTTTGTCTTTCCTTCTGAATCTCTTCCACTCTGTTGCTTCATTTCTCCTTGCCCTTCAACAGGTCTTACTGCGTCCTTTAATCTATCAATTCTAACATCCATTTTTAATGCTTCAATATTTCTTGCTGTCTTTTCTAATTCTGCTACATCTCTTGATATTTGTTTACTTTTAGGTGGATCTGCTACAATTGTATCTTTAACACCTGTCTCAGTGTCTCCTTCTGCTTCACGTAAAACTGCTTCTGATTCTTCTTTAGGCATTTTTTCTTTATCTGATGGATCTTTCTCAATCTCTTCAAGTTTACCATGAGTTAATTCATCTAGTGGTTTTTCTTTACTTTCTGCTGCCTTGTCTATTTTTACTTCAGGATGTCTATATATCTCTACTTCTTTTTCTCCTAACTCTTCAGGTAAAACAAATAATATAGGTACCTTTACCTTCTTACCACCAATTTTAATAGTCTTATAATGTTCTCCCTTATCATCTAGGTTTTTAACCATGTTTAGTTATAAAATGTATTATATATAAAGATTAATCGCCAAATAATGCTTTTCTTATGTTTTTTCCTAGTTCAATTACATACGTATTATCACCAGAAGATACTGCTTTACACGCTAATACTAAACTATCTGGATAATCATCATGTTCATCTGATTTTATCTTCATTATACCTGTTTCTGTATATTCTCTTCTTAAATATGACAATTGGTAAATCATTTTATTAATATCCTTCATTTTTATTCTATGGTTTTCAAACAATAGTCTGAGACCTTTATACATCTCGGCTTTTGATTGAAGAGAAAATGTAACACCCCTAGCTGGAACGTCTTGTTCTCTTACTAAATCAATAAGACCACCACCTAGACCAGTTTCATCTATATATACAGTTTCTACCCTATAATCTCTAACCAAGTCTTTAAGTCTACCTGCAACATCTACTACATTAGATTGTTTTTCTGCTTCAACATGTTCAATAAATACAGTATCCTTTTCATCAACAGCAACTACAGTATAAACAGTCTCATCAGAACCTGATCTTGCTACATCAACACCCATATAATATTGTAATTTACCACTTGGTTTTTTATCAGATATAGCTTCCATTAATAATGAGTTAGGTATAAGAGAGTTTCCTATGTCAAGGAATTCACCCTCAACTTCTTGAACATATTCATCTCTGGTAAGTTTCTTAATCTCCTCCACGAATGCAGGATCTTCTTGGACTAGTGGGTTATCTGTTGACTTTACGTGAAATTCTCTCCACATACCAGTAGGATTATTAGGTTTAGAATTCATACATGCTTCATAGAAATACCCTGACTTACTAAACGGTGTTGATGTTAACCAAACTTTTGCTTGTGTTGCCATACCAGATGGAAGAAATGCTTTTAGTATATTTGTTTTAATGAAAGAACATTCGTCAGCAATAATAACATGTGGTGAATAACCTCTAAGTGAAACACCTGTCTCACCTGTTGCTCTTGTGATTATCTTACTCATCCCCTTATTATCTAAGAATTTAACCCACATCTCTGATTGAGTATTTCTAACTATATACCCTTTCAAGAATTCATTATTAATAATTAAACTTCTTATCCTGTCAAACATGATTGTTGCCTGATTTTGTGTAGGTGCTGCTATTACAATAGTACATTCATGTGTAACAGTCTTTAACATAACAGGTGCAAAGAAAGCAAAGTGTATAGCTTTAACTGCTGTTGACATTGTTTTACCAACCTGACGACCTGAACGGTATACAATAAATCTATCTTGACAATCAACATACTTTTTATTATATGGAAATAACTCATGGTTTAAGAATACACTACTGAAAAGACTTGGTGATGATGCACAATCAGCTATAGTTTGAATAAAATTTTGTCTTTCTTCCAATACTTGTTTATCTGGTCTAGCCATTATCTAAACTCCTTTCCACATGCTAAACATTCAGAATACCCTTTTGAATGACCATCATTTTTACCCCAATGCCATTTAAATCCTTTTGAACTACCACATCCAGTACAACTTTCTCTGTATTCAGTCATTATGATTGTCCTGTGTGTTTTGTTTTAATATGTTCAATTACCTCTTGAGAGTCCTTAAATCCTGTCCTTCCACACCAAATACAATGCTTTATATTGTAAACTTCATTCATATTTTCTACCCTTATATTCCTCTTCTTGTATCCAAACCCACTTTCCTTTTGCATTTGGTCTATATTTTGACTTCTTTTTATTGTGTAAAACAAGCCTTAATATTTGCATTTTATTTGCCAATGTATAAATCAACTTTGTTTTTTCACTTGATTTCTTTGGCATTGTTTTTATTATTTTGTCTAACTCTTCTATATCCTTTGTCAATTCATTTTCGTCTGGAAGACTCCACTCTGGTTCTTCCCATAAATTTCTAACCAAATCTCCTAATCCCATCTTCCATCACCTTTCTTGATTTTAGTCTTTTTCCAATCTTTAGCGTACCAACCTATTGTTGCTCCACCAGCAAAATATGCCATACAGATTAATGTAAAAGTTAAATCACCGAACATTACTCTACACCACCAGTTTTTTGTGCTTTTATCTGTCTAAATATACTTTCAATATCACCACTCTTGTCAAACTTTGATTCTTCTGTAACAATTATCTTACTGTTCAAATCATTTATTGATTTTACAACTGATAATAATGTATTAATTTCTGACTTTGTATTTCTGTCAGGAATATTACCATCCATTTTTGCTTGTGTTAATGCCATTAATACATTTTCGAATGACAACTTTGCTATCATATCTATCATTGCTTTTAAATCTTCTGGATTTCTTGTATCCAATTCATTAATAAATTTAACAAAATCTTCTCTTATAACACAAACTGAGCCTTTCTCATATTTTGGACACTTACCATTACCACCATCATCAATTGTTCTATAAATACATTGGTCACATAATGCAGGTATATTAGCAGTTTTAAGATGCTTAACTGAATTAAATGGTGATACTGTTTTTCTTTTATCTAGTTTTATTTCTCCAAGTGGTTGTATCTTGAATAGATCGTCTGACATATTTGTTTTAGTTATTGTTAGTTATTAAAGTTTTCTTCATATATTCCTAAAGATTTACATAAAGGTATAAATAAAAGTGCAAAAGGTACCTTTAATAATGAATAATAATCTAAATCTATTAGTTTATCAACAGTTATATTCAATTTCTCCATGTTATCTTTATATTTTTCACATGAATGTCTTAAAATTGGTATCATACCCCTCCCTTTTTCACCAAAGAACATAGAGAAAGTAGTATTATTATTCCATATCTCAGTTTTCTTACTCATTGCTGCTGAAATCCATGCACTAGTATCCATACTATGAAACAATCTTTGTTGAATGTATTTTCCTTTTGCTAAACCATGAAATCGTAAGTTTGCAGGAAGTTTTCTAATCTGATCCTCTGTTTCAAACTTACCTCTAACCTCACCAAGACATACATAGTCATCAGTCTTTGGTTGTATTCTACTTAGGTGCTGTAAAAAATTTCCTTGAAGAACTGGTAATGTCCAATCAATACCCTGCTCTCTTTCTTTTTTCATATACTTTATTGTGTTTTCCATATCATAGTAAACATCAAACTGTGTAGCATAATTATACATATCTTTCTTCTTTTTTAGAAAGTCCCAATATTTCTCTGGATCTCCTTTGGTACCAGCAACAACCATTATGTTTTCAAAATTATTATTAAACTTACTTATATTAGCATATGAATATCTATGAGATAACATGACATTCTTAACACCACATTCCTTTAATGTCTCAAGGGTTGCTTTATTATTAGCGTTAAAGTAGATTAGCATCGTCATCATCCAAAACCCAACGAAGACCTCTAATCATTCCTATTCTCTCATCTTGTGACATCTTAATAAACTTATCAGGAACCTTATAATCTCGTGGATCTACAAATTCTTTTATAAGCATCTCCTTTTGCCATAAAAGAAGGTCTCTAATCCAATCTTCATTCATCAATTTTATCACTTGAATCACTAAAGCACTTTGTGGCATATGGACAAAATCCATCACATAAATAACATTTTGTTCTTTCTGGGTATATTTTGTCGTTGTATGCTTCTTTAATCTTTCTTGCCTTATCTATCATATCAGCAAGAGTTTTCTCAATTGCGTCTAATTTAAAGGATAGAACAACTGGCTTATCTCTTCCTTCTTTAGGAACATTATTTGATATATATACTACAGCACCAAATTTTGCGTTTATATTATAGCATTTATCTAGTAAAACTCGGTACCTATTTATCTGTAATACGTGTGATTCACTTGGTTTTGAATTATATTTACTGAAATAATCTATTGAACCTGTAGTCTTTTTATCTGTAATAATCCATTCGTCACCAACTTTTACTAGGTCATCTATAGAACCATATATAATATCTAGTTGTTTTGGATCATCTTGTTTCATCTTTATTGCTTCCTCATAACTAACAGGTTCATCTCTTACATAGTCATAACCTAAAAACATTTCATTGTATTTCTTATCATCATTTAGCCATGTTGCTTGATGTACTGCCTGACCATAGAATAAACTTCTTATATTGTCAGAGTCTGATGTGTTTTTTATAAATTTACTATATACGACATTTCTTAAACAAGGTTTGATCAAATCTGATACATGAATTATTCCAAGTCTTTCTGTCTCTAACACTCTTAATTGTGATTTTCTGTAGTCAAAGTAAACTTTGTCTTTTATATTTCCTAGAGTAAGCATACAGTGCTTAAATCATTGCCTAATATAAATGTTTAGTATACACCTATGCTGTCACATGAACAGTCTTCAACTTTACATCCATGATTATCAGCGTGATCTTTCTGTGTATGTCCACATTTTTTACAGGCGTTTGTGTTTATAATTATTTTTGCCATTAATAACTCTCCTCAATTACAAAGTTAAAAGTTTTCGTTTGTTCAGTCATTACACTTGAAGAGTTCTTAATCTCAACTTCACCCTCCCAATTACCAGCATTTGCCAAAGCAGTATCATTTGCTGTTAATGCATATGCAATTTCTCCAGCGTCTCTATCAGAGAATGTACATGCTCCATTAATTATTAATGTACCATCAGGCTTCCAAACCTTCCAAGTTGCAGTTGCATATAATGATGTATCAGTTAATGCCTTTCCAGATCCAGAAGAATCTGCAACATTTACATATACAGTGGCTCTTGAGCCTACCTTTACTCTGTATTCAACTGCTCTACCTCTCATATTTTGACTCATCGACTAGCACCTTTTGTTGATCTTCGTCTGTTAAATAGTTTTGCAGATTTTATTCTTCCGAATAGCCTAGAACTTCTTGATGGTGCTATTGTATGGGATCTTAGTCTCTTGAATACCTCTGATATTTGTACTGTTTCACCCACCATAATAAGCCATCCTCTTATGGTATTTTTTGCTTCTGATATGTTTAATGTATCTGATATTATTCTAAATCTATCTCTATATGCAAGTTGTGCACTTGATATGTTAAGTGTTTCACCAACATATCTTACAACAGTTCTAAATCTTCCATCAAAGTCAATCAAACTCACGACTTCAGCCACATGTCTTGCCATAACTCTTGGTTTTGCAGTTGTTTCTGAAAGGTTAATAGTATCATTTCCAAATCTATTATAACCAAACGCTTTATGGAAAACTTCTACTAAAGAAGAATTCTCTGTAATGAATTTATATAAACCTCTAATTCGTACTGGTAATGGTTCTGATATATTTACACTACCATCATTAATAAGCCTTACGAATCCCATTGCCCTTACAATTCCCTTCTTTGCTATTGTTTGGAATACATTGTTTTGGAATAATGTGTTTTGGAACGCACTTATTGGTTCTTTTATATTCATTATTTCATTTGCAAATCT
>TARA_R110002020_G_scaffold239934_15_pt1 | contig 13664 bp, 11 predicted proteins | sample TARA_R110002020 | Tara Oceans TARA_R110002020 (sample SAMEA4396489) | marine metagenome | biome: Westerlies Biome; feature: [MES] marine water layer (ENVO:01000295) within the mesopelagic zone...; material: water (ENVO:00002006), including particulate matter (ENVO:01000060)... | reverse complement strand
GGCCCGCGCCGGGGCCATCGGCGCCATCGTGATGGACCTGCAGATGGACCGCCGCAACGGGATAGAGGCCGCCCGCACGATCTGGGCCGAACGTCCGCAAAGCCGGATCCTGTTCTGGTCGAACTACGCCGACGACGCCTATTTCCGCGGGATCGAACAGATCGTCCCCGAAGACAGCGCCTATGGCTACATCCTGAAGACCGCCTCGCGCGACCGGCTGAAACTGGCCTTGCGCGCCGTGCTGGCCGAAGGCCAGATCATGGTGGATCGCGAAATCCACCGCCGCCAGAAAAGCGCTGCATCGCCGCGCACCCGCCTGGATGACAGCGAATTCGCCGTGCTGATCGACCTGGCGTTGGGGCTGCAGGACAAGCTGATCGCGGAACGGCGGGGGATGTCCCTGCGCACCGTGCAGAACCGGCTGCTGTCGCTTTACGAAAAGCTGGGCGTCCTGTCGGACCTAGACGACGACCTGACGCTGAACAAGCGCGTCCGCGCGCTGAACCGGGCGCTGGTGACCCGCACGATCAACATCGAAACGCTCGACGCGGCGCAGCGGGATCTGGAAACGTGGCTGTCGGGCCGGAGATAAGTTCAGAGCTGCTCGACCTCGAAGGTCCAGGCGCCGGTGGGCATCTCGTTGCGGACAAGCTGCACGATCTTCGGGTCCAGCTCCTCGGGCGCGAACAGCCCGCATTGCGCCATCGCGCGGCGGGCGTCGACGTTCTGGCCAAGGTAATCCAGCACCACCCGTGACGCCGAAGGCTTGCGCCCGCGCTTCAGCGGCCCGCCCGTCTGGATGCCCAGCAGGTAGTCGATGCCGGCATTGTAGGACGGGTACAGGATCATCTGCGTGATCGAGGACGACAGCAGCGCCTCGTTCTCGACCACGTTGATCCGTTCGCCAAGGTAGAAGACCATGCCTTCATACTTGAACACGTCCCGCGGGCCGCCCTGGGCGGTGTCTTCCCGTTCGATGTTCTTCCACAGGTAATGGCCGTCCCGGCGGGTGATCTGCGCGTAGGACCGCATGATCATCCCCGGATTGCTGTAGGAATGGAAGTAGCGGAAATACCCGCCGACATACCGGTGCAGCGGCGTGGAAAACTGGCTGAGCCGCTTCAGCGTCGGGCCCAGCGGCGTGACCTCCTGCTCGCTGCCCGGACGCCGGCGGAGCGAGATCAGTTCGGCAAAGCGCGCAGGCTCCATCAGCAGCTCGGCTTCGGTGACGCCGAAGAAATCGCAGATCCGGCGCATGTTGTGGCGGGACGGGCGCACGGTGCCCGACAGGTACTTGTTGAACTGCTGGCGATTGATTCCGATCCGCCGGCAGACATGCGCGATGGACGGAAACAACGTGCAGGCGAACGCCAGATTGCTGGTAAGGGGGTCAGGAGGCATGGGGTGAAGCTAACTGACGCACAAAGGAAGTCAATATGCGCCGTTTCGCGAAATTGTGACGCTGCCCCTTCGCATGACACGATCTGCGGCACCAATACAGAAGGATGCCACGGCATGGATCAGCGCAGCCCGCTTCACGAGGTCATCGAAGAACGCCACGTCGAGATCCCGCTGCCTGACGGTTGCATCCTTGCCGCCCGCATCTGGCGCCCGGCCGATGGCGCGCCGGTGCCTGCCATCTTCGAATTCCTGCCCTACCGCAAGGGCGACGGCACGCTGGCCCGCGACGCGGTGCGCGCGCCCTACATCGCGGCCCGCGGCTATGCCTATGTCCGCGTCGATCTGCGGGGCACCGGTGAATCCGAAGGCCTGATGACCGACGAATACACCGCGCAGGAGCTTCAGGACGCCTGTGACGTGATCGCGTGGATCGCGGCGCAGGACTGGTGCGATGGCGGTGTCGGCATGGTCGGCATCTCGTGGGGCGGGTTCAACGGGTTGCAGGTGGCCGCGTTGCAGCCGCCGGCGCTGAAGGCCGTGGTCTCGATTGCCTCGACCGATGACCGCTATGCCGACGACGTGCATTACATGGGCGGGACGATGGTCGTGGACCAGATCTCGTGGGCGTCGCACATGTTCGCCATCAACACGCTGGCGCCCGATCCCGATCTGGTCGGCGACAAGTGGCGCGACATGTGGATGGAGCGGCTGACAGGCTCCGGCCTGTGGCTGGAAAACTGGGCGAAACACCAGCGCCGGGACGAGTTCTGGAAGCACGGCTCGGTCTGCGAGGATATCAGCCGGATCAAGGTGCCGGTCTATGCCGTGTCGGGCTGGGCCGATGGGTACTGCCGCACGGTGTTCCGCCTGATGGAGTCGCTGGAAGGCCCGAAAAAGGGCCTCGTCGGCCCATGGTCCCACAAGTATCCGCATATCGGCGTGCCCGGCCCCGCCATCGACTGGAACGGCGAGGAACTGCGCTGGTGGGACCAGTGGCTGAAGGGTGCCGACACCGGCATCATGGAGGAACCGCAGCTGCGCCTTTACATGCAGGACCATGCGGAGCCTGCCAGCTACTACGCCCATCGCGATGGGTATTGGGTGGAGGAGCCGTCGTGGCCTTCGCCCAACGTCACCCGCACAGGTTTCGCGCTGGGGGCCGATGGCTCGCTTGGTCGTGACGATGCGCCGGGCGGCGCGCGCGAGATCTTCTCGCCGCTGGGCACGGGGATCGCGGGGGGCAAGTGGTGCTCCTACGCCAATCCGGGCGACCAGCCGGTCGATCAGCGCCGCGACGATGCGGGCAGCATGGTGTTCGAGACAGCACCGCTGGACGCCCCGGTTGAAATCGCGGGCGACACGCAGCTGGAACTGACCTTCACGGTCGACCAGCCCGTGGCCCAGGTGGCCGCGCGCCTAGTCGACGTGGCGCCCGACGGGGCGGCGACGCGGGTCAGTTATGGCCTGCTGAACCTGACCCACCGCGACAGCCACGAAAGCCCCGAAGCTCTGGTGCCGGGAGAGGTCTATACCGCCACCGTGCCGTTCAAGCATGTGGCCCAGACCTTCCGCGCCGGGCATCGGCTGCGGCTGGGGATCTCGACCAGCTACTTCCCCATCGCTTGGCCCGCGCCCGAACCGGTGACGCTGCGCGTCGATACCGCCGCCAGCCGCCTTGTCCTGCCGGTCCGCGCCAAGACCGACGGCCCCGTGCCGCGCGATCTGGGCACGCCGCAGGGTGCCGCGCCGATGGAAAAGGACGTGCTGGCCCCCGCCCATGCCGACTGGATCGTGACCGAGGATCTGGGCACCGGCGAAACCCGGGTGACGGCGACGGACGATTCCGGCACAATCCGGATCGCCGACAACGGGCTGACGACCGCGATCAAGACGGTCGAGACCTATTCCTTTACCGGTACCGACTGGCGGTCGTTCCGCGGCCATGTCGTCACCGATGTCGCCCATTCCCGCGAGGGCTGGGGCATCTCCAGCCGGACGGAAACGGAGATGACCGCAACCGCCACGCATTTCGTCATCAAGGCCAGACTGGTGGCGAAGGAAGGCGAGGCCATAGCCCATGAACAGGAATGGTCGTGCGAGATCCCGCGCGATCTGGCCTGAGCGACCCGAAATACCCTGCCGGCGATCCCGGCAGGCCCGCTTTGACACTGAAACGAATGGCCGGAACGGCCACCTACTCACAGGGAGTACTCAGAATGACTGATCAGACTCATACCCCGAAATCCGGCCTGGGCCGCCGGGCATTCCTGCAGAGCGCCACCGCGACCGGCCTTGCCGCCGCGACCATGCCGCTGGGCTCGCGCATCTGGGCGCAATCGGGCCAGGTGCTGCGCGTCAGCTCCTATGCCGATATCGATGCGCTCGATCCCGGGTTCTACCAGAACGGCTACAACGTCGACGTGATGAACTGCATCTATTCCAAGCTGGTCCGCTATGTGCCCGGCCGCGAATGGGAGTGGGAGCTGGAAGCGGCCGAAGAGATCGAGCAGATCGACGAGACCCATATCCGCTTCAAGCTGAAGCCCGGCCTGATGTTCACTGGCGGCTATGGCGAGATCACGGCCGAGGACGTGAAATTCTCGTTCGAACGCGTGCTGGAACATGACAGCCCGGTGAAAAGCGACTGGGGTCCGCTGGACCATGTCGAGGTGACCGGCAAATACGAGGGCACCATCGTCCTGAAAGAACCGTTCCAGCCGCTGTGGTCGATCACCCTGCCTTACGGCACCGGGCATATCGTGTCGAAGAAGGCGGTGATGGAAGCCACGGAGAACGGTGGCGATTTCGGGATGACGCCGCCGGCGTTCTCGGGCCCCTACATCCTGCAGGAATGGAAGCCCAACCAGTACGTGCAGCTGGTGCGCAACCCCGAATGGACGGGCGAGGCCCCGGGCTTCGACGAGATCCGCATCCTGCCGATGGACGACACCAAGACCGCCGAGCGCGCCTACGAGGCCGGCGATCTGGATTTCACCCAGATCACCCTGTCGTCGCTGGCGCAGTATCGCGGCAACGTACCCGCCAACACGGTGATCGAGGAATATCCCTCGCTCTACTATGTCTGGCTGGGCATGAACCTCGACAACCCCGCACTTGGCGACGAAAACCTGCGCAAGGCGATCCAGTACGCGATCAACGCCGACCAGATCATCGACGCGGTCTATTTCGGCGAAGCGGCGCCTGCCACGGGCATGATCGCGCCGGGCCTGCCAGGCCATCGCGAAACGCCGTCCGTCCCCGTCGCGGGCGATCTGGACAAGGCGCGTGAATTCCTTGAAGCGGCGGGCGGCCCCCCGTCGGAGCCGCTGACCATCGATGCGCTGAATGCATCCGAATGGAAGACCATGGCCGAGGTGATCCAGGCGCAACTCGCGCAGATCGGCATCCCCACGCAGATCAACGTGCAGGATTCCGGTTCGTTCTGGACGCTGGGCATGGAAAGCGAAGGCGACCGCTGGAAGGACATGCAGCTGGTGCTGAACCGCTTCTCGATGCTGCCCGACCCGTATTACGCGACCAGCTGGTTCGTGAGCGATCAGGTCGGCATCTGGAACTGGGAACGCTTCTCCAGCGCGGAATTCGACGCCCTGCACAAGCAGGCGCTGAGCGAGACCGACACCGCGAAGCGGGCCGAGATCTACCAGGAAATGCAGGCCCTGATGGAAGCCAGCGGCGCCTACAAGTTCATCACCCACGAAGGCACGCCGGTGATGTACCGTGAAGGTCTGGAACCGGCGCTGCGCCCGGATGGACGTCCGCTCTACATCGACTTCAAGGGCAGCGTGTAAGCGAAGGGAGACCGCGACCAGTGCTATTGTACGCCTTCCAAAGGTTCGGCCTTTCGGTCGTGATCGTCATGGTCGCGGTCTCCATCCTCACCCTGATGCTGCACGTGGTGCCGGGCGATCCGGCGGTGATGATCCTTGGCCCCCGCGCCACGCCGGAGCTGATCGAACAGACCCGCGTGGCCATGGGGCTGGACAGGCCCTTGCCGGTGCAGATCGTCACCTTCTTCGGCAACATCCTGCGGGGCGACCTGGGGCAGGACGTGTTCACCGGCCGCTCGGTCTCGCGGATCGTGTTCGAACAACTGCCCTACACGCTGATCCTGATCTCGGTCTCGATCCTGTGGGCGGCGACGCTTGGCATCGCGCTTGGCTGCTATTCGGCGCTGCGCCGGAACACGTGGCTCGATACGCTGACCGGGGTGATCTCGGTCGGGACGATCTCCATCCCCGCCTTCGTGATGGCGCTTTATTCCGTGCTGGTCTTCGCCGTCTGGCTCCGCTGGCTGCCGGCCATCGGCGCGGGCGAAGGCTTCTGGGACGGGATCCGGCACCTGATCCTGCCGTCCTTCGCCATCGGCATTTCGTGGGTCGGCTACGTGGCGCGGATCGTGCGCGCCTCGATGCTGGAAGTGATGGGCCAGCCGCATGTGCGCATGGCCCGGGCCTACGGGCTGCCGGACGAATTGATAACCCGCTCCCATATCCTGAAAATCGCGGTGCAACCGGCGGTGACCCTGATCGGCACCGGTGTGGCGCACCTGTTTTCGGCGGCGGTGTTCGTCGAGGCGATCTTTGCCCGGCCCGGAATCGGCGCGCTGATCGTGCAGGCGGTGAACGAACGCAACTATCCCATCGTGCTGGGCGCGGTGCTGGTCACCACCGGCATCATCGTGCTGGCGACGCTCGTGTCGGACCTCGTGATCGCCTGGCTCGACCCGCGCCAGCGAGAGGAGCTGTAGCATGACCGACCTGACGCAAAGCCCGCTGCCCGAACCCAGCGCCCTGTCGCGCGGCCTTCGCGTGCTGGCGGGCAACCGGACGGGCATGATCGGCTTCGTGCTGGTGGCTCTGATCATCGGCTCGGCCATCTTCGCGCCGTGGATCGTGCCCTATGACCCGGCCGCCATCATGGTCGGCCCGCGCATGGCGCCGCCCTCGGCCGAACACTGGCTGGGCACCGACAATATCGGGCGCGACATCTTCAGCCGCGTGATCGCGGGCGGGCGCATCGCGATGCTGGTCGCCGCCGCCTCGCTGACCGCCGCACTCAGCGCCGGGTTGCTGCTGGGCCTGATCGCCGGGCTTGGGCCGCGCTGGCTGGACAACGTGCTGCTGCTGGTCTTCGACGCGCTGCGGTCCTTTCCCACCATCGTCTTCGGCCTGGCCGTGGTGACCATCATCGGGCCGAGCCTCTTTACCGTCATGCTGGTGGTCGCGATCACGTCGATCCCGATCTACGCGCGGATCGTGCGCACCCAGACGATGGCCCTGAAGAACGCCGAGTTCATCCTCGCCGAACGCGCCATGGGCGTGGGCATGCCGCGCCTGCTGTTCATCCATGTTCTGCCGAACGTGCTGGGGCCGCTCCTGATCCTTGCGTCGATGGATGTGCCGCTGGTGATCGCCACCGAAGCGGGGCTCAGCTTCCTTGGCATGGGCGTCCGCCCGCCGACGCCGTCGTGGGGCGTGATCCTGAACGATGGCTACAATTTCATCCGCAATTCGCCCTGGCCTGTCATCGGCGGGTCGATCCCGATCATCCTTGTCACCCTTGGCTTCACCTTCCTGGGCGAGGCGCTGCGCGACATCTTCGATCCCAAGCTGAGAAAGGCCGGCTGATGGCATCCCCCGCTGCAACGCGGCCCGCCCCGCAAGACGAACCGCTGGTGTCCATTGACGGCCTGTCCGTCGATTTCGCCACCCCGCGCGGCACCATCCACGCGCTGCGCAACATTGATCTGGAGGTTCCCCGCGGCAAGGTGCTGGGCCTTGTCGGCGAAAGCGGCTGTGGCAAGTCCACGCTGGCCTATTCGCTGATCGGCCTCCTGTCCGAAAACGCCCGGATCGCGGGCGGAGCCATCCGCATGGACGGCCACGATCTGGCGCGCCTTGGTCCCAGGGCCTGGCGCGATCTGCGCGGCCAGCGGATCTCGATGATCTTTCAGGACCCGATGACGGCGCTGAACCCGGTCACGACCATCGGTCGGCAGATGATGGACATCCAGTACCGCGATCCCGGGACCCGCGCCCAGAAACGCGCGCGGGCCATCGAGTTCCTGGAACAGGTGCAACTGCCCGATGCGGCGTCAAAGCTCGACGTCTACCCGCACCAGCTGTCGGGCGGCATGCGTCAGCGCGTGTGCATCGCCATGGCGCTGCTGACCCGGCCCGACCTGCTGATCGCGGATGAACCGACGACGGCGCTGGATGCCACGCTGGAAATGCAGATCGTCACGCTCCTGCGCGAATTGCAGGAGAAATTCGGCTGCTCGGTCCTGTTCGTCTCGCACCATCTGGGCACGGTGGCCGAGCTGTGTGACGAGGTCGCGGTGATGTACGCGGGCGAGGTCGTCGAACGCGGCGCGGTGGCAGAGGTCTTCAACGCCCCCCGCCATCCTTACACGCAGGCGCTGTTCGATTGCGACCCCGCCCGCATTCGCGTGGCCACGCGGCACCTGCCGACGATCCCCGGCACCCTGCCCGACCTGCGCCAGCCGCCCAGGGGCTGTGCCTTCCGCGCGCGCTGCGGCAAGGCCTTCGCCCGCTGCGAAGTCGAACACCCGCCGCTCTACCCCGCCGCGCCCGGGCAGGACGCGCGCTGCCATCTTGTCGATCCGGCGGAGGACGCGTCATGAGCCTTCTGGAAGTCACCGACCTGCGCATCCGCTATGTTCGCCAAGGGCGGCTGAAAGCGGCGCTCCGCCGCGAACCCCGTGATTTCGAGGCCGTCTGCGGCGTGTCCTTCCAGCTCGACCCCGGCCAGACCCTCGGGCTGGTGGGCGAAAGCGGCTCCGGCAAGTCCACCATCGCCCGGACGCTGATCGGGCTGAAGAAAAGCTCGGGCGGGTCGATCCGGTTCGACGGGGCCGAGATTTCCGACGCGTCGGCGCGTGACTGGGGCCGGCTCCGGCGGGAAATGTCGATGATGTGGCAGGATCCCGTCGGTTCCCTGTCGCCGCGGCTGACCGTCAAGGCGCTGGTCACCGAACCCCTGCGGATCAACGGGATGAAGGCCAGCCGGGCCGAAGCCGTGCGCCTTCTGAGCCTTGTTGGCCTGCCGCCGGAATTCGCCAACCGCTACCCGCACCAGCTGTCGGGCGGACAGGCGCGGCGGGTCGGCGTGGCGCGCGCGCTGGCGCTGGACCCCAAGCTGCTGATCGCCGACGAACCGACCGCCGGGCTCGACATGTCGGTGCAGGGAGAGGTGCTGAACCTCCTGGCCGAAGTGCAGGCCCGCAGCGGCGTGGCGATCGTGATCATCACGCATAACCTGAACCTTGTCCGCCACGTGACCGACCAGATGGCGATCATGTACCTTGGCCGCTTCGTGGAACAGGGGCCCACCGAACAGATCTTCGCCCAGCCGCGGCACCCGTATACCAAGGCCCTGCTGGAAGCGAACCCGGAGCCCGACCCGGAGGCCCGGCAGGACTACGTTCCGCTGTCGGGAGAGGTGCCGAGCCCGGTGAACCGGCCCACGGGATGCGATTTTCACCCCCGTTGCGTCCATGCCCGGCCGGATTGCGCCGCCCGCGTGCCCGACTGGACGGAAGAAGGCGCACGCGGGCATCGGTGCATGTACCCGCTCTGAATGGCGGCACCGGCTGCGATCAAGGATCTCGGCGCTGTCAGGGCCCCAGCAGCGGCGCGACAAGGGCCGCGATGCGGGCAGACCCCTTTTCCGAAGGATGGATGCGATCCGACGCGAACAGCGACGGGTCGTCGGGCCGGAACACGTCGTCCATGTTGACAAGTGTCACCCCGGCATCGGCCTGCGCCATCCGGCCCAGCCGGTTTTCCAGCACCTGGTACGGCGCCTCGCAACTGGTGCCGGCATGTCGGGGCGTGGTGTAGTAATCCGCCCAGATCACCCGCGATCCACGCCCGCGCAGATCGGCCACCAGTGCCGGGATCGTGCCCTTTGTCCCTTCGGCCGAGATCATCAGGTCCAGCACGGCCCCGCAATCGGAACAGTTGCAATTGCTGCTCAGGTCGTTCGCGCCGCCGTTCAGCACCACCCATTCGGGTGTCAGCCCGGCGAGCTGCGTCGGGATGTTCAACGGACCGCGCCCGCCCCCGACCTGCGCCAGGGCGAGCGAGACATCGCCCACAGGTTCTCCCAGCTGCGCCGCCAGCCCGTCGGCGACCGATGCGCCGGTGCTTCGGTTCCACGCCATGACGGAATCGCCCGCAACGACGATGCGCGCATCGTCCGGCACGCTGCGGCCACAGGCGGCCGCAAGGGCCACAGTCAGGGTCAGAATGATCCAAGGTTTCATGATCAAGGACTTAGCATGCACGGCACCGGCATCAATCCCGGCTGAACCTTGCCGCACGGGTTCCTTCAGGGGCCTGCACCCCGACAATCCGGGAATGCAACCGTAAGGATACAATCCCGTGCCCGACACCCCGCGTGCGCCACCGGTCTTGCCTTCCGCCTTTGGGACAAGCCGCGTCGGTCTGGGTGATAATTGAATGCCGGGGCGGGCGAGAATCGATCTCCTCCGGCGTACACTTTTGTCGGACCAAAGCGGAAAACTGGCCAGTATCGTGGGCCGGGGACGCGGTTCCCGGCTGCGGGCTTCCGCACAAATGCCATCTGGTATGATGAAATGCGGGAAATGGCCCCCCGGACGCCGCTCCGATTGTTGATCGCAACCCGGATCCATGCGTTATTTGCCCAACCACCGGGTCAGAGGATGCCCCTCCCGGTTCCTTGGAGGAGATCACGCGGGCATCAACCAAAGGGAGAGAGACATGGGCTTTACCAAGAAGCTTGCCGGACTGGCCGCCGTGGCCGTTTCGGTCATGGGCATTGGCGGATCCGCGCTGGCCGCGGACTATAACTGGACGTTCCAGACATCGGAAACCGCGGGCGAACCCGGTTTCGTGAACAAGCAGAAATGGGCGGAGAACGTCGGAACGCTGTCCGGCGGCCGGATCGACATCGAGATCCTGCCCATCGGGTCGGTCGTGCCGCATACCGATACGCTGGAAGCCGTGGGCGCGGGCATCCTTCAGGGCCACCTGACCGATCCCAGCTACTTCTCGGGCAAGGATCCGGCCTTTGCGATGATGGGCAACCTTGTCGGCGCGTGGAGCGATCCGTTCGAGCTTCTGGGCTTCATGGAAAGCGGCGGCGGGAACGAGCTGTATGCCGAGCTGGTAGAACCCTACGGCGTCCAGTTCATCGGCGCCAGCGCGACCGAGCCCGAGGCCTTCGTGTCGGGCGTGCCGATCCGCACGGTCGAGGACCTGAAAGGCGTCAAGCTGCGCGCGCCCGAAGGCATGGTGTACGAGATCTTCTCGAAAGCCGGGGCCGCGCCCGTGTCGCTGCCCGGCTCGGAGATCTTCTCGGCGCTGGACAAGGGCGTGGTGGATGCGGCCGACAACACCGTCTTCGCCACCAACCAGTCGCTGGGGATGAACGACATCGCCCCCTACCCGCTGTATCCCGGGTTCCATTCGCTGCCGATGATCGACATCTCGATGAACAAGCAGATCTGGGACGAACTGCCTGAAGACCTGAAGGAAATCCTGATCGCGTCGGTCAAGCAGTTCAGCTTCAACCACATATATTCGGTGCGCGAACTAGATGCCGCGGCGGTGGAACAGGCCAAGGCCAACCCCGAGATCGAGATCATCAACTGGTCGGGCGACGAACGGGCCAAGTTCCGCCGCATTGCCCAGCAGGAATGGCAGAACTGGGCCCCCAAGACGGACATGACCCAGCGCTACTACGATGCGGTCACGAGCTATCTTCAGGGCCGCAACCTGCTCTGATCCGGCATGATGACACGGCTGCGCCCGGCTTCGGTCGGGCGCAAAGGCAATACAAAGGGGGACGCCGGACGTGGCACAGGTATCCGAGATTATCACCAGGGTCGACGACAGCGACGTCGACATCCGTACAGGTCTGGACCGTGCGCTGGCGGCATCTGCGAAGGTGTTCGCATGGGCGATCTTCGCGGCGTTCCTGATCTCGGTCATCGAGGTCGTGTCGCGCTACGCGTTCGACAGCCCGACCTTCTGGGCGCATGAAACCACGTCCTTCCTGATCGCGGCGATCTTCCTGATCGGCGGCCCGGTGGCGCTGGCCCGCGACAAGCATATCCGCGTGCGGATGTTCTACGATTCCGTCAGCCCCAAGCGGAAGCGGATGCTCGACATCTTCAATTCCGTCGTGGCGCTGTTGTTCTTCGCTGGCCTGTCCTTCGCAAGCTGGATCATGGTCAGCAAATCCTGGTTCACGCCCACCGGTGACCTGCATCTTGAAGGCACCGGCACCTCGTGGAACCCGCCGACGCCTGCGCTGCTGAAGCTGATGGTGCTGATCTGCGTGGTGGCGATGTTCGTCCAGACGCTGCTGCACCTGATCGCCGCCATCCGCCGCGATGTCTCAGACACATCTGCGCCCGCCAAGGGGGAATGAGCATGGATCTCAGCGCGCTCGGCATCGAAAACGGGTCCTATCTGCTTGTCGCCATGATCTTCCTGCTGCTTCTGACCGGCCAGCCGCTGGCATGGGTCACGGGGCTGGTGGCGCTGATCTTCACCTTCGGCTGGTTCGGGCCCATGGCCCTGCCGCTGGTCACGTCGCGGATCTTCGGGTTCATCACCGAATATTCGCTGGTCGCCATTCCGATGTTCATCCTGATGGCGGCGCTGCTGGACCGGTCGGGCATCGCGAAATCCCTGTTCAACGGGATGCGCATCCTGGCCGGCCGCCTGCCGGGCGGCGTGGCGGTGCAGACGCTGATCGTGGCGATCCTGATGGCCGCCATGTCCGGCGTGATCGGCGGCGAGATCGTGCTGCTGGGCATCCTCGCCCTGCCCCAGATGCTGCGCCTTGGCTATGACCGCAGCCTGTCCATCGGCGTCGTCTGCGCCGGCGGGTCGCTGGGCACGATGATGCCGCCATCCATCGTGCTGATCATCTTCGGGCTGGTCGCCAATGTCTCGATTGCCGACCTGTTCATCGCGGCCATCACGCCCGCACTGCTGCTGCTGGCCTTCTACGTGGCCTACGTGCTGTTCATGTGCTGGCGCAATCCCGCGCTTGGCCCGCCGATGTCGGAAGAGGAAGCGGCCGAGGAATCCTTGTGGTCCGCTCTGCGGTCCCTTGCCGCGCCGCTCCTGATCGTGTTCGTCGTGCTGGGCTCGATCTATGGGGGCATCGCCTCGATCACCGAAGCGGCGGCGATGGGGGTTTCGGCGGTCATGATCATCTCGTTCTTCCGGGGCGAGCTGAACGTGAAGCTGCTGCAGGACAGCCTTGTCCACACGCTGGAAACCTGCGGCATGATCATCTGGATCGGGATCGCCGCCGCCGTTCTGGTGGGCGTCTACAACCTGATGGGAGGCAACCGCTTCGTCGCGCAGGCGATCCTGTCCATTGATGCGGCGCCCGTGCTGATCATCATGGTGATGATGGTGATCCTGCTGGTGCTTGGCATGTTCCTCGACTGGATCGGGATCGCGTTGCTGACCCTGCCGATCTTCGTGCCCATCGTGGTGCAGCTGGGCTATGATCCGATCTGGTTCGGGATCCTCTTCGCCGTGAACATGCAGGTGTCGTACCTGACACCCCCCTTCGGCCCCGCCGCGTTCTACCTGAAAAGCGTGGCGCCGCGCGAGATCACGCTGAAGCACATCTACACCGCGCTGCTGCCATTCATCGCGCTGCAGCTGGTCGTGCTGGGGATCATCCTGTTCTATCCTCCCATCGCCACGTGGCCGATATGAGGCCGCGGTTAACTGACCACCACAACGGGGACCGTCAGGTTGGACGATGCATTCGACGATAGCGCCGGGGGGTCAGCCGTGGACCAGGTCGTGGCCCAGATCCGCGACCTGATCGAAGCGGACGGGCTGACCGTGGGGGACAAGCTGCCGACCGAACGCGAACTGTGCGACCGCTTCACGACAAGCCGCAACACGGTGCGCGAGGCGATGCGCATGCTGAAGGCCTACGGCATCGTCGACGTACGGCCCAAGGTCGGTGCCACCATCGTCGATCATCGCATGAACCGCGCGCTGGACATCTTTTCCTTCAACGTGGCCGAGATCTCGCGCAAGACCTTTGACGATATCCAGGGCTTTCGCGAGCTGATCGAGACGGGTATCGCGCTGCATATCTTCGATGCGGTCACGCCGGCGGATCTGGAAAACCTGAGGGCGATCAATCGCCAGATGGTTCAGGCGCGCAGCATAGTCGAGGCGTCGGAATACGAT
>TARA_R110002020_G_scaffold42341_1_pt1 | contig 13668 bp, 29 predicted proteins | sample TARA_R110002020 | Tara Oceans TARA_R110002020 (sample SAMEA4396489) | marine metagenome | biome: Westerlies Biome; feature: [MES] marine water layer (ENVO:01000295) within the mesopelagic zone...; material: water (ENVO:00002006), including particulate matter (ENVO:01000060) such... | reverse complement strand
AGGTGTTTTGTTTTGTGTCATATGTGTTTAATTCCTTATTAAATTCGCTAGTTCTTAATACTAGGTTGGCTCTTACAAAGTGCCCCGTCAGGGTGGGTTGGGGCGTTGGGCTGTATGCTCTGTATTCAATCATTACCAACACTACACAGACGGCTAGGGTATATATTGTTTGCATACTCAAAAAGCCCCATATTAGGCCCCTTTTGGAGCTTAAGAATTAAAGCCTATTAGCTAATATAACAGATTAACGTATAGAGCTTTATATTATCGTTTTTGGGCTCTTATAAAAAAATCCGTTCAGAGCTTAAAAAAAAGTTTTTAACAGAGCTAAAAAAATCCCTGTATGCGAGCTGTGCATATACGTATAGAGCTTGGCACGGGTGAGAAATCAGCCCTAGCGCGTGTGAGAAAAGAGCTTGGCGCAGATGAGAAAAAGGTTGGTTCGAAAGCTTTTTGTAAAACCCAAACTAAAACCAGTTTAAGTTCTCTGTGTGTGTCAGTAGAGAGCTTTACTACTTTACCCCTTAGGTCTGTATATTATTATTATAAGATAAACATAGCTGTTATTCTTCTTTACTTATCTAAGATATAATATAGGTATATAATATACTATAAATAGAGCTAAAACAGAGCTTAACTAAGCTCCCTATTAAGGGCTTAGTATAGCTCTATGATAAACTTATATATTAGATAGATATTAGGATACTGTTTAAATGTGCATTAGTGAGTTACAGCATAAGCTCTTTATCTGTAGCGTAAGCTCTAATGCAGGGAGTAAATATGAGAGCTGAAGAAAAAATAACAAAAGCGCAAAAAAGAAAAATTTGTAAGTTCTTTCCAAAGACACCTACAGAGCTATTGTCAGAAGAACAATGGCTCGGTGTGTGGGCTTTGGTGGAACCTCAAATAAAAGCAAATGAGCGCGATTGGTATGGCAGAAACATAGCTTATAAAAATCGATTGACAGAGCACATACAATCTGTCTACAGAGCTAACTACAAGAAAGTAGCTCAAGAAGTAGAATATTGTAGAGCTCAGAATGTCAAAAGAAGAGAGCTATCAGACAAGCTGGGAATCGAGCTACCCGCCGAATTTCCAAACCCTGTAACTGCCGGATACAATCGAGCTCAAACACGTCTACACGAAGACCTCATCGAAGAATGGGCTACGCGCCGTAGATTGTGGAAAAACGTAGCTGAAGGTCGGCTAAGGAATGGACCTAATGATATAAGCAGAGTAAGCTCTATGGAGGTATTGTATGACTGAGCCCAAAAAGGAAGCAGTAACAGAGCCCACAGAAGAGATAGAATCAGATAGAAGAATAGAACCTGAATGCATCCCACCAGATGAACTCAATCCGCTCTATTTAATGTCATTAATGAGCTACCACAAAAAGCATTCATTAGGCAATATCATTCTGAGTTATCAGAGCGAAGACCAGCCCATTGTTGAGGTGCTTAAAAAGTTCTCAGTGAGATGGTTTAATGAACCTTATGCAGATACATTATATCACGTCAACAAAGCTGTAGAACAATTCTTTGAGCACTTAGCTATGGGTGGCGATAAGCTCACAAATAAGATGATTAAGATAGCTCGTGAAAGTAACCCGAATGTAGGTGTTGGGCCTGTCAGTGGGATAAATAAATATCACAGTGATAAGAGCCGAACGGATAACAAGTTAATAAGAAGAAATAGGAGATAAAAATGACCTCAGAAATAGAAATAGATGAGAGCGTAGTGTTTCAATTAGCTACGCTCTTAGACAAGCCAGAATATCAGAGCTTAACTCCAGACCCAATAAGTCTGTATGTTAAGGTCGGAGAGAGCCAAATGGAGAACAATTAGAGATGTGTAGACATTGTGAACCAAAGCGCGAAAGACATCCAGATGGAACGCTCGTTCAATCAAAAGAGGAACGCTACGATGAAGATGCACGGATGACGAGCCCAACAGAAGTTGAGATAGGCTCTGAAGCATTTTATGCTGTGGTCGGAAGAAATTTGGACTTATACCCTGATGATGAAGAGGATAAAGAGCTATACGAATAAATGACAAGACCTGAATGGAAGAATAAGTATAGAGCTTTCGTAAAAGAATGTGAGCTCTATACACTGATAAAAAATGAGAGCTAAGAAAAATGAACAATAAGCTCGATTCAAATAATGACGATTACGCGTTTCTCAAATTGAGAAACTTTACTAAAAACCTTATAGAGCTGAGAAAAACGAGAAACCAGCTCTCAATGAGAACCTATGACAAGCTCGAACATAGATTTATATGTAACTTTGTCTTTAGGGAACAGCCGAAGGCTACGGTTAATAGCCAAAAAATAGAGCTTATAAATGACACACGATAAGATGGATTTGTGCAAATGCGAAAGATGCGAAGAAATCATCGATGAGAGCGCAGATATTAAAAGTCTAGGCGACTTTGATATTATTTGTGATAGCTGTGCAGATGACTTTACATCGTGCTTTGGTCATACCTGTGAAGAGGTGGGAACTGATTTTATTGAGTCCCGACACGGTGACCACTATTGTAGCTCTTGTTCAGACGATTTAGTGAGCTGTGATGATTGTGGTCAGCTCACTGACACTAATAATTATACTATCTATGCTTGGGGTGATTATACCTATTGTGATGATTGCTCCGATGGAGCTTGTGCTTATGAATGTGAGAGCTGTGGAGAGGAAGTTTCAATCACTACTGCGGTTGCATATGAAGACTATGATTTTGTTATAGAAGAGATGTGTGAAACTTGCCACGAACGGCGCGGACAAATAACACATATTGATAGCGCAGTAGATACAAGCATAGATAAGAGTGTTTTAGATACAGCTTACATTAAACCTAATTTCAGAGCTCAAGAAAATGGAGTGACAGAAGCTCAAATGAAAGATTATCAGAGCTTTTCACAGTTCTTTAATAGGTTCTATGCTTATTTCGGTGATAAGTATGATAGCCAGAAAATGATAATTAAGAAGGGAGCTTTCGGTTACGAGCGTTGGGGTTGGTTTGAAACCTCAGTAACTATAGAATCTGAGCTCAATGAAAAAATCTTCCAGATGCTCGATTATTTTATTACAGATAATAGCTATAGTATGTTTCGACCACATCGTAAGTTGGGTCGTTATCAGCCCTTTGCTTTTGCTTTTGCAAAGCTCTGTCAATTTTATATAACAAGTGAAGTTAAAGTAGATGGTAAACACCTCTTTAGCGAAGAAGAAAGATACGTTAAGAATAAATATCCGAGCTTACAATCAATAGTTTATAATAACCTTTTAAAAGATAAGTTACAAGATGCCCCGACTGAAGAAATAAGAGCTAACATTTTTAGTTCTTTTGACCTTGAAAGTGGTGTTTGGTTAAAGCATTATGTTGACTTTATGGACAGAGCTAAACTACGTCAATGTATTAAGGACCGTAAAATGCCGGATGGTAAGTGCTTAATTAAAACCGTGAACAAGCTCATAGCTCAACACGTTAAGAGCGCAAATCAGTTTATGGATAAGTATGGTGACAGTGACAGTGAAATGCAAATGAAAGCACATACATTACACGCTCATCCTCTCGCACAAACAGAGCTTGAGAAATTAGATACGAGCTATAAGATTAAATCTTGTTGGCATCATTACAATTATCAGGGCTATTGGGACAAATACTGCACTAACTCGATTAATGTAACAATTCCAGCTCGTATCGGATTCGATGCACAAGCTCACGAAAATGTAATAGCATTTAATGACAGAGTGGGAGCTTGTCAGGGCACAAGTTATAAAGAAACATTAGGTTTCAATCATATCTCGATGAGCTCTAACCCACATTTATATTTAATATTTTATGACCCAAATGATGAGAGCTCAATCATAGGTCGTAGTGCCATCCGACTATTATGGAAACGTAATAGCTCAATGAATGGCTTTTCTGAGCCAAACAAAGATACATTATACATAGCTCCAAGTAGATTATACTTAGATGGCTATTCACACGGTAAGAATCAGTTTTATGCAGGAATGTATAAAGCTCTTGATGAATGGAAAAGTGTGATAGCTGAACGCTTAGGAGCTAAAGAAGTAAAGATGATAGCTTATCACAGAACACGTCACGATAGCTATTCGATGCGTGATTACGTATCTAATGCAAATGACAAGAAGATAGCTATATCTTTTGAGGAAACAGACCCCGAATACAATGAGGCCAAGCTCGGTAAATTTGTTACCGATTGGTTCTATCCTATATGGTTAGAAAAACCTACAGAGGAATCATATTGGGGCTATTATCCCGATGAATATCAAGGCTATGAATCAGCATATGTAGACAGCTCTGAATACAGTAGTTATGCAACGCGCGAAACATATACCGGTCAATATAGCTTAATAGAGGTAAAAAATGAGTAAAGAAGAAACCATCGTATACAGCGGTGAAGATGTAGAGGAAGAGAGCTTAGAGGAAGAAGAAATGACACCCGAAAGTAAACTAACGAAACCATCTCCCAGCCGTAAAGGTATGAAAGGTATAGATTTACTGACTGAGATGTATGAGATTTTCAGTCCGAGCGGTGCCGAACACGGTATGGCTACTTATGTGAGCAATTGGCTCACTGAGAACGGACTTGAACATACCTTTGACTCAATCGGTAATATCTATACTAAAAACGCGATAGCAGGTAGCCGAAGAATTTTGGTGAACGCTCATATGGATACTGTAGCATCAGCTCCCGCTGACATTATTATTGAGAAGACTAAAGACGATGTAATCGTGCGCTCTTCTAATAATCAAGTTATCGGAGCTGACGACAAGAACGGCGTATGGTCTGTTCTTAGGTTGCTTACAGATAAGTCCGTAAGAGTTCCGCTCTCAGCGTTAATATGCGTTAGCGAAGAAGTCGGCTGTGTCGGCTCTGATTTCGCTATGACGAACCACGCAGATTGGTTCGATGACTGTGTCTTTTGTATAACAATAGATAGGCGCGGTAATACAGATATTATAGTAGAGAATTGTGATATCGTGTTGAGCTCTGATGCATTACAGAAACAGTTAGCTCTGTGGGGTCAACCACTTGGGCTACGAACCACAACAGGTTCAATTAGTGATGTATCAAACATAGTTAAGAGCTTACACATAAACGGTATTAACTTGTTTGCAGGTTATTACGGAGCTCACAGTGGTAGTGAATACACATCTATGCGTGACTTAGCTAAGTCATACAAGTTTCAGTTAGAGCTACTGCCGTTATTACATAATTACTTTACAGTGAACGCTGATAAGGTCAAGTTTACAGACACTGCCAAGACCTATTCATACGGTGGCTATGGCTACTACAATGGTTGGGATGGTAACTCTGGTATTAAGTATTATAATGGGAGCACTAAAGGTGTATACTCTACGCTCTCTGACTTCGAAGAAGAAGATGTTATAGATGACTTCTTAGATACCATCGCAGAAGTAGACAGAGCTTGTAGAACATCTTTGTATAATGATATGTTCCATATTGAAGGTAGCGTAACTAAATCAGGTAAATCGCTCAGATTACACAACCTGTTTACGCTATCACCTGAGTTAGCTGATGCGCTCTCTTATTATTACACAGTAAGACAAGATAAAAATCAAGATGCTTTGATTCCTGTTAAAGAAATTAAGAGCTTTAAACTTGATGTAGAGACTGAGCCCACCGATTGGGACTCTTTAGACAATGGAGGGATAACTGATTAGATATGCAAAAAATAGTTAAGGTATGTCCTGATTGTGATAGCACTGTTCGTATCGCGGACAGAGGCTCTAACACTGAACACGCTAAGTGCTATAAGTGTAAAGGTGATTTCTTTCTTGATGAATTGAAAGATAGAAAAGAAACTATACTGAGCTTTCGCGATGACACAGGTAGGCGAGTTTATTATAAACAGAATGAGCACTCAACCAATAAGCAAAGACTGAGCTTAATGAGGCTCAACACTATCAAGAAACGAGCTAAAGGCTTGAGCTACAGAGACAAAAACACATTAAAAAGATTAAGGAAATAAGTTATGCAATTAGTAATAAGAGATAAGAGGTCTGTCGACCTCATAGTAAAAGAGAGCCCAACATATGACTCTCATATATTTTTACCACACAGTTCAAAGCTCTTTACTGAGATTATGGAGAGACCTCCTAACTCTGACACACCAGCTCGGAGAATAAATATGATATCTCAACACGTATCAGGGAGAGCTTACACTGCTTCTATATATGATAGGAATAGCTTCAGAGAAAGTCACGGTATTAGAAAACTGAGAGCTCTGTTAGAGAGAACAATGAGAATGTATAAACAGGGTAAATTAATAGGTGACTTAGTGTTTCATAAGACATCTCACGGTGGTTGTCAGTATGATGACCAAACTTGGCCTATTAAAGTAGCTGACAGTAGCAATAAACCAGAGCATTGGTATTTAACGGGAGCTCTTAATTGGGTATACCGTTACAGAGATAATTTGAACTACACAACAGCACCTGAAGTATATTCAATTCGTAGCGATGACGTTGATGAGTATAAGAGATATATGATTGAAGTTGCAAGAGCTGATAGCTATCAAGCTAATAAGGTTTGTAATTATAATTTTAGAGAGCACAGTGGTAGATATATTCAGCGTATGCAGAGATATATGCAACGACTTGAGCTCTTAAATGTGCTGAGAGACAAAGCTAATGTTGTTGACGCTTGGGACGATTATATGATTGACTTTGAGGTCTTTAGATTCGGAGCCTTTTGCTACAAAAACGGCAAAATTTACTATTATATAGGTGGTTCTTCACCGAGCCATCATCACATACAATTACACGGTAATAGAAATACCAGCTTGGGAGGTATTCTTTAAGCTTGAAAGGGAGCTGTCCGTAGAGTGTGGGTCAGTGCTGAAGTTAAGGGGTTTGAGGTTTTTGTTTTCCTCTTGCGTTCCCCCCTATCTGATGGTAGTAAGTATCTTTGGGGTATTTACTCTAAGTTGTCCGTCGCGTCAGGCACTGAGATGGTTTTGCGGTATGATGAGTGCCCACTACAGAATTCATTACACAGCTCCCAAAATTATATTAATAAGCTCTAATAGGAGATAATTATGAAAGAAACAGAAATAGAAAAAACGCTCTATGCAATGGCGTTAGCTGAGGTCTTCAAATTTGATGATGTCCTCGCTGACAATATGCCAATATCTATGCACGGAGCGGTAGTAGAGCGTAAAGGCGAGAAAGTTATTCCCGTCATTTACGACAGCACGAAAGCAGACCCTGTGGTGAGAACAGATGCGTTGGAGGAACTATGAGACGCAGACATTTTTATGACACAGAGCGCAAGACAACGATGTGTGGCCACAGTATGACCACTCAAGAGATGCGACACGCAAAGTTAGTGAAACCTCACCACGTAAACTGTGGTCGTTGTTTATCAATGAAAGATAAGTGGAGAGATTAGTTAAGCTATAAGGTATTAGATAAGACTTTATATAAGCTATGTTTAACCTATATAATATACAGAGGTAATTATGCCAACGAAAGAAGAAATGTTAAATTACATATGCGGAGAGACTAAACTAGATTTAGCTAATTCCCCGTATGACGGACTGCTCTGGGATATCTACACGCTGAGAGCTGAGATTGATGAGAGAATAAGTAAGATTGAAAAAACAATATGGATACTAAAAAAGAATGAAGAAAAGAGCAAGTAAAATACCCTATGAGGGATATACGTTACCCCCTTCAGCTGAGAAGGGAGGTGCGTTCATTGACTTTAACGAGGTCATAAATAAAAGACCTGTTAAGAAAATAAAAAGGAGAAAAAGAAATGTCGGAAAAAGATACGAAAAACCTCATCAGCTTAGCTGATAAGGAAGACGAGTTAGATGACCTGTTTGAGAAAATAACAGGTGTCTTTGCAGAAAGCGTAGATTGGCTAGAAGATAATTTTAGCGAAGCTATTAGGCAAATAGCAAATGCAGATATGGTAGAGGATTATAGAGATGCCTTATCTCAACTTGATGATGTTAGTGCGGAGATTAAGAATATATTAAAACTACGCAATGATAACTATCATCTAATAGAACAAGCTGAGGAATTAGAAGATGAAGTGCACGAGCTCAGGAATAAAGTATGAAGATAGAGCGCCAACTTAAGTTTGCTACATTCACTTACGATGAAGAGGATAAGAGTATAGTTATTGAGACTCGTTCAGATGCCACACCAGATAAAAACATAGAGTTTAATCCGGTTGCTGGTGATTGCTGTGACGGAGAGTGTAATGGACACGTTGAAACAGATGAGCAATATGCTGAGAGAGTAGCTAACTTAGACCCACCAACTAATGGAAGAATACACCTGAATAAAGTGTATTCATTTGCTCTATTAAGATTTGTGATTAGGATAGCACAAAGGAATTGGTTCCGCAAACTCAAATGAGTAAGTGCTATGACTGTGCCAATGAAGTGACCTCTTGCGAGGGGTTACAAAACATCTATTGTGATGACTGTAAATGGGATATCCATTATAGCAGAAATTGGCACTATAAAGATTACACTAAAGAGGAATGGAAAAATGAACAAAGAAGAAATATACGAGAAACTGCATAGGCGGTTAAGAGAAACAGAAGCATCTTTGCTGAAGAATATGAACAGCTATATAGATAAGAACTACAAACCTGATGATGTTCACGAAGAATATGACGCAGGTGGATATATCGGAGACCCCAGAGGATGTATGAATGAAGGCGAAGTTACGGGCTTCCAGAGAGCTATGAGAGTTGTCAAAACTTTCTTTATGCATTCTGATGACCCTAGATGGGAGGAATAATGCAAACATTCTTACCCCATAAAACGTTCTATTTATCAGCTAAAATGCTTGATTATAGACGGCTCGGTAAACAACGAGTAGAAGCTAAACAAATACTCAATGCGTTAGACCCTGAGTATAATAAGAAAGGTTGGAAAACACACCCAGCTGTATTAATGTGGAAAGGCTACGAAGAAGCTCTTAAGTATTATGCTAACTGTATGATAACAGAGTGGAAAAAGCGAGGATATAATAATACTATGGAGCTGTATAAAGTTGACCCTGATAAGTATGAATTACCACCTTTCGTAGGTATAGAGGACTTTCATAAGTCACACCGCATAAATCTATTACGTAAAGACGCAGAGTTTTACTCTGAGAAGTTTCCTGAAGAAGCTAAGCTCTCTACATATGAGATTGAAAGCTACCCATATTGGTGGCCTACGGAGCAGTTATGAATACTAACACACCAGACCCAACTATCTTCATTGATGATAGTGCAGACCAAGATAAGTTCGATAGGGCAGAAGAACGATACCTACAAATGTGCATAGAAATGGATGAAGGTCAACCTAATGATAATGATTCAGGGTGGGAACAATGAGCATAACAGAGTATAATGAAGAGTGCTGTCCAGCTTGTGGACACGAGCTCATTGAAGGATGTTGTATGCCGTGCGGAGAGTGCTATGACCCAAACCCGTGAGAGGAAAAGAAATATGAATGAAAAAGAAATAAGAGAAGAGTGTGCAAAGTTAGCTGAGCTATCTGGTAAACTACTTCAAGAAAAGACTGAGCTAGAAAATATAGCTCACGAGCAAAGTGTAGAGCTATTTGATTTAAAGAAAATAATAGCTGGTGCACAGAACAAAGAAGAAGTTTTGTTAGATTACATAGATAATATGTGTGGTATGATAGAAGCTGAAACCCCATTAAAAGAACACGATAGATGGCTAGATGATTGTGTAGCTTGTGGTTTTTACGAGAAAGCTGAGTGATGAGTGACGGTAGATACGAAGCAGAAGAAAGGCAAAGGTTGCACGACAAATATCTTCATATGTGCCAAGTTGCAGAAGATTCAGCCAGAGAATTGATGGAAAGAGATAAGATGTTATATGAATCTAGACGAGAAAATGAGAAACTGCGAGCTCAGCTGAGAGTAAAATGACTAAAGCAAAGAATATAACTTACAAAAACGGTATGAAGTTTACCTGTGGACCACCGAAAGTTTCAGGTGGTTATGACAAATGGAATTGGTGTAAGAAATGCGATGCTATATACGATAAGACCCAGAGAATGTGTGTCGAGTGCAGGCAATGGTTAAGACAATCAGCTCGGAGTAATAATAATTGGAGCTCTAATGGGAACCGGTGACGACAACCCTGATTTTATACCGATGAGGTATGAACTAGCGATTGGATGTGCTCATTTTATGGCACGTTTTTTAGACAAAGTGTATGAAGGTAAAGATGTTTGGGAGAGAGATGAAGCGTGGTTCTGGGTGCTGAGATGATGATTAAAGCAGGAACCAGCAGAACTGAATGCACTGTGTGTAAGAGAGTTCATCATTTATTTATACACTGTGAGCTATGTATGTGTGTGGAGTGTTTAGGATGAGCGTAATATCTAACAAAGAAATAACTGAGATGTGTCTAGCGGCTGCAGCAGATGCAATAAAATTCGGCAGACAAGAGGGTAAACAGGAAGGTATAAAAGAGCAGAAACGAAAACCTTGTGTCGCTTGTGGATATCAGGAGCGGCTATGATGATTGTAGCTTGTAATACCTGTAAATGTAAACTGATGTTTAATTACGTGAGATACAGAGATACCGCAGGAAACCCTTACTGTCACACCTGTTATGAAAGGTTAATAAAACCTGAAGATAAGGTGTATATATAATGTATCTAACGAACACTGAGAGTATTACTCTCTTAACTTTTACAATACTTATTATGACTATCTGGGTGTGTTTATTTTGGTAGATGCTCGTGCACTGAGAAGGCTCTTACGGCAACACTACGGTAAACGCAGACCAACCGCAGATGAGATACTAAAAGTGATGGATAAGTATAAACTGAGAGAGAAACCTAAGAGGACTAGTAAAAAGAAATGACTGAGCTAGAAAGATTACTTTTATTTATCGGCATCTATTTCTATTTTCAGGTCTTATTATGGATTCTGGTAAAAATTTCGAAGCAGAAGTCAGAGCTTCACTTAAAAAAGTAAAATGCTTTTGGTTTAGAATACAAGATACAAACGATGTATCAAGGTTTGTTAGGAAGGCAGTCGCTGAGAAGCAACCAGCTGATTTTATGGCAGTGTTCAAAGGAACAGCAGTTCTCATTGAATGTAAAACTACCAAGAGAGCTAAGTCTTTTCCTTTATTCTACGGCAGAAGTAGAAGCATACCTCAACATCAAATAGACTATGCCCTTGAAAATGAGAAAAACGGGGGCCGTTCATTTTTTCTTTTGAGAAAGGATGAGCCACGTAACAAGAGAGTTTGGGCCTTGTCCCCTCAAACAGTGAGAGATATGTATAAGAAAGCTAAACGGAAATCTGTTAAATGGGAAGACATTGAAAATATGAAAGGTGTGACTGAAGTTGAGAGAATAGCTAACCCTGTCCGGTGGAATTTGAGAAAGCTATGGCAAAAACTTTTATAAAGGTGCACCGTAATCCCAAATCGATACGCCCAAAGGAACGTCACCAATTTTGGTGGTGACTTAAAACTTTAACCAAGTGGCTTTTAGCCTAGTGTGGTCATTAAACCAGCTAAGAGTAGGGTAGGCGACGACCCAGCACGTCAAGAAGTGCCTCCTTCAATCATTACCGATTCGGGCGTATCACTTGAGAATAATATGACAAAAATCGTTAAAGCATTTATTGAGGGTCTTGAGGATGAGACTAAAAGTATAGATATCAAATCGATTTTAACAGCAGATGATATAAAAACATTTGAAAAATGGGTGGGTATTTTTAATAGTATAACACCCTTTACGATTACAGATGGCTTGAAGAAGATTGAGTCTTCAAACAAGTTATCAAGAAAAGATGAGGTCATTTTGATTTCATATATTAAGTTCTTTGAACAAAAACTTAAACACCTTAAATTAGAGGTAGATAAAGTTAAAAAAGGGCCAAGTAAAACAAAAGACTTTGATGGGAGCTATTATGCTTAATAACATACCACACAAAGAGCTTATAGAAAGACTTAAGACAATTAAAGAAGTGTTGAAAGAACACGAATCGGCGGTGACACCTGATTTATTAGAGGCGATAGATACTATAATAAAAATGATGAAACCCGCAGACAAATTAATGAAAGACATCGATTCTATTTTCGATGCAATGTTAGGAGGAGGTTTTTATGGTAACGACAAAAAGTGAAGGCTTACATCTTGTTGGAATTCTTCTAAGATATATGTCTAAAGAAGACGCACTCAAGATGTTAAAGGATATGGACTTTGAGATAGCAGAAAACACAGACAATGAATCTTTGAAGGAATCTATCAAAATGGTGTGTGAATATCTAGGATGAAAGCTCAACACTTCAGTAATATATGGCGTAAAGCCAACAAAATGAAAGACAGATTGATGTCAAAAGTGGAACAGAGAGGTCTCGAACCTACCCGCGATAATTGCAGAGCTTATTATCTGGGTATAATCAGACCTTATAGAGATAGCAGAGGAGAGGTGTGTTACTTACACAAAAGAAATGATAAGAAACAAATATGGAGGATGAACAACGATGGAAGAAAACAATCTATTCCGCGACAGAATACATCGAAGAAACGCCGATTTAGGCGATAATTGGTGGCCCTTTGTGGAAAATATAAACGAGATATTAGCACGGCTTACAGAAATAGAAAACATTATCAACGATTTAGATAATAAAATAGGTGAAAGTTTTGGATTAGGAAAATCTATAACCAAAGCTTTACATAAATTAGGGTTCTACGACAAAGAGTATAAACTCAATTGGAGTATGGTCAAAACAATGGCCCATATTATAGAACAAGCAGAAATAGAAGTGAAAGAAAATGAAAGAAGAAGAGAAAAAGACGGGGATAGCACAAGTGGAACAGTATGAAGGTCAAGCGCAGCAATGGGCTGAGATGTTTGACAATCAAAACTCTCGTATGGAGAGGCTGGTCCAAGAAAAGCACGTATTAAGAATAGGAGCTATGTCAGTTGAGATAGCACCTGATGGTGTAACATCAATTAATGACGTGTTAGAAGGGTTTAAGGATTTGGCTACGCATTTGCATAAGCTACATAAAGATGAATACCTTAAGATGACATTCAAGAACGAAGGCGAGAAGCAAGAGTTACCTGAAGGGGCGTCTGGGGGCTTATACAATTAATGCGTGGATTTAGAGCTAATGCTGTATTAGGTAAGTGCACGTTTTGCGCAAACCCTGTCAAAGAAAACGACGAATCAACGTCATCTAAGTTTGCTAAGATAAGTTTTGGTAGATGGATATGCGGAAGTTGTTTATTTGGTATGAAAGACGCTGTAGACGCAGTTGTAATACAGTTTAACAAAGAGTTAGATAAAGAAGCTGAAGAAAAGGGATTAAGATTAAACCCAGAGACAGGTAGATATGAAACAGCTTGATAACTTTTATATACCATATCGCTCTATGAGAAGCAGGTGAAAATATGCCTAGTAACAAAAATGAACTGGACTTGATTTGCGGAATGTTCCGCAATGAAAGCAAGAATGGAGATATCTACTATAATGGTAGAAACCAAGAAACTGGCGAGGAATTCGTTATGTTTAAGAACTCTTATTACCAAGAGGGCGACAACAAACCGTATTTCCGTCTTATGAAGAAGAACAATGCTGATAAAGCAAGTGGTTCTTCGGGTAAG
>TARA_R110002020_G_scaffold438535_3_pt1 | contig 13671 bp, 12 predicted proteins | sample TARA_R110002020 | Tara Oceans TARA_R110002020 (sample SAMEA4396489) | marine metagenome | biome: Westerlies Biome; feature: [MES] marine water layer (ENVO:01000295) within the mesopelagic zone...; material: water (ENVO:00002006), including particulate matter (ENVO:01000060) such... | reverse complement strand
GCTTTTCAAGGTATTCGATATATGCTATTGGAAATATTCCAACATTATCACCCTGCAAAGATTCTTTAGGATGAGATTTGTTTTTGATTTTCTCGAACGCCTTCTTACGCTTGGCACGATTCTTATGATGTTCTTCTTCCAAAGTTTGTCTGAGCCAATCTTCTTCACTATCATAATTTGGAATAGGTGTATCTTTTTCAGTTTCAGGAGAATCCCAAGTATCTACTTGGTCCATAACCCACTCCTGGAAATCATCCCTTAATGGGTCATAATCTTCAAATGGGCTCAGATCTGAGTCATCTATAAGTCCATCTTCAATAGTATTACGTAATCGCTTAACAAATTCTTCACCATCAAACAATCCATCTCTAAGTTTGTTGTCGAACTTCTTATTAGTAAATCGTAATGCAAATGATGGGCAGTCAGGAACTTGCTCAAAAAACTCTCTAATCCATCGCTTGCATTTAGCACTATCTTTGATGATATACATTAAACGCTCACGCAATACGTGGTGAGGGTCTCCTTTGAATCTATTTTTCTTACTCACTATGCCACCTCCTTTAGTTTCTTTTCTTTTTTGAGGTCCTGGAGAATTAAGTCATCCTTGATTCTTTTAATAAATTTCTTAGATAGGACTGATTTATCAGCCTGGTCTACATATTTCTTATTATACCTATATGTAAGTGCTTTTAACTGATTATACCTTCTTTCAGTTATACCCACTAACTGCGCTGTAACTATAGTTCCAAATTCTGTTACTCCTCCGAGTCCCAACCTCTCAAACTTCTTTAATTGCATCCGATACACTTCTCTAATATTTGCATATCGTCTTGGGTCATAGTCCCAACTCTTACTACTCTGCGTTGTTTCTGGTTTATATGGCATTATTTACTCCTACGTTAAGAGCATCTACTTCCTTTGCAAATAATTCGCTTGCTGATTCTGGCTCTGATGCTCGGTTATTGTTATGTCGCTCCTGTGAGCGCTTTATTAATTTATTTACTGTATTAATTACTTCTGGTGTTGGAACAGTGTCAGGTTTGCCATTCAAGCGACCTGCCCACCTATCACTAATGTATACACAATCATAATCCTCTGATTTAGCAACGGCTACAATATCAGCCAGTGGTTCTACTTGTTTTATAAGAGGACTCAATCTTTGACCATTAAGACAATTACATCTGCCCATAACAGTAGACTGATAATGATATCCTTTGACTGGCTTACAGTTTATTGACATAGGCCTTGTTTTTCCACCAGGACCAATCCCTATAACCCCAAAGACATAGCCGTGGCTTCCACATATAAAACAGGGTATTGCAGAAGGTTCCGACACCTCAAGGTCGGCCTCTATATGCTGCACTAATTCCCAGGCCTTAGGCAGATAATTGTGCTTACCACCAGTAATCAATGAATTGATACCCTTATCTACTTCCCTGTCGGTATAGTTCTGTAACTCCTGTAAAAAGAAGTTCACCAGGTAAGATTCCTTATCTGGATTTTTATTAAAAGATTTAAAGAAAAACTGTACTAATTCAATTTTATCTATACTCCCAGCCATTACACTAACCCCCATTTCTTCAGTTGTTCAGCGGTGTAAATAGTTTCACCACCATTGCTATCAGACATCTCTATTATTTCATTAACCCAGTCCTCTGGATTACGTTTAACGTAGTTTAAAAATGTTTTTGGATGCATCATATATTGAGGGTCCTCAAATTGAGATATAAACCTACTAAGGTTGTTCAATATCTGATCACGTGCCGATTGGGTGAGCGACCTCCACTTGCTTAAGCAACCACCCCTGTCAATTTTCTTATTGTATTTATTCCAAAAAGAATCAAAATCATACGTATTATCTTTGATAATACTTTTAGTATTACTTATAGTATTAGAAGGTTTAAGTATTACTGCGCCATCTGTGTCTATGGGTCCCCTGGAACGCTGTGACGTGACCCCCACGACATACCTTTCCATACCCCTGGAAGTCAGTGACAATACCCTGTGTTGAATTTCTTTTGAGCCTGGCTTATATTTATATTCAGACCTAATAATATCTTTAGATACTAATAAAGAAATAATCCTGGATGCAGTCCTAGTGCTGCTATTTAGATAGTCTGCAATAAAACTATTATCAAACCTATATTGGCCACCACCAGTAATAACGCTGATAATATTGCTTAATACTAATTTTTCATTGTGAATCAGACTGTCATCTTTTAAAACAGAATATGGTAAATGGATATACTGTAAGTGCTTAATCTTACGCATTACACACTCCTCTCATATACCAAGGGTGCCTGGCTATTATTATTATGGTGACGTGAATTATATCCATCATAACACCTCATAAACATCTTATATGTATCCCAGACCAATTCTTCATCTACCTTATATTTGTGAATCTCCAGGACTGATTTAGGTGGCGTAGCATTAAGAAAATCTTTCTTAGCCCATATAACACCAATGCCTGCTACTTCTTCACCTGTCATAGCCTGATATAACATTCTATATATATTTAACTGTACTTGGTAGTTCAGCACACCCTTAATAACCTTAGAAGTCTTAATATCCAGTATCCATATCTTGCCATCAATTCTGCAAATAATATCAATACGTCCACAGAATGGAAATGCTATCGTGCCATCTTCTTTTTCCTGAGTAGAATAAACTAATTTTTCAACCTCTATTAATTCAGGTTGATTATATTCCCAAAATTCTACAAAGGACCGAAAACCTTTCCTGATCTCAATGATGCCATTATTAGGTACAGTTATACCACTCATATCATAGTAGTCTGCAGGATTATCAGATGATACATCAACAACTTCACCCAATAGATATTTCTCTGCTAATTCGTGTATTGCAGCGCCACATCGAGATGCCCAAGATTGCATATTCATATATGTTTCCCAGTTACCATTACAGTTCTGAACTTTCCATTTTTGTAGGAATGGCTGCATTGGTAGGCCGTGCGCTGGTACAGTAGATGCTGAAGGCACTACTATTCCTGGCGCTATTTCATAATTTCTACCATAAGAAGTAGGGACTATAGATGGTTCCCAGTCAGATTTAAAGTTGGTTGTTGGGGAAGATTTCTCCTCCCCTATAACCTTAACCAATGGTGCTACCTGCGTGGTCAGCAACACTGATAAACATTCTATATTGAATCAGATTAGCAAGATGTTCTTCTACTGTTTTGCCCTTACCCTTTGTTTTACACCAGGCGATTTGACTATCAACAGATTTTATATTCATTTGATATACCTGGCTATACGTCATTCCCTTCTCTTTGCCATAACCAACCAGAACGATGCTATCTCTAACATCGCTCTGGTCTTTAGGAGATACAGCATCAACAGAAACAGTAGTATCAGAATCAAACTTATGGGACACACTCTTTATCGGAGTAGTGTTCTTTGGAGTAAACAATGCGTCATCTTTAGGATCAGAATGCGTCCCATTCTCCAAACTTGGCACAACAGCAGTTTTACGAGGCGCTTTTAACCCCTCATAAACATATGCTCCAATGCCTAAATTGATTGAGCAATTTTTAACCATTGCCCTCATTTTATTATCATTAATATCACGTGATGTAGGATTAACAATTGCTGCATTCTTATAATCCATTACTGGTAAATGCATTTCAAAAGTCATTCCACATACTTCTATATATGATTTTATTTCAGCAGTATAGTTGCCATCATTATCTACTATATAACGTCTAACACCCCTACCATTAAAATCCTCAAACCAAAACTTAGCAGCAGCGTCATATGCCTTGACAATTGCCCAGCATATTGCCCATTGCAAGTAGTCTAATTTCCCCTTCTTATCCAGGAACTTATTCACATTAATTGAGTAAAAGTAGTTGTACATCGCCTCAGCGACAGCGTACATTTCTTCATTGTTTTTTTTCATAATTTCTCCAAAATTAAGTTATTTATTTACTTCCGATTTCATTAATGGATTGTTAAAAATCCACTAATCCAATGACTTAATATACTTAATATTGTGCGTTAGTCCAAAATGTTTTTATACAAAATTGTAACAAACCACCCCTCCTCTATAAAATAAGATTTATGTTATAACAATTAACCTGGGACTATCTACTGGTTGACGATTTTTCTTGCATAGGTCACCGAGTATTTGTACATTTATTTATTGTAAATGGAGTAAACAATGATAACAATAGGAACTATAATAACTATAATACTATTCTCAATATTAGTGTTAACTATTACGGACACACTATCTCGAATTTGGAATGGATTACCAGTAACATACGAAGACATTATCTCTCAATTAATATTAGTTGGAATAGTAATGTTTCTTATATATATAGTTAAATAAAAAGGAGACTCAATGGCAAAGCAAACAGTGAAACGTGGCAATAAATATTATTCAAATATTACTGTAAATGGAAAAAGGGTCAGGAAAGCATTATCTGTTGATCCTGCAACCGCAAAGATGATGGTGAAGGAATTAGAGACCAGACTCTTAATGGAATTATATTCTAAAGGAATAATACCAGGCCTAAATAAAGAAGTAGAAGAAAAACCAAAACCTAAGACTAAAAGAGTTAAGTTCAAGGAGGGTGTTAATATATTTATAGATGATTCCTGGTATGATTTAAATATTAAGAATCCATATAAGAACCTAACATTCAGAACACCCAATGGTACTGCTGCAGCAAATGTATTATCTCGCTTAAAACAATACGAGAAACATAGTAAGATTACTTATATTGATGAGGTATCATTTGAAAACTTATCTGCTTTTATGAGAAGTAGAGAGAAAAAATGTGCTGCAAATACTATGAAACGAACAAGAGGGTTCCTGGTTAGATTCTTTAATTTTGCTGAGAATATGGACTGGATAAATAAGTCCCCAGCCAGGAAACTAAAGAAATATAAAATGGAAAAAAAGACACCATATCATTTTACTGATGAAGAAATTACCAAGATTATGGATAGTGCTGGTGTATTTAAACTATTCTATCAGTTTATGTTATATACTGGTATTAGATGCACTGACTTATTTGAGATGACTCGTGATGTATTCTATATGCATCCTGAGACTAAAAGAATGTATATATCATTCCATATGAGTAAGACTGGTGAAGAACTCAACGTGCCACTTTTACCAGAGGCTGAGGCGTTATTACCATTCCTGGGTGATGATTACCTATTCCCTGGTTTCCAGGGTACTGGTTGGGATGACTATAGGCGTGCCCAGAATTGGAACCTAATGGAGAACTTCAAATTGATTGAGTATCATAAGAAGGGTATTAGAAACCATACATTCAGGCATACATTTGCTATGAACCTAATTAATAAAGGCACTCCTAAAGAAGTCATTCAACAGTTGTTGGGTCATACCTCTATTACTACTACTGAGATATATGCCAACAAGATGAAGAAAGAAAACCTTGAAAAGTGGACTAACTAATTGAGGAGAATAATCAGGGACTATCTATCGCAGGTAGTCCCTTTTTACTTACAGAGCCTTTTTTAAGGCATCCTTAACTTTTTCCTCAAGCACGTCATACATAAAATTCAGACCTTTTTCTTCCATAGACTCATTTATGAATGGTACGTTTATGTTTTTATTTAGAGCATCAACGATTTCTTTTTGTAACTCATCATCAAAAATATCATCTAATTTACCTTTAACTTCATCTCTTAGGTCTTGAACTTTATCTTCAATCATTTGACCTACTTCATCTTTTAGGTTATCCAGAATATCCATTACTTTTCCTTTATCTTTTTATTACATTTCCCACACAGTTGTGAGTCTTTCTCCAGCATTGATACTCTGTTCTCCAAAACTTGCACTTTTATATCCAATTCGTTTTCATCAAATACATAAGACATAATTGCCTTAAGCACTTTAGGTGTTAATATTCTTAATATTCCTATACCAATCATTATAGTCTGAACTTTCTAATCTGCAGCCATAGTGTGACTAATCCCACGCATATACCAATGCATAGTGATGCAAACGATAATACTGGGTTTAATACGTCCAGGTAACTGACAAAGCCAGTGCCTCCTGATGTTACTGCTCCTATTGATGGTCTATTTGCTAATGTATCTAATAACATTTAATCCTTCCTATATTTGGTGAGTATATCCTGGATGCCCATTATATAACCCTTCAGTTCTTTAGTGTCTAATTGTGATAACTTAATTTGATCTATTAATTTTATAAGGATTCCTTCCAATCGATTGAAGTCCTCATCTACTTCTTTCATAAGAGTAGTCTCCAGGAATTTAGTTCTCTGGATAATATACCAGGAGAATCCTAATAGCATTGCTATAGGTACACCCAGTTCTTTTACTATGGAAACAACATCCATTATAGATTAGCCTCTATATAATGTTTAACAGTACCTTTGCCTTGTTCAGTGTTATAATGTTTCTTCCAGTATTCAGCACGTTCTTCTGTAGTCTTAGGTATTGCTCCTGGTTTACGTCTATAGTATATCCTGGTAAAGAATATTGCCACGCCTATATTAGTCATTACACTGAAGTCCATTTCATCCTCTATGAATCCTAACTCATATGCTTTCTGTACTAATGGTTTTCTATATAATATGTAGTTCACCCAGATATCGTTAATCGTGGCAGGTTCTATCTGCCAGAACGATACTGCAGGGCCAGCGCCCATTTGTTCAAGATGCCTATAACCAGTCTCAGCCATAGCAGTCTCATATATTAAATCACGTGCCTCCTTTGTGTTAGGGATGCCAACATCTTCTAATCGTGCCAATATATCATCTATAATATCTTTAATCGTGTTCTTCATTATTTATTCTCTATATCCTTCCCGTGCATTGGGTCAAAGTAAGCACCCTGTTTATACATATTATGTAAGTCCCATTGAGACTTTCTTATATACCCAAATTCTAAAGCCTCATTCATAAGTTCTTGATATTCAAACCTCTCTGCATCTGACAGTCGTTTCTCCTTGGACATCTTCTTATATTCCTCTAGTGCCCTGGTATTCATCTTTTTATTACCACCACCATAATGCCAGTACATAAGTTTGCCTACAAATGGAACCCTCTGCGCTGTCCTGATATTCTTCAATTCATCGAAGAAGTCTTTTTGAGATTCTTCCTTCTCGTCACTATCTGTGGCAGCATCATAAAGCGTTTTAAAATCTTCTACTGCATCACCAAACACACCAATAAATGGAGTGCTGATAAGCACCTCACCGACACCCTTTACTGGCTCTTCTTTAAAGCGATAGTAATTATACCTAGAGAGCCCAAACAATCTGAACAATGAGGACCAAGCATAATCATCTAGTTCAATATCTCTACCCATCATCCAATCCTTTATTAGACTTGCTCCACTTTGAGTTAGACTAAATAGCACAGCCAACTTAATAAGGTTACTAAGACCTTCTTTAACTTGCTCTGGCTTACCAGTCTGAATCTTTCTAATCCCTTCATTTCTAAAGACATCTAACTGTTTAATAGTGAATGTTTTTAATTGATAGAATATCCGAGCACGGCCACCTGTGTTTTCTACATAACCCTGTGGCAATTCAAGTAGTGATACTGGTTGGAAGTCCGATAGAGTATTAAAGGCTAAAAACTGTATATCTTCATTCATATCGCCATCTATAAGTGACTGCCATACCTGGTCTGCTCTACTTCCAAATATGTGGTCTATTTCTTTTCTAAACTTTTTATCACCTCTCTTTGCTTGTTTTCTAAACTTATCAACAGCAGAGTTCATTAATGTCTCTTTACCTATTTTGTCTATTTTAGTTAAACCAGTCATTGTGAATAATTTGTTCAGACCATCATAGGTTAACTGTGTAAAACCACCTGCTCCATCAGATTGAAATTCTTGCGATATTTGTTCAATCCCAACATCCTCTAGAGTGATATTTGACTGTCCTATAGTCGACTTAATTAGAGCCTTTGGCGTATAAACACCACCTTTATATAATGCCCAGGCCAAATCACCAATCTGAGTTACTGTAGATGTAGGTGAACCCATAGTCATTGCATATAAGACGTTCTTAGTGGGAGCAACCCAAGACCTGCTAGGAGCACTATTAAATCTCGCATTTAATATTTGGGCTATCTCAGTTTGCTGTTCATTAGTTATTTCACCATCCTCTACCATCTTAGCCAGGAAGTCTCCAAGACTTGAGCCAGCCTCATCACCTTTCCCAAACAACTGATTAGTCAATATAGCCTGATTCATTCCATCTATATAATTCAGTAAAGTTTTCTCTGTACTCTGATAGAATTGATTTAAATCCTTATCTATAGTATTAATTTTTCTTTTCTTAGTAGGGTCTGGAGCAGCAGTCGTTGAAGGTATCTGACCCCTACCAATCATACTGTTTATAATATTGGCTTTTTCAGTGTCATCTAATTCACGACCTAATTCATCTGATTTATCTTTAATGGCTTGCTCAAATATGCCCCTATTATCAGCGCCCAGGTGGTCTAGTAATGCAGGGACACTAATAACCTTACGTGGGAAGTATCCTTGTAGGTATCCTATATCCATACCAGCGTCATTAGCCTCCATAAAGATATTATCCAATACCTTCTGGACCGCCAAATATTCAGCATACATACCAGTTCTGTTAACGATGTCCATTATTGTGGATGTATCACCATTCTTAAGTGCTAAATCTAATTTTTGTCTATCTATATCTTTTAGTGAAGAGAACTTTTCTACAAAGGCTTTAACCTGCGCTTTTTGATTATTAGTTCTAGTAGCATAATCAAATTCAAATCTTCTCATCCTGGTATGTAAGTTTGGACTTATATCATTTATTCTTGTGGATAATGGAATAATATATTCAGTCCACCAGTTTGCTTTCTTGTCTATTACCTTCGGAACTTTCTTGCCATCAACACCTTCATATATCTTATCTATATCAGTACCAGTTAATTGATAAGATGGCACGCCTTTTTCTATATCTTTTTGCAGTAAACTCAAGTCACCTTCACCTGCCTCGATTAACTTAGGTATCAGTTTAGAATCATCTTTGTTCAACCAGAATGAAACATTTCTCATAGTTAACCAGGCACCTGCTTTTTGACCTTCACTAAATTTCTTTATTGACTCTTTAAACTCTCCAAATGGAATAGGTTTTGGCAGTCTCTGGTAATTCTTCATCTGAACCTCAGCCTCATAAACCTCGTGCTTAATAACCCTCTCATCACCCAACGCAGTTTTGTGGAACCTGCCTACACCAACAATCATTCCTGCATCTTTATCAAATTCAGGTGCCGCTATATCTTCGGCTGTCTTGACAAGCGAACCATATGGCAATATCTTAACAGCAGCCATCTGCACTGGTGTTGTATTTCCTTTTTGTGATTTAGTTTTCTTTTCATATTCAATCTTGGTTTCTTTTAGTGCTTTATTCCAGGCACGTTTACCAACTATTTTAATTGACCTGCGAGTTAACTCTGCCTGATAGATAGGATTAAATTTCATTGCTGGCTGAAGATTAGGATACACAACTACAGCGATTGTCTTATTGCCCTGCGCTGCCATTCTCTCAATATTAGTAGCACCTGCTTGAGATAACTGCCAGCCACTACCTTGCTCAATATATTTCTCTGGATATGTATAACCTGATTCGTGTGGATTACCATCCATATCAACACTAACTGCATCGCCGCCTATAAATATGACTCCTTCAGATAAGTCAATCATATCTTTATCAGCACCAACAGCATTATCAATTTCTTCACCAGTTAATTGGAAAGATTCTTTAGTGGTTTTTTTCGCCTCTCGTCTTAATCCTAATATTTCTTTCCAATCATCTTTTGCCCAGTCTGGGATTTTAGAATTAAAAGTAATATTCTTATTTAAAGCACCTTCATCTACTAATACAAACTCACCATTCTCTCTTTGCCCCCAATTTCGATATGCCTTGAAATCGTTCCATAACACCTCGTAATTCATAAAACCTTCTAAACCCATTTCTCTCAATACATCTTGGAGTTCACCCGTTTTATTATTCCAATCTTCTACTGTAAACTTTTGAAGTGGTTTTAAAAACTTTCGTACCTCTTTATCATTCCTTGGGACATTCTCAACAACAATATAATCTTTACCTACTTCATATAATTTTGGAATATTTGTGCCCAAGATATCTTCATCACCCCACCCTATTGAATTATTTTGCTCTAATCCTCTTGGGTTTTTAGCGACCTTAACAACCTTGCCATTAATATTATAGACATCACGAGTTGAGCCACCAGGAACTCGCTTATCTTTAACAATATTTATATCCAACTTATCTGCAACAATCTTTTCAGTATTACTTACATTACTCTCGTTAAACCTATCTGCTATTGCTTCTTCACCAGTTAATTGGAAACTATCAGATACATCTTCTACTTCATCAATATTAATTGCTTTATCATCGAATGTTACAAAAACAGAAGTTCCTACCTTATTACCATCGATTCCTGCCCTTAATAAGAACGCTGACGTTAATCTATCTGCATCCCCACTATAATTATCTAGTCCAAACCCTTCAGAAGAATCTCCCATTATATCGCTTTGAATTTGGTCTTTTATTAAATTGTATACATTTTCACCTGTTGCTCGAGAGGTAAACAATGCAGAAGACAAGCCTTCAGCATTTAATTGCTTTTTAATCTTTTCTAATTGACTAGCCTCAATAGCATTACTCCAATCCAGGTAGTCATATTCAGATGGCTTTTTACCCTTATGAATAGTTAGATGATATATTAAATTTTTATCAGGTCTATCTTGTTTATCAGCATATCTTGCTGCTATTTTTTTATGTGGTGTAGTATATACTCCATAACCATACATAGCATTTACAGTCTTGCCACTATTAAACTGCTCAAATTCTACACCAGAGCCGTGATAACCAGTGATTTGGAAACTGGTTTCTCCTTTTAGATGCTGTTCACCTTTAAATAGCAATACATTCTCTATAGTAGGTTTATCAGTCTTTAAATCTATATCGTCAACCTTGATACCTATATAACCATCCTTCTCTAATTGACTATATAGTTCGGCTATCTCTGCTGGTTTTAATGAGGTATCAAAATTAGGGTCTATTATTTCGTGCATCATTAGTTCGTTTCGACCTTCTATTGATATATCCCATCCTTCAATACTATAACCAAGTTCAATAATTTTATTACGAACAACATCATCTGGTGCTAACTTACTTTCATCAATCATAAAAGAATTAACATTCTCACCATACATTTCTGCTTGTGCTTTGTCTCTGGTAGTGAAAATTGAACCTCCAATTTCTCTGCTGGATGGCTCAGTACTTCCGTGATATACTTCGATTAAATTACTTTCTTCAGTAATTGGTTCTTCTTCTACTTCTGGAGGCGCTCTGTCTTGGTCTGTATCAGTATCTACCTCCTGTTCAAACTGTCCATATTCTTCAATTATTTCTTGAGGTATAATGCCTTCTTTAGGTTTACCGCCATAATAAAGGAACGATAAGTTGCTACCATCAGACTGTTGACCAAACTCTGCTAAAAATTCCTGCTTTAATCCTTCAGGGAGCGATGCCATTGTAGTTAATTCAGTATCGAACTCAAAATTACCCATAACATTGAATGTCATTATCTTGCTGAAAAACTCTACATTATTAGGCGCATTAAAACCATTACTCTCAAATACTACCCTGGCATTATCAAGAAATGAGTTTATTTTTTGGAATAACTCTGGATTAGATTTTTCCAATCCTTTATAAACGTGCTCGACTTGCTCTTCAGTAACAGTGCTTTTAGTTGCTCCTCTATAGAGACTAATTCGTGTTCGTTTTGTAGCCTCGTTGTAACTATGTTTTCCCCTGACTCTGAGTTTGTATTTGAGTTTTCTTGACTCATATTCTTCATCTCCTTCTTTAATTTCACTTTCTTTAAATCTTGTTTCATAATCCCAGTATCCCATTGTTATTAATTGTTCTGGAGTAAATACCTCAAGCATATCTACGTCTGTCTGTATATCAAAGTCTACATCTTGAAACCATTTTGAGTTTTTATTCAACTCCATCATTACTGCTATCTCTAAAGGAACATCTGGCCAATTCTTTTGTAATTCCTTGACCTTCAATCTCCCCTCAAGTCCACTATTTTCTATAAATTCTTTTTCTTCTTTACTTAGTCCATCTAAATCAATCTTAACATTGTCGTCAGCAATATCATAAGTAATGCGGTCAGGCGTAACTGTATTTATAACTGCTGATAAATCTTTATTAATCTTATCATATTTAATCGCCTGGTCATATTGAATAGTACCACTTACTCCACCAAGAGGTGTTCCTGCTATCTGTCCAGAATAAGCCGACACTAATAATCTGTTACCAAGTTCAGTCCAGGTAGGAATATCGCCATATGACATCTCCCCAGTAATAGCAATTGCCTCTTGACCAGTCTCTTCTAAGGCCTCAAACAATCCTTGCCTAAACATTTCTTTGGAAGTAGACTTTAAAAATCCTTTTTCTACCACCTTCTTCATAAAGACATTACTCATTATATTCTTGCCGCCTACACCTAGTTTATCCATTAGGGGTTTATATCTCCAGGTACCTATTAAACCAGAAAAACCACCAACAATTAATGCTGTGGTCATTGCCTGGTCTTCATCTACACCTTTTTTCAGAGCCTCGTCATAAAAGCCTGCACTTGTCTGGAGCATAACTGTTCCAGCAATTCCAGGAGTGCCTGCAGGTCCACCAGCCATTATCATCATCAACGAAGGTATGGCCTTAGAGAATGTTTCTGCCATAACGTGAGGAGTATACCAATTGTCCCAGGAAATCTCATCTGCTTCCACCTGAAACTCAGAACCAGTATCTAATGCATAATCATATACCTTATGAACCTTATCAGTCCATTGATTATATATATTTTGAGAGGCAATAGCCTTTGTAAAACTGCTACGCCTTTCCTCTATATCTTTATCACTTGCCCCCTGGAACTTTTCAATCAGTTTGAGACCTGTATCCATCTTAGGATTTAATATCATATTCTTTAGCGCAATGGTAGATAACTCTCCACTCATTTGAACCATATTGCTAACCAATCCAATTGTTTCCTTTTTCATTAGTCTTGAGTAGTGATTTTCAAATATAAACTCGCCAAACGTATCGCCCTCATTCCTAGATAGAGCGCTATAGTTGGGTTTAGGATGGTGCTTCATTGTAGATTGCATTGCACTTATATTCTCTATTGCGTCAGCATTCTTATCAGCCTCTCGCAGCATATAAGCATCCCAATCAAAAGGTGTGTGCTCCTTATCTCCCTTATATTTTTCTTCAAAATCTTCATAAGCACCTACACCTACACCTTGTTTATCTAAAGTTGCCCAAATCATCCACCGCATTTCACTGTCATTCATCATATGATTGAAGTCTGGATAGGCAGGTTGACCGCCCTTTGGGTTTATATTGACATCATTATCAACAACCTCTTTATATAACATTAGTCTATTATCTGGTTTGGTATATTTATAAGTCTCTTGATTATTAGGCTTGCCTTGAATCCAATCAACCACAGCCAGGTTAGGATTGTCAGGATATTTCACTGGGTCTACAAATTGATTCTCAATAACACCAGAATCGCTTGTAGCAATCTCATTGGCAGCCCAATCACTGAAGTAATCTTCTGCATCCTTT
>TARA_R110002020_G_scaffold181918_3_pt1 | contig 13673 bp, 14 predicted proteins | sample TARA_R110002020 | Tara Oceans TARA_R110002020 (sample SAMEA4396489) | marine metagenome | biome: Westerlies Biome; feature: [MES] marine water layer (ENVO:01000295) within the mesopelagic zone...; material: water (ENVO:00002006), including particulate matter (ENVO:01000060) such... | reverse complement strand
TATTAAAAGCAACAGCAGCTACAGCTAATCGTTTACATTTGGTTGTAAGTTATTTAGAAATAAGTTAGGATAAGGTTATGAACTTAGGTAACATATTAAAAAAATTAGCACCTATAGCCATAAATGCAATAGCACCAGGTATGGGTAAAGGATTAGGAAGTCCTGCTGTAATGAGTTTACTGTCAGGTGCTTTAGGTGGTGAGAAACCACAGAATATGTTAAAAGGTCTTCTTCTTGATAAATTAGGGTTAGGTTCTGTAAAACAAAAATTTAATCCTGAAAGTTTAACAGGTTTTGAAGAATTTACACAATTAGTAAGACCCCCTCAAGCACAAGAACAAGTGCAAGTTCAACAACAACAAGCACCAAAAGTAGAACCAAAACCAGCTTTTGAACCAAAAACATACTCAGGAGAGTTTGCACAAACTTTAGGTTTAGAAAATTCAATGATAGGTAAACTTTTAAATACAAATATGGGAGAGGGTTTAGCTGCAGGATTATTAGCACAATTGTTAGCATCAGGAGATGAAGAAGAAAAATCTCCTTATGGATTTGAGCAAAGACCTTTTGGTAGTGGAGGTCCTGGTGGACAAATAGGTGGACTACCTTTGGCTTATAAAGCTCAAGGTGGAGAGATGCAGTTCCCTAGACGTGATGGTGGGATAGACCCATCAGAAGGTTCTGGAACGAAAGATGATGTACCAGCTATGTTAACGGCTGGAGAGTTTGTGTTGACAAAAGATGCTGTAAAAGGTTTAGGTAATGGTAATCAAAGACTTGGTATACAAAAAGCCTATGATATGATGAATAATTTAGAGAGGAGGGCGTAATGGCAGTTCAAACAATTGAAAATGTAAAACGATTACCACCTTATCTTGAAGGATTACAAAAACGTCTTTTATCAAGTTTATTTGGACAGTTTGATGGAGCCACTCAAACAACACCAGGTTTACTTGATAAACCAATAGATTTACCAGATTTTAAGTTAGCTGGATTAGATCCACTACAGCAGATGGCTTTTTCATATGCACCACAAATGTTCGGGTCTTACGCTCCTTTTATACAAAGTTCATCAGATCAATTAGGTGCAGGTCTTGGTGCTTTAGGAACTGGACAAGAGGCATTAGGAACAGCCATGAAACCTTTAGGTGCAGCTGGTACAGCTATATCAAGAGGTATAGGTGCTTTAACTGATCCATCAGCAGGTGTTAAAAAGTTTTTTGATCCTTATGAAGATGCTGTTATTAGACAAGTAGGGAAAGATATTGATAGAGATTATGATCAAAAGAGTCAAAAGTTATTAAGTGGATTACAAGGTAAAGGTCAAGGTGTAGGTTCAGGTAAACGTAGTGGTCGTAGTGCTGTGTTAGAAGCAGAGTTAGCTAGAAGTGCAGCAGATCAAAAAGCAAGAACTATAAGTGGTTTACGATCAAGTGGTTTTCAAAATGCTATGAAAAATTTTCTTGGTGGCACAGAATTATCTGGTAGATTAGGAAGTCAACTAGGAGAGGTAGGTACTCGTTTTGGAGATATTGGTGGTAAATTCGGAGGTTTGGGTGATGTCTATAATCGTTTTGCTGGCACTACTGGAGATTTAGGTAGATTAACATCTGAGCTTGGTCGTGCTGATTTAGGATCACTTACAAGTTTAGGTGGCATGGGTCGTAACTATCAACAACAAATGCTTGATGCTTATAGACAAAATCAAATGCAAAGTATTATGGAGCCTTATACAAGACTTCAATTAGGGTCCAATTTCTTGTCAGGTATGCCAAGCTCTGGCATAGCAAGTACGTTTCAATCAGCAGTAACACCAGCAACTAATCCGTTCTTAGCAGGCATAGGTGCTTATACAGCCCTACAGGGTGCTGCTCCATACGGGAAGTAAATTATGTCAAACTATTTAACGAGAAGCAAAGATAGTATACCTAAAATACAATTATTTGAAGATTTAAATTTACCACAACCAAGCGATATTTTAGGACTTGATAAAGGTCTTTCTCAAATACTTGGTGATGCTGCTGGTTATGAAAAAGGAAAAATTTATGATCGTAGATATAAAAACATTGCAAGACCAGCAGGAGAAGCTGCTGAAGCTATATATAGTGGTATTGGAGCTTTAGCAGATTTAGGATACAAACCAATAAGAGGAGGATTAAAATATCTTTTTGGTAAAGATCCTCGTATTGCAGAAACACAAGATACTACACCTGAAGGCGTTGATTTAGCAACGATACCTGACTCTGGTGTTGGTAGACCTGATTTTGTTCCTGATGATTTACCTATAGAAACAGATATAACAAAACCAGGTGTAACATTTCAAGGTTTAGCTCCTTTAATAGAAGGTAAAGATGCTCCACCATCTGCTGAAGATGATTATGAGTTAGGAACAGGTTTTGAATCTGTTGCAGAACAAATGAAAAATTTAGAAGATAAAAGAATTAAAGATTTATATGGTGGACAAGAGGGTAGATTAACAAAAGAAAAACCAGATGTAAAAGATGAAGGTGACAAAAAAGATAAGGCTGATGTTAGCAAAGAAAACTCTTTTGAAAGTTTATTTAATGCAAGTATGAGTTCTTACGCAGCTTCTCAAGGTCAGGAAGATACAGGTAAAAAAACAATTGATGATTACAAAAAAGACTTTGAAAAAGCTACAGGTATAAGTGCATCTGGTAAAGTTGATAAGTCTAGTGCACTCATGGCATTAGGTTTAGCACTTATGCAAAACAAAGCTGGTAAAGGTTTCAATGTAGGTAATATGTTAAGTGAAGTTGGTAAAGCTGGAGAAGCTGCATTACCTGCTTTTGAGAAAGCTAAACAGGAAGCTAAACTTGGTGCAGCTAAAGCTGGTGAATATGCTCTTGGTAAAGTTGCAGAAGATGATGCTAAAGCAGAAGAAGAAAAGAAAGAGATGCTTGATAGAAGTGAATATTACATCATACCAAAAGGAGATAAAGACCCGAAGAGTATGGCACAAAGTTTTGCTAAAGGACAATTCAAACGATTAAATAAATATGAGTTAAATAATTTGGTAACAAACAAAGAGTTTAGCGACAAGTATGAAGTTCTGTCTGGTGATTTGTATGGTGATGCTCTTAAAGAAGCATTAACACCTCCTGAAGCAAAAGATACTTGGCTGACAACACCACAAAAAGTAGATTTGTTTGATGACGCTCCACCAGAATTTCAATTAGATGTTTTTTATACAGATCCTAATAGTGGCATATCAGGTGCTAGACCTGCTTCTGGAACTAATTATCTATTTACTAGTTTTGAGCAAAACGAGAAAAAAATACAAAGATTAGAAAATGATTTTGCTAATGTAATTAAAGCGACAAAAGCAGGTGGAGGACCTGGCACAGATGTATTTGCTCAATTAGGATCTTTTGCTGATCAATTTGGTAGAACAATTGGTATTAATGTTGGTAAAGAACTTGATCCAATAGCCAAAGCTAAAATTATTTTAAAAGAAATACAAGTAACTAACGCATCTGCCATATTACAAGAAACTGGTAAAACTTTATCTGACGCAGATAGAAAATTAGTTAGTGAAATTGTTGGTAAAATAGGAATAGGTTTAGAAGATGCGAGTGAAGATGTTTTATTAGAAAAATTATCGAAAGTTTATGAATTTACAGTTGGAAAATCACGTAGAAATTTAAATTCTGCTCGTGCAAGATTGCGAACATTTGGTGTTGATATACCAACACGACAGGCGTATGCCGATAAAATAAAAGAAGCAGATGAAATTTTAGCAGGTGCATCGTGAGCAGATTAGAAAAATATGCTGATTGGTTAATAGATAATAAAGATAAAAAAGATACTGAAGATTTTAAAAAAGTAGCAGATGCATATAAATTATTAAGAGAGCAACCAGAAGAAGGTGGTTTTGAAAGTCTTTTAAAACGTACAAAGGGCAAGACGGAAGATGATGACTTTGATTATGATACAGGTGCTCCAGCAGGTATACGTGCTTTAGTTTCTTTTGGTGAAACAGAAGAAGAGAAAGAAGCAATACTTCTTAAAAAAATTGGTAAAGATGGTTACACAAAAGACTCAAGAGGTAGATTAGCTTTAACACCTATAGGTCAAAAGAAATCTGGTATGCAACCTACAGACAAGAATGTTATTCTTGAAGAACGGGGTGTATCCCTAAGAGACTTTGCAGATTTTGCAGGTATATTACCAGAGGCAGTTGGTTCTGTTGCAGGTGCAATTGCAGGCTCACCGGGTGTTTTTACTGGTGCTCTTGGTGCTGGTGCAGGAGCTGCGGCAGGTCAAGCTATTGAAGAAGGTATAGAAACTTTACTCGGTGTTCAAAAACAAACATTACCAGAAGTTGGAAAAGATTTAGCAAAAGAAGCTGCGATAGCAGGTGCTGTTGATTTTGCAACTGTAGGTCTTTTTAGAGCAGGTAGATCTTTAGTAGGTGGTGCTGGTAGAAAATTAGGTGCTGGTGATCCTGCTGATCCACTTAGAGGTAAACGTCTTGTTGAAGAAGGTTATATGCCTAGTCTTGAACGATTAGGTGCACCATCTTTTTTAGGTTACTCACAAAAGTTTGCCGAAGGTGCTACAAAAGATTCAACTAGATTAGTTAATAATTTAGAATTAACATTATTAAAAAGAAATAAGATTATAGATGAAACAACTACATTAGATGAAGCAGGACAAATTTTTTCTAACTTGAGTGGTAAAGAGTTTGATAGAATAACTAAACAACTTGATAACGCTAGACAGCAATCAATGAACGCTGTTCGTGAAAGTGTTAACTTTCTTGGTAAATCTGTTGACGAAGGTTTTGATGTAGGAACAGAAACATTAGACGCTATCAAAAGAAATTTTGATAGTTTTAATAAAGAAGTGACTGCTCGTTATACAAAGATAGATAATGTTTTAAAAGAATCTGAATTTAATACAGATAAAATAATAAATATTAATGCTCTTGATCAACAGGTCGGAAAATTAAAAGAAGAGTTTGGTACGTTATCAGGGTTACATCCTAGTATAAATAATGTCATTAAAACAATTAATGACACAAAAAGACTTAACGCACCACCAGGACCTGACGGAAATCCAGTAGATATATTTACTATTACTAATCACAAAGCTAACTTTACACAGTTAAATAATCAAAGAAGATTAATCAATGAAGCTCTTTTTGATGATAGATTAACATCTCTTGCAAGGGAACAATTGTTCGAGTTTAGAGATATTTACGATAACTTACTAAGTGTAGATAACATTAGCACTTTAAGAGGCATTGGCGTTAAACAAAAAGCAGCTATCAAACAAGCGTTAAAAGATAAAAAAGTAGCTGACGATTATTACAAAGTTGAAAAACAAAAGTTTGATGACTTACGTGAGCTTGGAGTTATAAGACAATTAAATGAAGATGGTATAAAAAACTTAGATTACGATCAAGTTTTTTCTAGAATTGTACAAAGAGATGCTCCTGAAAGATTAGAAGCTGTATTAAAAGCAACTGATGATGCTGATTTTTTGCGTGAAAAGTTAGCTGTAACATTTGTTAAAAAAGCATTAGATGATACCAAACTTGATTTAATGAACCCAAATAGATTTAATGGCATGGCGTTCAGAAACAAAATTAATAACCTTGGAAAATCAGGCAAAGTTCTTTTTGGTAAAGATTTTCAAAAAGTTAAAGATTTAGCTGATACTATATCTCAAGTTGGTTTTAAGACAATTAACGCAGAAGATCTAAAAAGAATTGTTGCTGTAAGTCCTGATGATGATGTTATCACGTCTATGCAAAAGTTAGCAAATGCTTCACAAGAGTATAGTAAAGCTATAGATTTAAAAGTTATTAGAGATTTAAATGAAGGTGTTATGTCACCAGAAGATGCTGTTAATTATATAACAAGAGAAAACATTACTGCATCTGAAGTTGGTAGACTACAACAATTTTTTAAAAATTCACCTGAACAATATGAAAAAATAAAAGAGTCTGTAATACATAAATTATTACAAAGTGTTGATGAAGATATTTTTTCATCACCAAGTTCTGCTTTAGCACTTAAAAAATCTATGGCAAAATATAAAAGTGGCGTTTTAGAAAAAATAATTGGTGAAGACGCTTTTAAAAATTTAAAACAATTTGCTGATGATTTAGTATATTTAGGTGATGTTGGTAAAGAAGGTAGTATATACGCTGCAACTTTTGCAGCTCACCCAATAGGTAAGTGGCGATCAAATTTACGTTTTAAAACAACAGCTAAAATTTTTGCTAGTCCTGCAATTCTTAGAACATTTGCCGAAAGAGGAGTTGGTAACAGAAATCAAAGAATGTCATCTTTGTTTAATACAATTAATAAAGTATATAATGCAACTGCTCAAACTACAGGTGCTTCAAGACAACTAGGACAACAAGTTATAGGTGAACAACTTGGAGAAACAATGCAAGAAACAAAAAGAAGATTTTCTCCAACAACATCTGGTAATCAACTATCAAAAATACAACAAAGTATATCACAACCTAATATGGCTTCTGGACTAGGGCAAGTAAATATAGCTCAACCATCTATGAGAGCTAATCCTATTCTTAATCCTAATCCTAGAACTCAATCATTAGTTACTACAGGAAAAATATAATGGACATATCAAAATTAAAAGATCAACTCATCATTGATGAGGGCGTAAAATATGAGACTTACCTGGATCACCTTTCGCTGAAGACCTGCGGGATAGGTCATTTGTGCAGAGAGGACGAGCCAGAATACGACTTAGAGTTAGGTGCAGAAATATCTGAGGACAGAGTTACAGAACTTTTTGAACAAGATATACAAAGTGTCATACAAGACTGTAAGAAAGTCTATGATGATTGGGATAAGCTGCCAGAAGAAGTAAAACAAATTGTAGCAAACATGATGTTTAATTTAGGCAGACCAAGATACAGTAAGTTTCGTAAACATATACAAGCTGTTATGGACGGCAATTGGCAAGAAAGTGCTAATCAAATGCGTGATTCGAGGTGGCACAAGCAGGTGACAAATCGAGCAGAGCGTTTATGTAAGCGTATGGAAGAAGTTACACTTGCTTAGCAGAACCAATACCTAAATTAGTATATCTTTTTTCATACTCTTTCTTGACAAGGTTGGATATTTGTTGACCTATTTTCCTGTCTTCATCTTGTGCTATCTTTTTTATTTTTGCATAAGTATCTATATTTACACTAACACTTTTCCACTTTTCATTTGAAGCCATCTCATGTATCCTTTCTAAGATATGATTAAAAAAAGTATACACTATCCTAGACAGTATGGGAAGTACAATAAATATAACGCTAAAAAAACTGAGTTTATGGGATTTAAATTTGATTCCAAATGGGAAGCAGAGCGTTATGGACAACTTTCATCTATGTCATTAGCAGGAGTAGTCAAAGATTTACAACGCCAAATTAAATATGATATTGTAATTAACGACCAAAAAATTTGTCGTTATATTGCAGACTTTGTTTACATATTAGTCAATGAAGATGGCTCAGAAGAAGAAATTGTTGAAGATGCCAAAGGTGTACAAACCACTGATTTCATTATTAAAAAAAAGCTGATGAAAGCAATATACAATATAAATATAAAAATTTCTAAAAAAAGTACTTGATATTTCCGTACAAATCCCATATTGTTAATGGGTAAGGTTTTTTAATCATTAAACAGGAAGGAGGATTTATGACAGCAATAGCTACTATCGCAGAGAGCTTGGCAACGCATAAAGAAACTTTAGTTCGTAATTACGAACAAGCCAAGAAGGAGTTGGAGGATTTTAACAAATCACTTGAGAGCAGATATTCTGATACTGCTAAAGAGATGCTGAAGCAAGAAGGTAAAGATTTTGGTACTGCAACTCTAATCGAAAATAATTATAAAATAAAAATTGAGATGCGTAAGAAGGTGGAATGGGAGAAAAATGGTTTAAGAGATTTCCTAGAAACTTTGCCACCACAAGATGCAGCTCATTATGCTAAAGTTAGCATCACAGTTCCAGAGGCTAAATTTGCTAATGCTGTACCAGAGGTACAGGAAAAGCTAAAAGAATTTAGAACAGTTAGTCTCCAAGGTATCAAAGTAACTTTTGAGGAGATTGAATAATGTCATTTAAAATTGTTTCAGCAGAAGATCGACTCAAAGAAAAGCGAGGACACAAAATAGTTATTGGTGGTATAAGTGGTGTAGGTAAAACCACCCTTGTTAAAACACTTGACTCCGATAGAACTTTGTTCATGGATTTAGAGGCAGGAGATGCCGCTATTCAGGGGTGGCCGGTAGATGTTATTCGTCCTAGAACTTGGGAAGAATGTCGTGACTTTGCATGTTATCTTGGTGGTGCAAATCCTGCACTTAATGAAGATCAAATATACTCTGCTAGTCACTACGAAAGAGTTTGTCAGGAGTATGGTAATCCCACAGAAATGCTAGATAAGTTTGATACAATATTTGTAGACAGTATTACTGTCGCTGGTCGTCTTTGTTTCCAATGGTGTCAAGGTCAACCAGATTGTAAAACTTCAAGTGGTCGTTTAGATACTCGTGCTGTCTATGGTATGCAAGGTAGAGAAATGATGTCTTGGCTAACTCACCTACAACATATCTTAGATAAGAATGTTATATTCGTAGGTATCTTAGATAGCAAGGTAGATGATTATGGTCGCTCTACTTATGATCTTCAAATAGAAGGTTCTAAGACAGGACGAGAATTACCAGGTATTGTAGACGAAGTTATTACTATGGCTATCATGCCAGCTACAGAAGACACAGGACCTTATCGTGCATTTATTTGTCACACTCTTAATGAGTGGGGGTATCCTGCAAAAGATAGATCAGGCAAACTAGAATTAATTGAAGAGCCTCATCTAGGTAAGTTGCTTAATAAAATGTCAGGCAACCAACCAATTCAAGAAAGAAAATTAGATTTTAGTATAAAAGAAGAAGGAGGTAAATAATGTCTATAAATTTTAATAACATAGAACCTAGTTCTGGTTCATCTGGAGAGTTTGAACTTATTCCAGAAAACACTATTGCAAGAGTTACTTTGCAACTTGAAGGTGGGGATGTAGAAGTTCCTGAGTTCGGTAGAGGTAACTTTTTCAAATCATCACAAGGTGGTGGCAGGGCAAAGTGGATGCCTGTCGTATTTACTATCACAGGTGGTGACTATAATGGACGTAAAGTTTGGCATAGAATTTTTGTTGATGGTGACAAGATGAGTGATCGTAATGTTCCTGTTGCAAAAGAAATCGGTTTAAGAACTATGCGATCTATTATAGAAAGTGCTCGTAACATTAATCCTGATGATACAACACCAAACGCACAACAAGCTAGACAGCTTAATAGTATTGAAGATTTAAATGCTATGGAATTGTGTATAAAGATTGGTATTGAAAAAGGAACAAATGGATATGCAGATCGTAACAGATTGATTATTCCTTTGACTCCTAATCAAACAGGTTACATTGGTGGATCTAATCCTACACCACCTGTTGCTCCACAAGCACAACCTCAACAAAGTCAGAGTGGCAATGTGCCAGATTGGGCGAAGTAATGGAAGACAAAAATACTGAGCTTAGTCCTGATTTGTCTGCGAAAGAATATGCAAGGAGACAATCGTTGAGGAAGAAACAGAGGACACCTCATTCTGTTAACATTACTTTTAGTGATGAAGAGAATGAGGAGTTCTTAACTAAGAAAACTGCCTTTGAGAATAGTGTAGGATTTTCTGTATCAAAAGTGCAGTTTTTGAAATCTTTGGTGAGAAACGCAAAGTTTTGAGGAAAACGGATCGTTTCAAAGACCACCAGAGGGGTGGAAAGACATGCCTGTGTATGGTTATACCCCTCAGTTTTAATTTTAATTTAACGAAAGGAGGCAATTATGGTTGCTAAAAAAACTACAGTAAATGAAATGGGTTTAAATATTGAACCATTACAACAGACAGAGGCTTATTTTAAAATTATAGGCACTGCACCTTTAATTTATAATTCAATGTCTTTAAAGGCACAAAAAACTTTGCTGATGGGAGCAGCTAAGAAAACTGCCGCTCAAAAAAAGGAGATTAAACATAATCCTGAAGAGGAGTTTGTAGATAGTTTATATATCAACGGCAGTGATAATGCTTATCTTAGTTTCCCATCTACGGGGATTAAGAGAGGTATGGCAACTGCGGCTCTTGAAACTGCTGGTGTAACTAAAGCTAGTATCAATCGTGGTATCTACGTTGTAGGTGAACACATTAATATATGGGGTAAACCTTATATGAATATGTCGGTTGTTCGTTCTTCTGATATAAATAGAACACCTGATATTCGTACTCGTGGTAAATTGCCTAATTGGTGCACTCAAGTTACAGTTCGTTATATCAATCCTACATTTAGTCAACATGACATTACGGCATTACTTGTTAATGCAGGCACGTTATGTGGCTTGGGTGATTGGCGAATTGAAAAAGGTGGTCCTATGGGTGGATATAAAATTGTCCAAACAAAAGAAGACCTTAAATTGTGGGATAAAATTGTTAAGGAAGAAGGTGCTACTTGCCAAAAACTTGCTGTCAATAATCCAGAAATGGAGTCACATGATAACATGAGTCACGATCTTTACGAGGCAATCACACAAGAAAGGCTCAAAAGAGCGGCTGTCATTAAGGAAGTTGCTTAATGTCTAAACCTAAAAGATTTGGCAAAAAAGATCGTCAAGCAATTGTTGATGATTATCTAAATCAAACAGGCAGGAACACTATTGTTCCTGCCGAGTTTCACGAATGGTTGTCTACACAACCTAATCACCCAATGTATAAAGTATTGGAATGGGATGATGAAAAAGCTGCGATTAAATATAGAATACAACAAATTCGTCAGTTTTTTTCAGGTTGTAGGATAACTATTCAGTATAAAGATGTTCCGTCTCAATCTATTGATGCTACTAATAGTATTGGTATTAGCGAACCAAAGATATTGAGGTTTCCTAGTTATATATCGCCCATAGATGGTAGAGCACAAGGTGGTGGTTATCAAAAGTTTGATTTGGAAGATCCTGAAATTGTTGCTGAATTATGTCGTCAAGCCTGTAGAGAACTAAGGGCTTGGGTCAATAGACATGAGGGTATCTGTGTCATAAAAAATGTTGAGATAGATAATCTTAGAGAAGTGGCAGATTCTTTAGAAGAACATGGTGTGGAGAGTGAGGCTGTATAGCCTCACTTTTTTTAAGGCAGTTAACAAACGGCAAGTAGGGGTGAGGTGTGTTCCGTTGCTGTGGGTTATGTTCTGTTAAGGCAGTTGTGTCGTGTTGAGGAGGGGTCAGATCAGTTAGGATATGTTGCTATGGGATATGTTAAGTTACGGCAGTTCAGTAGGGGTTGGGTTTTCTTGGATCAGTTAGGATCAGTTGAGGCAGTCGAGGTGCGTTCAGGGCAGTTGCGTTGCGTTGCGTTTCATTACGTTTAGGCAGTTATGGTTGAGGTGAGGAGAGTTGCGTTGAGTTACTTTGCGTTTCGGTATGGCAGTTGAGGTGTTTTGAGGTTGGTTGAGGTATTTAGAGGTACGTCTGGATCCGTTATGTTAAGTTTGGGCAGTTGTGGTCTTGCTAGTTCGAGTTGGGTGCGTTACGGCAGTTATTGTTGGGTGAGGTGAGTTACATTCAGGTCAGTTGCGTTGCGTTGTGGCAGTTGGTGTGAGTTATGCTCAGTTTCGTTGTGTTACGGCAGTTGGGGTGAGGTGCGATATTCTATGTAGGGGTGCGATAAGTTCAGGCAGTTTAGGTTGGTTGCTTTCAGGCGAGGTGTGTTATGTTGCGTTCTGGCAGTTGGGGTGCGATATGTTGAGGTTGGCTGAGATAGGATCAGACGGGGTGAGTTAAGGCAGTTGAGGTTGTCTACGTTGAGATGTGCCGTGCTTTGTTTTTATGGGGTAAGGTAAGTAATTTAATTAAGAGAAAGGAGTTTTATGCTTTTAAGACCATATCAAGAGATTGCTGTTAATTCGGCTATAGATGCTTTGGATAAGCACGGGAACACTGTTGTTGTTGCACCAACGGGTGCAGGCAAAACAATAATGCTTTCTGCTTTGATCGGTCAACGCTGTCAAACCCGAAGAAATGTTCTGGTTCTGCAGCACAGAGATGAGCTGGTCAATCAGAATATGGATAAATTTAAACGCATAAATCCTAATATATTAACTAGCATTGTAAATGCTGAAGAGAAAGATTGGAATGGAGATGCTGTATTTTCTATGGTGCAGACATTATCCAGACCGAACAATTTAGATAACATGAAGGTTATGGATATGATTGTTGTTGACGAAAGCCATCATGTCGTAGCCGATACTTACACTCGGATTATAAATTATGCTAAAGAAATTAATGATAAGGTTGAGATCGTTGGGTTCACTGCTACGCCTAATCGTGGGGATAAGAAAGGTTTACGTGAAGTCTTCACCAATTGCTCCCATCAGATCGAAATATCAACACTCATTCGTGAGGGTTTTCTTGTCTCCCCAAAAACCTACGTCATTGACGTGGGTGTACGTTCTGAACTTGAAAATGTTCGGAAAACAGTGGTTGATTTTGATATGGATCAAGTAGCTCGTATTATGAATAAACGAGCAATCAATCAAAGGGTTGTAAGCGAATGGGTAGATAAAGCAAACGGCAGAAAGACTGTGGTGTTTTGTTCGACAATTGCACATGCAGAAGATTTATGTCAGGAATTTGTAGAAGAAGGTGTCAATGCAAAGATAGTTACAGGGAACACAGACAAAACTGAAAGACGGGAGATTTTGGAGGATTTGTCAAGTGGGGATACACAGGTCGTAGTCAACGTATCTGTACTAACAGAGGGGTTTGACTCACCTCCTGTATCCTGTATTGTTCTAACCCGTCCTTGTTCGTATAAATCAACAATGGTTCAGATGATAGGTCGTGGTTTGCGAACCATAGACCAGAATGAATATCCAGATATTGTCAAGACAGATTGTGTTGTTCTTGACTTTGGTACATCTGTTTTGACACATGGCTCACTCGAAGAAGAAGTAAACTTAGAAGGTTCACAGTCAGAGTTACAGGGTGATGCACCTGAGAAGGTTTGTCCAGAGTGTAATTCAGTAGTGCCTTTGGGTGTCAGAGAATGTCCTATGTGTGGTTTTGAGTTTGGTAGTAATGATAACTCACAGTTGGAAGAGTTCTCCATGACAGAAGTTGATCTTCTGGATAGATCACCTTTTAGATGGGTAGATATATTTGGCACAGGAAAATGTGTAACAGCTACAGGGTTCAATGGCTTTTCTATGGTCATTGATGTTGGTGAATTATCATGTGGTCTTGTTAAGCGATCTGGTGGTCATATAAGAATGATAAGTATTGGAACACGAAAACAAGCGATTGCTTCTGCTGATGACTTTCTAAGAGAGATTGAGGATAGCGATAGTGCTAAGAAGGGCAGAAGATGGCTTAATGAAAGAATGAGTGACAAGCAAAGAGAGATGTTAGGTCGTAATGGTGTCATAGTTTCAGGGTTTGATTTTTCTTGGACGAAGTATAAAGCAGCATGTTATTTGAATTATTTGTGGAATAAGGGTAGAGTAGATGACATGGTGAATGATGTGAGAGATAAACATGAAGAAAGATAATGTAAATAACCCATCACATTATACTAAAAGTGAG
>TARA_R110002020_G_scaffold396226_2_pt1 | contig 13675 bp, 15 predicted proteins | sample TARA_R110002020 | Tara Oceans TARA_R110002020 (sample SAMEA4396489) | marine metagenome | biome: Westerlies Biome; feature: [MES] marine water layer (ENVO:01000295) within the mesopelagic zone...; material: water (ENVO:00002006), including particulate matter (ENVO:01000060) such... | reverse complement strand
TCCAACCGACTTTGAATTATCCTCGATCACCCACACAATAGGAAGGTCGTGACCAATAGAATACCTAATACATTCGTTTACAATACCTGTATGGAAACTCATATCTCCAATAAAACAAAAGCATCTCCGTCCTTTATGCTTATCGTTTATAGCATGGGCGACTCCTAAGGCAATCGGAGCAATTCCGCCAACTATAGCTGATGAATAAAAGTTATATTCAGGATAATGAAGAGTAATAGAGCGTCCTTCTAAAATATCTTTCTTTATCTGCTCAGGAGGCACTCCCTTTAAAAGAGCATGCGAATGACTGGCCCATGTAGAGAAAAGATAGTCCTCTTTTTTTATTTCCTGATTTTTAAAAATATTAATTAAGAAACTCTCATTACCATCACGCAAATGAACTGGGGCTCTGATAACTCCTGTTTCATATATTTCTTCTATCTCTTTTTCAAAGCTTCTTAAATCACTAACTTCCACCGTGCAGCTCCTCAAGAAAAGTTTCTAACGATACCGCATCCTTATCGCGTTCTGAAATTATACTATCAGATAATGACCACTGCGGATTTATTGTAGAATCGTTGTAATGGACAGACCATTGATTTTCAAGAGAGTAGGGATGACTCCACTTGTAATGTAATATACATTCTTTAGTTAGGCACTGATGAGCATTTAAATAGTAAGGTGGAATTAATACCTGTGTCTTACTATCGTCCCTAATTACAAAACTATATCTTTTACTGTTTTTTATATCCCACGCAACGAGCTTGAGAGATCCGTAAACACACATACATAGCTTCCACGTTAATGGGTCTCCATGAAAGCCTCTGATAACACCTTTGGTAGATCGAGAGAACCTATCCTCTACCAATTCAATATCTTCTCCTATAGCACCACCCCTTTTCGTCCATGACGGATACACTTCGCCTCTCTGATCTAGATAGCTCTGAAGCATACATGTTTTTATCATAGCGTTCTACCTAAAAATGCATATCCATTTTTTAACCCCTCCACCTCATTCCCTTTAAAAATACAATTAAGTAATTTAAATTCCGATTCTAATAAAAACCCAACAGCGTAAGCTCCCTTACCCATGATAACATTTGAGGTATTATCTATCCACGTATCGTCAATTAATACAAAACATTTATCTGCAGAGAATTTTTCTACACACATTGCTTGTGTAAGATGAGCTTGCTTCGAGTCGTTATTGTGTCCAAACATATTAAGACCGTGTTTGTGGTACAGCGACTTTCTTCTGTCCCAGTTTCTACCGTCATGAGTAACCAAGTCAAAATTATCTAGGTAAGCGAATGACACTTTTTCATTGTGAGAGGGAAAAATATGTTCAAAGAAATGTTCGCCTGTCATATTGTAGGCGTTCCCGTTAGTAATCTTTTTTGCATTTAAATATTGCAACTCATTAAAATCTACGGTATAGAATTTAATATCATTCTCGGTACATATTTTATGAAGGAAGGTAGTAGACCCCTCATTTCTTTCTGATCCAATCTCTACTACTGCTCCAGTAATATCTGTGAGATGATCTTCTATTAAAGTGTATGCTCTAGCTCCCATCGGTTTTTCCCCATCTTCTAGGCCATTTTTCAGGAATGCTTTTCCAGTTATCATAGTCTATACATATCGGTCTCTCAGCAGCTACCTCTTGAGTTCCATACAGATTTTCTAATAGAGGCTTGTCGTTATCGAAGGTAGCTTCAAAAATCGGCTCGCCATCAGGACGCTGGGATCCATCCTGCCAATCTATACGATGAACAGGGCGTTGTATGTCGCTGAAATAGAGAGAAAAACCATCTCTTTGAGCCCTAAATGATAGGTCATGCAAATTATAATTAATAGTTTCAAAACGACAGTCGATCCCTCCCAGATGTTTAAAATGAGATAGTCTCATAACAAAGAGAATAGCCGTATACCAATCATCTTGCACTCCTGTCAAAGGCTTGAAGTCGTCATGAAATCTAGGACGATACCAATCCTGAGGTCGAATCAACCGTAAATCTGCTCCCCATTTATAGTGCTCTCCTTCTGTATAAATAAGATTTAATATTCGCTTGTCATCTTCTTCGTATTTCAGGAATAGTTCTAACTGATCATCGAGAGACCCCTCGTTTAAAACCCCATCATCAACAGCCCATGTAAACAGTGTTCCCGTCGCATGCACCGAAGATATTTGTAAGGCGCGAGAAGGACACCCGAAGTCTTGTATGTATTTTACATAGCTCTTACGCTGAAGAGAGACAGGAGGCTCGTAAGGTCCTACGAAAATAATTTCAAATGAATGTAGCTTGATAGTTCTTTCTATAGACCCTACTAAAGCTTCCCATTCTCCGGTTCTTATTCCCGGAACCCCAATAGATAAAGTTGGAGAGATAAAATCAGGGTTGTTCATAATGACATATCCAATTAGAGTCTACAAATTCATATGTTGCTTTTAAATTTTCCTGAAATCTACGATTCCATACAGCTTCACAATCTTTCCATGCGTGACAATCTACTTTTTTATGCTCCTCTCCTAACAATGGAATCATATGTCTGTAAAGAGGTTGGTCGTGAAGAATCTGTGCATAATGCATAGGTCCGTGATCGCCGCTAGTTCCGGGCATATGGTCGCATTTAGCAATTTGTTTTTTACTGAGGGCTAGCTTAGCATCTCCCAACTTTTGAATTCTTATTGCTAATTCATGACAGGCCATAGCAGATCCCTCAAACAGCATGTTGAATCCACCAAATTCCTCTAAAAAGTATTTCCTATCCAACAGGAGATAACATCCCAAGAGCCAGTCGTCTTGAATTCCCGGCGATGTGAAGTCATGATTATTTAAATAATAATACCAATCCTCTTCCATATCGGTTCCTTCTCCCTCAATGTACTTACCAACCGCAATATGGTTTGGTTGTCTCTCCCCTAGCTCGTCCAAAGTATCGTAGAGATGATCTATCATATTAGGTAATAGATATCCATCATCAGAAGCTAACAATACTCGGTCACCTCTAGCATACATAAGAGATATTTGAGCACATCTATTTGCGTGGCCCCAGTCCTTTATAAACTGCACGTCTGGCTTGTCACGTAAGCTTTCAGGAAGGTCATACGGACCCACAAACACTACCTCTGTACTCAGCTTAGTAGTAGAGCTTTGAAGTCCGTCATATACACGTTCCCATAGGTCGGTTCGGATTCCCGGCATCAAGAGAGACATGTCAAAGTGAGTTTTGGCTACCGTCTCTGACATAAAAATGATTTCCTTTTTTAAATGTTCTTATTAAATCAAAATAGGTATGGGTATCAGTAGTATCATGAGCATGAGATATTAACCCCTGAGAATGCAAAGTTGTGCTTGCCTCTAGACACTCTAGTGCTGGCTCTCCAGTTTCTCCGAGCCAATACCCCATCCACGCATCTGCCTGATGGTAGTACAACTCAGGATGATAAAAATATCCCTGAAAGCATTCCTCTATAACGTGTCGATGAACTACTGGAAATCTCATACATAAGTGATTTGGTATCCACTCATCTTCAGCTGTAGCTTCTTCTCTTCGTAGTTTACCAAGAGGCCACTCCAGTCTTACAGGAGCATGACACGTATTCAGAGTTGTTATTTTATATTTACGATTTTCAAAAATTGGAGATTCTAAAAATGCAATAGCCTCCCATCCATTGTTATGAATAGCCATATCATCTACCAGTTGATAAATATACTCTCCCTCACATCTATTAGCTAAGTAATTGAATCCATAGTGGGGTCCTCTAAGCTCATCCTCTTTAAAATATCTTACATTTGGCCCTTCGATATAATTTGGTCCGTAGATACATATCTCATAACTGAACCTATTGACTGGTAGAGCATTGATACTATCTATCGTCTGAGATACATACCTATTATCTCGACACGTTGCAATTATAAATGAAACATTTACCATGTCAACCCTATTGATTAGAAATATTGTCCTTATACCATTCTATAGTCTTTATAATTCCTTCATTTAGAGAAGTTGAATGAGACCAGTCTACTAAGCTTTTAGCTTTGTCACAATTAATCATAACTGTAGTAGGAATATCTGGTTTGGACTCATCAAATTCAATTGATAAGTCTGTACGACCCGATGCCTCTATAATTTTTTCTACAATTTCTAAAATAGGATACGCAACACCACTTCCTACGTTAAACAATTCATACTTATTCTCTTGGTTGTCGATAGCCTTATTTACAAAGTCTACGAGGTCGTCTATATAGATTAGGTCTCTTGCAGCTTTTCCACTTCCCCATACAGAGATAGTTCCATTCTCAGGAGCTGTTAGGACTTTAGTAATCGTCGCTCCAAATACATGAGATCTCTCAAGATCATATTTGTCGTGAGGTCCATAAACGTTAGAGTGGCGAATAGCTGTATATTTTGTATCGCTAATTCTAGAAAAGAAGTCGCACATTTTTTCTATATATACTTTTGTATTACCAACTCCAAAATAACTATGGAATAGTTCATCTCCTCCATTCCAATCTTCTTCTGTTTGCGGATAGTCTCTGGGCTGATACATTACAGTACAACTAAAAAATATAACTCTTTCTACCTTGTACTCCATGCAAGATCTAAAAAGTAATGAATTCATTACAGCATTATCAGTAACATGAACGTAGGGTCTTTCTATAACATCTTTAGATCCCGTAGTAGATGCCGCAGTCTGTATAACAATATCCGGTTCTACGGTGCTCATTAGAGCGTCTACATCTTTAGCGCATGTCAGGTCTGCTGTGACAGAGCTATGTGTGACAACTTGATACTTGCGAGTTTTCGTAAAAAAATCGGCAAGATTTTGGCCAATAAACCCAGTAGCTCCTAAAATCAACATTTTTTTCATAGACTTTTACTCCACGATTTATAATTGGCCATAGATGTTTTAGTTAAATTATCTATTTCATTATTTAACTTAACCCATGAAAGATTTCCTGTTTTATATACCCATTCTCCATCCTTAACAGATGTGTTCTTTCTCTTTATAATACTATTAAGAGTAACATTGTTTTTTGCTACAACATTATAGGTTCCATTGATATCATTACTACAATAATAGCGGATAAAATCTTTTACATGATCATAGGTTATAAAATTAAAAGAAGACTCTTTAGATATTCCAATGTCTTTTCCCATCGCTACCTTAGTTATCGTATTATATTTAGTGTACTTTCCTAGCAATGCCGACAGTCTTAGAATAAGATATGTTTTAGATGACTTAACAACCTCTTCGCTTATAAGCTTAGACATCCCGTAGATTCCCTGAACATCGTTTAAATTAATTTCCTCAACCTCTTCATGAAGACTGTTGTTCTTAGGATAAACATCTATAGTGGAAATAAAAACAAATTTTTTATGAGGAATGTTGAGAAGTTGTTGTGTAAGTTTTACCGACTCCGAGATATAAAACAATCCTTTTGAACTATCAACCTTGGGCTTTAAATTCCATCCGCAGTGAATTATACAATCATACGGTAGTTCTTCTGCAATAATAATTCTATCATTTACAGTTTCGTTACGAACAAATGCCTCAGCTCTTAATGATTCATGTAGATATCTACCGAGTCCTGAGCTACTTCCAGTAACTAAGATTTTATCCATTAAAAACCTCGTATCTTTTGTCAACATCACTACTGTTTTCTAGATACCACCCTATTGTATCTTTAATACCATCTTCCAAAGTAACTTCAGGAAAAAATCCCAGTCCATTGATTAACGATGTGTCTGCAACCCTGCACTTATCTCCAGCCGGTTTAGATGTGTCCCATTTTACTTCTAGATCTTCTGGGACATGTTTTACGATAGTTTCTACTAGCTCTTTGATAGATATAGACATACCATTCCCTAAATTTACCGGAAAGGTAACTTGATTTTTTACGCAGAATACCATTCCTCTCGCTACATCGCGAGCATTAATAAAATCTCTAAGTGGAGATCCATCTCCCCATACTTCTAAGATATCTTTAGACTTTAATGCTCTATAAATTAAGGAAGGAACCACCATTGAAGTTTGAGGGTTAAAATTATCATATCTTCCATATATGTTTACGGGTCTAACAACCGAAATATTACTTTCTCCATATTGAATTCCATACGCTTCAACTTGAAGTTCTCCTATTCTTTTAGCCCATCCTGCGAACCAATCGTTCTTAGAAGGCATTTGATTCCACAAATCATCTTCGTGAAACACCTCGGAGGGTCCATAAACCCCAACAGTACTTGTATATAATGACCACTCCACATTATTGACTCGTGCTGCTTCTAGAACATTAGTGTTGAACTGAAGCATCGGAACAAAAAATGATGCCGGTTTACTACGAGTAAGAAGAGGAGACCCCTTTACTCCCGCCACATGAAAAACAATGTCTTGATTTTTTGTAATATCTAAACATTTTTCAAAACATCTAAGATCTGCTTGAACAAAAGTTATATTGTCTTGCTGAACTCTCGATGGATCATCTAGAGAGACCACCGTTACATCAGAACCCTCCTCTAATAATAACTCTACCAATGGCTGACCTACCATGCCCGTACCACCAGTCACGAGAACTTTTTTACCTTGTAAATCAATAGCCATCTTAATCTCCCAATAACTTTCGTTTTAATTTTATCGTAGACATATTTTTTACATTATTCTTTTGCTGTAATCCAAACTTCTTTTCTACCAAATCAAGAAATTCATCTCTTTGAAAATAAGTATTCCACGCAGAGTCTCTGAAGTCTAAAACTTGAGCAGCACTCACATGCCTTGTCGGTAGCGGACGTGTTTCATATGAAAGAAAAGAATAGCCTTCATAGTTTTCTGGCAGCTGCCACCCATTGGAAATTGCCTCATAATAAAGAGGAGATCCGGGAAGCGCTTGACATGGATACATATTTGCCATCTCAGTATTAAGTTCAAGAGCCAGATCTAACGTATGCTGCATACTGTCCATATCATCATCTGGAAATCCAAAGATATAATTAGAAATAACATTGATGTCTGTATTTCTAATCCTTCCAACTATATCCCGAATGCTAACCTCCTTGAAAGTACCTTTCGATACCTCTTGTCTAATTTTTTGATTAGCCGCCTCAATTCCTAAAGCTAACCAGTTAATGCCTGCTTTCTTAAATAGCTCCAAATACTTTTCTCGGACAGTATCCACACGAGAATATGCCCACATATTAAATCCGTAGTCTCTCTCGCAGAGCTTAGATACCAAAGGTTCAAAATACCTTTTGTCTAGGAAAAACATCTCATCACTTATTCGGAGAGTTTGTACTCCCATCTGAGCCAACTTCCCGAACTCTTCTATAATAAATTCTGGAGACCAGAATCTCATATTGGGACTATCAGCAGCTGTAATACCATCGTCATTACTACTTCTGTTGAGGATGTTAATCATACAAAATGAACATTTAAATCGACATCCCAGACTGGTATATATTGCTGCAAATGGACTTCTGAGTCCATGATTAAAGTTAGAATGCCAAAAGTGAGCCCGGTAGAGATCTAACGGTTTACTCTCATAGGGTAAAAGGTCCCATGCATAGCCGGGAAGGTCTATGTCCATTCTTTCATGAGGAACTACACGTTCAGGAGCTGTTAATACTGGCGAGCCATCTACACAATAGCCTATCCCCTTAACCTTTTTAAGCTGGCTGGGAGTCTCTAAATCGGTTTTTAATAGATTCTGTAAAGCGTACACTCCCTCGTTTAATAAAATAAAATCAATAAAGCTATATGAAATAACTTCTAATGGCAAAGCACTCGTATGAGAGCCTACAAAACATGTTGCAATGTCTGATTCATCTTTTAAAGCCTGTGCTACTTTGGTAGCTCCTGACATATTAGTAGTGCCAGAGTTAGGGTTCTGACCATACACAACAAAACATGCCACTCTAGGATTCTCATATTTAATCCTTTCTACGGCCCCAGTCTTAGTAAGCCTTTCGGCATCACAATCTAAAATCTGTACAGAAAAGCCCTTACTACGACATGCCTCTGCTAACAGAAGCGACCATGTAGGGGTTTCTATAGCGGCATACTCATGAGACAAATCCTGATAAGTCTCTTTAGCTGAATTGGGATTGATAAAAAGAACATCTAACTGTTTCATCACATTTCCTACATAAAAGTATTATTCACAGCGTCATAATCAAATACGTCTTTGTTTAAAAATAAATTATCTCTGATGTAGGGTTTAAGACGATTATCTATTGCGAATCCGTCTTCGTCAAACTTGGAAGGGTCGTGAAGAAGAATGCCTTGTAGTTCTTCATAGCCCATTCCAAACTCAGCTCCCTTTTGTACAATATCTACTATTGATCCTGAGATTCCAAAAGGATGGTCGTATCGTTTTCTTCCACTTACTTCCCACTGATGAGGAGAGAATCCAAAACTTCCTCCATCCATAGCTGTATTGTGAAGAAGAACCACATCCTTATGGACTATAAATTTTGTATCAATAGCTGCACATAAGAATGAGAATACAGATTCTGTACATTGTCCTGCAAATATATCGGGCATCAATCCCCCATAAGCACTCAGCATTTCTGCGTGAAAAATCTGAACGTGAAGATTAACTGTTTTTCCGAGAGGGATTAATAGATGTTCTCCATTTTTAAATAAGCTTTCTCCATAATCCGTAGAGTCAAACCAAGTTTCAAATCCAGTGTCTCTATCTACTCGTGACGATACCATTCCATAAGGTCCGCTCTGATATAACTCGTATAGCTTCCTAATCGCGGTAGTCTGCTCTTGGAAGTCAATACCAGAGTCAATATATACGTAGCCTTCAAATTGTCCGTGTCTTTTAACACACTCCAAAACTGTATGATTAAAAGTTACATTTACAGGAAGTATTTCATGAATAAGATTATAGTCTATAGAGTCTCCGAGCTGGGACTGCAACATCCCTATGTCATTAGGCTGATTCATACAGCTTGAAAGAACAACTCGAATACCGTCAAGGTCTTGATTTAGAATACTATTAATCGAATTTAAATAGCTTCCAACATTACATCTATTGCTCAAGCCACATGTATTAAATACTACAAGTAATCTGTTCATTTAGTCTTCCTACCTCTTGAGATATGTCTACATTCCACTCATCCACAGGATTTAAACGGGTATTCTCTCGCATATGAGTAGCTACTCCGTCTGGAGAAATCACTTTCTCCAACGTATTATGTCTAACGTGATCTAAAACTACTTCGGGCATATCAATTATTCTATTCACATAATTAAAGATTCTCCACAGATGAACGTCTGCTCCTAATCCTACGAAATCTTCTGACATGAAATATCCTAATGCCTTGTAAGCTTCTCTGGTTAATGCAGGAAAGGAGGAGTATTGCTTATTTTCTGGCTTGTCTATACTGGTATCATGAATGCCAATATAATATATATTATCCTTGGCTGCAATACTTCTTAACTTACTAGATATAATCTCATCCCAGCTAGGCGTTAAGAACTCCACATCATCATTTAGCACAAAAAGAAAGTCTCCAGTTGATTGCTCAGCTAAATCATTCATTTTTACGTGAAGATTATCGGGTCGACTCGTCGTATGTGTAACGATATTAGATGCTACGGGACTGTCGGGCAATACAAGATCTAAATTTTGTACAAAATTATAAGTCTCTTGATCATCGTCGTCTATACCCAACAATATTTCAATGTTATGATTTTTACTGATGGTATTCTCAATAGATCGCAGAAGATTAGACAGAAGAACTGTCCTCTGTCTAGTGTTAAGAAATAAAGAAAACTTCATAATGTTTCATTCAGTAGTCTAAAGACTTGCTTCTGCTTTTCAATAACCATAAACATATGTGACTCATCAAGTCCATTGATTATTGCGTCACTTAATTCTACTCTCACTTTTATATCAGGAGCTACTACAATCTTACCATACGAACGTATGTCTCTACAAAAATTCCAGTGCTCACATCCCCCATCAGTGCTCCACCTAATGTGATTTAAGATAGATGTTCTAATCAAGGGACATCCTCCAAAGGCAGATTGAACTTCCACAGAAAGGTTATCATTCCATCTTTGTCTGTCTACCTTGTGAAAAAATGGATTAGAGGTCCACGTCATTCCCTGATTATTGTAGTTATCAACTAGAGCAAAGCTATCGTAGTAGGAGTCCTTTTGTTCGTCAAACATTTGACATTTTATATTTTGCAGAACATTAGGGGTTATCATAGCCACGTCGTCATCAAATCGACCAAGGTATTTATTAATCAAATCAGGAGGAAATATAACGTCAGAATCAAGTATTAAAGTATAGTCTGATTCCAAGGGCTTAGCATTATCAAGCATCCTATTTCTATAATGAGTCATGTCAATCTGACGCTGTACCGCCGTAGACTGAGAGAATTTAGGCTTATCAAGTTTCTCAGAAAGAAACCTGCCATTCTTTAACTCTATCCACTCGCTGATTAATTCAACAGTATTATCTACAGAGTCGTTTTCGTAAAAAAAATATTCAAACGAAAATCCTTCTGTAGCAGACTCCATATCTTCTAGACTACGTAGAGTTTCTAAAAGATATCCTTCCGAGTCTCGAAACATAGAGAGTACGGATATTTTTCCCATATTGTCGTTAGCCCGTAACTCCTACCGCTATCATTTCGTAGGCAATACCAGATCCAGAATCTAAGAGGTTGATATTACGTTGAGTAGAGGAAGTTGGAATACCTGTGAAACTAACATAAGACCACGAACCCCGATGACCCACATGAACGTTTCCAGTTTCTCCATTAAAGAGATCTGTAAAACCATTACTTCCAGTGGCATTAATACTTAAGAACGGAATGTTCTCTACGGGATAGCCGCTGGGAATTCCACTACCACTAGGACCAGCCCACGTAGCACCAACCACTACTCCTTTGACGTTAGTAAAATCCAATATAATATCGCTTCCAAATATAGTTTTGGTTAACGATTTAAAATCCTTGGTTATAAAACCACCAGAAGGAAGATATCCTGAGGCCGACATCCCCATATTCACCAGTCCGGTTCCAGTTCCATCAGAAAAAACGATGGAGCGTGTAACTGCGGTACTTTCGCTAAGTGTAGCATCTGATCTACTGTCTGTGATACTATATGTTATACCTATTGATGGCTGAGCGCTAACAGTATTAGCCATTTCATGTCTCCTAAATTACCTTCTTTTATTATTAATTTTAACAATTCTATGGGCTTCTCTATAGATACTAAGACTTTTGTCGAAGATATCTTTCCCCATATATACAAATTCGTATCTTGAGTTTCCTGCGGTCATTTTCCACGCACCAATTCCTTCAGTTACTATGTTATCTACAATGTACTTGCCTTTACATCCTATGAAAAGTTTCTCACCTTCCTTCCCCTCGTGAGAATCTTCTCTCAACACATAGTATGGGCCTGTTCCATTTATTACTCGAAAAGCATCTCCATTTTCAAGACGTTGCCAATCTTTTATTTCATGTTTAAGAGGGACATTCTTCATAATGAACTCTTGCCTGCAATACACGCATACACGCTGCCTAGCAGCGTTAACTGTGCGACATTTACCACATCTCTTTTGACCTCTACCAACTTTCATTTATATTCCTCGGTTGTTGCAACGTGAAGAGTAGAATTACTGCCAACAGCGTATGTAGAAATCTTAGAACCAAAAATACAGTGTAAAGAATGCTGATCTAATTTTTCATGAACCCTTTCCATATCCAAAGATTCGTACTCTTCGTTATACCAAAACTTCGTATCACTTTGGTCATGAGTCATACATTTACACGCAAACAAAACATGAACTCCCTCGTCGCCAACTTGCGCAACCTGCGCAATAGACCATGGATATCAGTCGAATGGCTCTTTTTCGGCAAGTGGGATTGCTGTACGTTGAACCCAATCATTAACTTTAACCATGAGATTCCCTTTCTTTATATGATACCTTCTCTATAAGGAGGATACCCTATACCAAATACCATTGCCATATTTATTTCATAGGACTTTTCTACAATGCCCTCTTCTAATATTCTCTCTGCTTCCTTACTCATAACATCCATTAGGTCTGCCTCTACCTCCTCGGGTCGAGGTCGCGTGCCACCTGTATGTATAGACTTACTCTTTTTACTAGTTTTTTTCCATGAGTAGAACCCACTACGTGTTTTTTGGCCTAAGTTCTTATCATCATAAAGCTTTTTAATAAAACTATTTTCTGGCAAAGTTATATAATCATATTCATTTGCTATATTCTGTGCTCCATGATATACAACATCGATTCCAACAAGATCACAAAGTTCGGCAGGTCCCATTGGCCAACCAAACGATTTCATTACTTTATCTATGTGTTCAAAGTCTACCCCATTTGATATCATACTATCAAATTTAACCAAATAGGGCATTAAAATTCTATTTACTACAAATCCTGCACAATCGTTGCAAACTAAGGGAGTTTTTTTTAACTCCAGTGCCACCGAACATAGCTGACTAATGGTCTCATCGCTAGTTTCCGTACCTCTTACAACCTCAACTAGAGGCATTTTAGAAACAGGATTAAAGAAGTGCAAACCTCCTATCTTATCAGCTGACAAGCCTTCTTTTAAGCTATCAACTGTAAATGTAGAGGTGTTAGTAGCTAAAATACTTTCGGGAGATATCGCATGTGCTTTTTGAAAAATAGATGTTTTTAGTTCTAAATTCTCAGGAACAGCTTCTATTACGATATCGGCATCCTCAACTGCTCTCTCCATTATATTGGTGGTATAAATTAAATCAAGTATGCGATCTCTTTCTCGTGAGGTTATATAGCCCTTCTGCACTTTCTTTTCTAAATAAGACCCATTAGATATATTAGATTTGTCTAACTGCTCTTCGTAGGGATCATAAAGGGAAACATTTATACCTGCCTTATTGGCTAGAGCAAAGGCAATCCCGCTACCCATTGCCCCAGATCCCATAACCGCTACCTTAGATACTTTTGAGTCAGACTTACATAGATTGGTAGCTTTACTTTTTAGTTTTCTTTCTCCAAAGAATACACCAATTAGATTCTTAGCTACTGAACCTTTAGCTAATTCAACAAATGCAATCCTCTCATACTTCAATGCATCATCTCGTCCCATCTTTCTACATTTTGCAACAACGTCTAGAGCCTTAAGAGGAGCAGGGTAATTGCCATTGGTTTTTTTAGATATATTGTTTCTTGCTATCTTCAAAGCTGCCAATGCCTTAAGGGTGTTTGTACCTACAGGTCCTTTCTTTTGCTCTCTTTTCTTATTAAAAGAAACAGATAGATCTTTAAACAAAATTTCGCCTACGTCTTCTATGATCTTGTCTACAATACCCATTTGTAAGGCTTCATAGGATGTTATATTTCTTCCTGAGCAAATAACATCTAAGGCGCTAGAGACTCCTATTAGACGAGGAAGTCTAGTAGTTCCTCCCCAGCCGGGTAGAATTCCTATTTTAGTTTCTGGAAGAGCAACCTGAGAATTTTCCAGACACACACGAGAGGTGCAGGCTAGACCTAGTTCTAGCCCTCCTCCCATGGCAGGCCCATGTATAATAGCGAGAGAAGGTACGGGAAGATCTTCGATCCGATTAAATAATTTCTGACCTATCAATACCAAATTTTCAATATCATGAAGAGAAGAATGGAACTCTTTG
>TARA_R110002020_G_scaffold151111_1_pt1 | contig 13678 bp, 9 predicted proteins | sample TARA_R110002020 | Tara Oceans TARA_R110002020 (sample SAMEA4396489) | marine metagenome | biome: Westerlies Biome; feature: [MES] marine water layer (ENVO:01000295) within the mesopelagic zone...; material: water (ENVO:00002006), including particulate matter (ENVO:01000060) such... | reverse complement strand
GAAAACAAAGTTACTCTGTCCCTTTCGGGATGGATTGAGGAAGACCAAGAAGGAACGAAGAGAGTCGGCATCCAAGTCCAGAAAGTTATTGGCGAAGCCCCCAAGGCTGTCGCGGCTGGAGCGGAAGCAGCACCCTTTTAATAAACACTAGGTCAACCAACCTCCCCTCTCCTTGGACGCGAACGCAGGTTCAGGGAGGGGGGAATTTATGTAGAAAGAGAAACTATGGAAAAGAAAACAAACAGGAAAGACAAGGAGCAATACGTTCCAAGTGAAGCGGAACTTACAGTAACACGAATGGCTGTCGTCGCATCGGCGATGGCTTTCGGTGTTGAGGCTGAAGACATACTCGGAAGGAGAAGAGGTAACGAGAAGATTACGATGGCAAGGATGACTTGCTACTGGCTGCTCCGCAAGATGGAGATGATATCTTACGTTAGAATTGGAGCAGCCATTGGCGGCAAGCACCACGGCTCCGCGATGAACGGGTTCCGCAGAATCGAGTCAGAGATAGAGCTTAACCTCAGAGGTGGCTACATCACTTGCATAAGTGATGCCATTGATTACTACAAGGACTTCCGCAAGGAACTCAAGAGGAAAGAGCTTGACCGCAAACGCAAGGAGTTTAGCAGCAACCCCGAAAAGGTTGATGCATCAACCTTGGAAGGAGCAACACGATGAGTACGGAATGGTATAAGAACAGCAGCACCCAGATGCATGACCCTGACATGGAATACATCCAGTCCAATGACCCTGCCTCGTGCGCGGTCTGGGAGTGGGTGAAGGGTGAGTGCAGAAGAAACAACTCTGACAAGCTTGACTTCCTCTCTGAAGACGAGGTTACAGTCGCGTCTAGGAGGCTGGGGATTGAGCCTGACAGGATGAAGAACATACTGAACCTGATTGTGTCTGTCGGATGGATAACACCCGACAAGCGTGTCCGGTCATGGGGCAAGTGGCAGACCAGTAGCCCAAGGAAGGGAAGCCCGCCAAGAAGCCGATGGGAACGCAAGCAGGACTTGGAAGCCATTGATGAGCGAATGAAGGAACTGGGCTGGCACAGGAGCGAGGTAGCTGGAGGCGAGTACCGCTGGAGCAGCGAGAAAGCGAAGGCGGAATACTTTGAGCTTAAAAAGGAGCGCAGGGCCATACAGGCCATGATGGTCGAGGAGGCTAAATGCTCCTAATCCCAGTGACACATCCCTTGGTGATTGCGGTTGCATCGCAAATTGGGTCTGCCTCCTTCTCGGAGTACAGGCTGGACGCTATCACCACAAACTCAGGGTAAATCTTGAGTAAGATTCCGCTGGTTACACACGGGCAGGGCTTCACCTTTGAAAGCTCACTCTGAACGTAGCCAGCGGGGTCTAACCACTCAACCTCAACCTGCTTACCTACCCAACTCTTTGGGAACTTGCTTCTAAATGTTCTTCCACCCATCTTTATATTTCTCCCATTTGCATACCATAATGTTTCCCCTGCCCTTCCCTGCCGGAAAGATAACGGCGGAGGATATGCCGCTGCCAGCAGCTAACACAGGGATGATGTAGTACCCGTCATGCAGAACGTCTTTGTAGTCCTTTGCGAACGGGGCATAAAGGATAATGAAGTCGCAGTCCTTAACCTTGTATGCTCTTCTCTGCTTCCCTGTCCCGTGTGACAGGCTGCACCGATAACTGTGGTACTTTGATAGTGTGGCGGTCTTGACTTGGATGCGTTTAACCACTCCACCCTTCTCGGCTATTAGGTCGTAGGTGTCTGTATTCAAGGGCCAACTTACTGTGAACCCAAGCTCAACCAATTTCGACGCAACTGCAAGTTCCGCAACACTTCCTATTCTTGATGTATCTGCGATATTTCAACCCTCCACCCTATTTCTCAAGCGGCTTCCTAGCTTTGCCAGATGGCTCGCCAACCGCCTCAAGCTTATCAAACCCTAAATTGTCCCAGTTGATTGTGTACCCCTTTATGACCTTCTTAGCATCCGCCTCCTTCTTGCCGAGGTACTTATCTCTTTCGGCCTTAGACATCATCGTCATCCCGACCCTATCCAAATCCAAGCCAGCTAGAGTGATAAGAGCTATCCTGTTGGGCTTGTCCTTAACGAAGTTTTCCAGAAAGTATTTCCTAGCATCGCTCTTAGAGCCGCTAACCATCTTCTTAATTTCGTCTACCTGAACTTCTGGCTTCAGGTTGTTCCATGTCGTAAGCCTTTTCGGAGCATTGGGTTTTCTGTAAGCGATTCCTTCTAGCTTTTTATCGTCTCCACCACCAATAAGCTCTCTCATTCCTGCCCAATTACCGCCCCTTATCCCCCTTGCCCCGCTGGCTTCATCGGGGCCAACCGTCACTATCGGGCCACTCATTCTGAACATCCCGTTCAATCTTTGGAGGACGGCATATTGGTCACGGTTCAGCTTGTACTCCGTCTCGTCAATCGTCATCAATCTACTTGCGATTCCCGGAACCATGTCGTCGTCCCTATACAAATCCCACAACCTGTATATCTCTGATGAGTGAATGTCTGTGATAAGCTGCCCTTGCCTCATTATGTTCATCGAAGCAAATATGTATCGGTCTACCTGATTCCTTGGGTTAACCTTCCTGACTCCGAGTAGAGGTAAGCCAACCCATTTACTAGCATCCCATTCAAATGTCGGGACGGTTCCACCCCTGCGAACTCTGTCAATACTTCTCCCCCACATATCAAACAGGATGGGGTTCTCTTCCCCCTTAACCCCCGTAGCCACCAGCTTCCTAGTCCACCCCTCGGCGGTAGCTTCCACAACGTCCGTAGTCCGGAAATCCCTTCGCTTAGGGTTGTCTTTCGAGTTGTTATAAAACCAATCAAGGGTGTTCGGGATTGCTAATGCGGTTATAGCGCGACCAAACGGCTTTGCCCAAGTACCCACCTCGTCGCCCCTAAGCAACCCCTGCACAACCTGCTTCATATTCTGGGCCATGCCCCTGTTAAGCATCTGCTTTGATTTGTGGTCTATGGCTGAACCTCCTAGAGAGAAAGCACCCCTAAGCCAATTATCATCTATTGCTTTCCTCTCCTCTTCCGTCATGCCCTTCTTCTTTTCATGGTAAGCAGCCGCAGTCAGAAGGATGTCTCCGACGACCCCGAACTCTTGCAGGTTAATCACATTATCACCTGCTTGCGGCGTGGTCTTTTCGTCTGACCCTAGAAACCCTCTGACGCCTCTGGCAAAGGAGCTGAGATTAAGAGTCCCGTGCGGCACAACGTCTTCTGTCAGGTGACGTATCTTGGCTGATTTATCTGTCACGCCGGACGAAAAGTCAGCGCGGATAACGTCATCCCGCCACTCATCCTGAGTCAGAAGTTCGTAAAGACCGTAAAGTGTCATTCCGGTTACAGCCTTAGCATAGGCAAGCTGCTTTTGTTCGGCTGCATACTTGCGCCCAAACTTCTTGTAAATAAACGACTTAGGCCCGTAGTTGAACTTGGCGTCAAGTAAGCCCAAAGGAGAGAACGCAGCCGTCTCCGCAGTTATGTTTAGGAGCGTTTTCTGGTATGGAGTTATTGTCCTGTACGGAATGTACGCAGCCCTCGCCAAGCTGTGCTCGGCCCCCTTCTTCATCGGGTCACGGAACCACTGGTTAATCTTGCCAACCTTGTCAGTCAGCCAGTTCTCATTCTGGAATGTTGACTTGGAAGCATCGTTCCACAGGGCCATATTCTCCTTCTCCGTGAGCATCAGTTCCGGAGATTCCTTCGCTCGACGAACCCAATCTTTTGTCTCAGCCTTAGTCCATCCTCTTGCCTTTCCCCTTCTCCTCCCGAAGTTATCTATAACCCTTCTGAACTCAGCGTGACGGAAAGGCAAGTCACCCCCAGACAGAAGCTTAAACATCGTGCTTGGTGAAAACTGAAATGATTCCACCATTGCCTTGGCGTATTCGTTTGCGGAAAGCTTGTCACCCTTCCCCGTCAAGCTGCCCGCAATTTTTCGTAGCGCACGAACGGGGCTTACGGGGTTGATGGCCGCTTCTCCCACTCCCGCCTCGTACTGGTGCATTCTCTGCCCATGCAACATGGAACTTATTGCAGTATCAGTGCCTCCATACTTGTGCCTTCTCCACCTTTCACTCTTGCCCTTAACTAAGTCACCCCATGTCCCCTTGGGTGCTTTCAACGCATCCCAGACTTTGGGAATGCCAATCCCTTCTATGAAGCCGCGAGGCTTGTCCCATAAAGTCCCGCGAAGTGGCTGAAGCATGAAATTACTCGTCGCAGCTTCCTCAAGCTTCGCCACCTCAGCAGCCGCCTCGATGTAGCCCTCCGCTGACTTATCCATGCCCTTCAGCTCCTCACGCTTTTCCTGAAGCTCAATCCGCCTTTGCTCTCTTACTGAAGGCTTAGTGAAAAGATACTCACCAATCAACTCCATGCTCCTAGCGGTGATGCGACTTGTGGCCCGCATCGGGGCAGGGATTATGTTACCCACAACATTAAGCAGGAGTGTCTGGGGAGTAAGGAGGTTCCCTTGAAGGGCGGTAACATACAGGTCACTCCACAGTCGTGGCGATTGTCTTATCAGAAATTCCGCCTGTTCTCCGGCTGCTTCATTGGCCTTGAGTAACGACTCCCGTGCTGCTTCGTAGTTTTCTTCAGTAGCTTCAAGGTTAAGCTTGTCTTGCTTCTTCTCTAAATCCTTATATGCCTCCTGCGACTTCTCAACAAGTCCGTCAAGAGTTGCCCTCTGCTCCTCCGTAAACTTCCTGCCACCCACAGCCTGTTCTTGCTTGGCAGCAATTATGTCTCCAATCATTTCGGTGGTGATGTGGGGATTGTGCTTCAGTGCCTCGATTGCCTGTCCGTAATTCTTCTTCCTTTCGCCCCACTTCTGAAGAGCCTCCCGATACACAGCCTCCTTCTGCTTGTCGCCCTTGCTGGCCCGCCACTCATCGTACTTCAGCTCAACCTCGCGGGTTTCCAGAATAGTATCAAGAGCTTCTGTTCCAGCATCGCCCATCTCCGCCCTAAGCTCCCTTACATCATCCTTGTCCATCCTGCTAACCCTATCAGCCCATCTACGGCTACCGAATACATCGTAGTAGGATTCTGGGTCTGCCTTCAGTCGGCCAGCCTCCGCCAAGCTACGGGCATCACCATTCTGAATGAGGAGCTTAATGTCGCGCTCTACGAGCTTCAGCATACGCTTCGGCATCCCTGACGGAACCTCTTCGGCTGCTACGGCAGCTTCCTCAGCAGCCTCAACAAGCGCATCCTCTCTCCTGACACCCTCCTCGGCAGCTTTGTCCATCTCGACTCCTTCCTTTACCTCTTTTACGGCAGCTTCGACTTCGGGTTTGGCGGGTTCTGGTTTCAGGGCTTCAGCTATTTTAGCGTCACGCGCTGAATCCCTAGCCAGCAAATTCTCCACCGTCATCTCCTCTTGCAACTTCTTCAACTCAGCCATAACCCCTGCGTCAGTCGGGTCTATCTCTTCGATAATGCGGTCACGGGCTATCTCTGCTTCAGGGCGCACTTGTAAGGTCTGCCTGTCGTAATAGGGTTTCTCGCTTCCCGCTTCAGGGCGCACCATTTCAGGGCGTTCTATGTCAGGGCGTTCTATGTCAGGGCGCACCATAGCGGGCGGCAACGGTCGCTCAACAGGAACCTCAACTGGTCTTGGCCCCCTGAGTGGGGGGATAGGCCCAGTCTCGTGAATGGATGCTTCTGGCCTTGCCCTCACAAGCAACTGCTGCTCGCCTACTCTCTTAAAATATGTACTCCACCTCTCACCCTTTAGCTTGGGGAACTGCTGCGCTACGTTAATCTTGGAAAGGTGAGTGAACAGCGAGTCCCCGCTTTCGCGCGGAACTGCCTCCCTGCCCTGTTCCTTTGCGTTGTAAGCCTCCTCAACCTCGATTACTCTGTTAGCAGCCTCGGCCAACTGGGCTTTCGACGCATTCTTAACGTCAATCTTGAGTCCGTACCTAGACTCTAGTACGCCCTCCACCTGCTTGAGCGAACCCTTTGTCAGCATAAACCCAAAGACCGCTGCTGCTACGGCCCCTCCAGCAGTTTCAGTCTTCTCCTGAAGGGATGCTTCTGGGTCAGTAAGCGTATTGTAAATCTGTTGTCTGCTAGCCCATAGGGAATCACCGATATGTGTAGCAAATGTTGCGGGTATAGCTGCCGATGCGACCTTCGCTGACGTTGAACCAGCCTTGGCCGCTGCCCCCAAGGCTCCCCCAACCCCGATTGTCGCCACTCCGCCCACGTTCCCAGTCATCACATCAGCAAAATCAAGACCCACCTTCCACAGCCCGCTATATACCTCAAAATACTTTGTTACCGGATGGTCGGGGCCGTATGCCTGTCTCACATCAGCCAGTCCGGAGTCCGCTGACTCTTTGGCATACTTGTAAACATAATGCAGAGGGGTCTTGGGAGTGCCTTCAAACAGCGCAGCCATTGTTCCGCTGAGAATCTTCAGTGCTTCTGGTGTATCTGCGTCTCTGGATAAGTAGCCCTTCTCAAACTCGCGTTTCATATCGCGGTCTACCTTCTCTAGCCACCAGTGAGCTGACGGTATCATGCCAAGCTGTGCCGCCGACCCCTCGCGGGCTAGGGCATACTTGCCCTCAAGTTCACGCCTCTCTGACGGGCCAAAGAGTAGACTGGCCTCGTCCGTGTCTCTGGCTGCATCTTCAAGTCTTTGGGCTGGAGAGCCTAGGTCTTGAGGGAAAATATCGCTAGTGGTTCCCGCAGCCCTCTCCGCTCTCCTTCTTTGGAACTCGGCGTTAATCCTTTTATCACGGAGAAGCTTAATCTCTTTCTCTGAGCGGCCATACTCGTCAGGGGTGAATCCCGTCTTCTCCTTGAAAGCCGCCCTTCTGGCCTGAAGCTCGGAATCCTTCCTGTTCCATTCCTTCAGCTTCTCTGCGCGGTTGCTCCGTATCTTCTCTGTCGGCAGTTGCATAGCTTCCGCCTCAACCTGCTCGGCTTGGAGGGCTTGGAACTGCTTTGATACCTCATCCTTCTCGTCACGCAGCTTGAAGATGTTGCCCTGCTCCACCTCTGCCTCGACCTCTGCTTTTACCTCTTCAATCTCAGGGGAAGTGGCAAGCTCTGGTTCGGGAAGGGGTTGCTCTGGGAGTAAGCCTGTATCTCTTACAAGGCCAAGGCTCTCCATAAATCCGCTCGTTGTGGGTAGGGTCGGGGCAATTTCCGTGGCAAACGGGGAGCGTTTAAGCTCTTCCTTTTCCGGCTCTTCTTCCGTAACCGTCAGGAACGGGGAGCGTTTAAGCGTATCATCAGGCATTGTCTATTCTGGCTTTAACAACCAATAAGGGTTCCCCCACACGCTGTCAGTCTTAAATATGAACGTCCTCCCTCTCACTGACTCTGGATACCTTGGGTCTGAAAACTTGACTGCATCGCCATCTTTGTATGGTCGTCCGGAGGCATCTGCTCTTACCCCTTCCATGACGTTAGTTGCCTCAAGCTCAATCAAAGGTATCTCTTCAGGGGTAGCTGGAGGCGGGGGCGTGCTTACCACTTCGGGTGCGACAGGGACAGGGGCAGGGGCCATAGGCACTGTTAACGGCTCGGCGGGCGTAGTTAGAGCAGGTGCAGTTGGAGGTGCGGAGGCAATCACCTCGGCTCTGCTTGGGGTGGATGTAGTTTCAGAACCGTTTTCACGGTTCCACTCGGCTTGCGCCGTTCGGTAAGCCTCCCGCTGTTCAAAATATTCTTGGACTGGGACTTTTGGCCCTTTGACCTCCTCGCCGTCAGCCCCCAGTCTCTTGGGGTAAATCTTCTTCTCGGCATCAATTATCCGCCTGTTGGATAATGTGTCCTCGTCCCAGAACAACCCATTTGAAACTCTCGTTCCCCAGTTAGGGAGATAGTCAACGCCGCCTCCTTTGGGGTCATCTGGCGTCCCTCCTCTAGCCGACTGGGTACGCATGGTGAGCCAAGGCTTAAACACCTCCCTTACATCAATAGGCTTCCCTTCGGCATTCGTCTCGAAAAATGTCCACTCGTATGCATTTAGACCCTTCATCTTCCCCTCCAACGCTCTGGCCCTGTTCTGCTGCTCCCATGTATTGGGTGCGATGTGTTTCCTGAAAAGCTCCATGTTCTTCTGGCCAATATCCCACAACGCCATCTCCTTGGTTTCCTTGCGCTTCTTGCCAGCCGTAGTCTCAGCCGCCATATCCGCAGTATCGCGTTTCATGTCACTAATGGCTGAGATAACTTCGGACTCTGCCTTTTGAACGTTCCTGTTCAAACCTCTAAGCCCCTTATTCATCCACGCCTTCTTGGCTGATAGTACCACCTTCCGTGCATTGGAGGTAGACGGGTCGCCCAGCTCCTTGTCGATTGAAGCCAATTCCTCCTCTGCGTTAATCTTCATCGCCACTACTTCATCACGATGTTTGGCTGCGTTTGCAAAGTGTGGAGGCTGCACTCCTGACGCCTCACGGAAAGCCTTGATGGCATCCAGCTCCTCCTTAGTAGCTGTTATGTTTGCTGGATTTGTTAGGTTAAATTGCTGCGAACGAGTCAGGTTTTCCCATTTAACACCCTCAACTCCGGTAAGGGCTTCCCTCTGAGCGATAAGAGCTTGCGCTGTCGGTGCGCCTTTAGCGAGCTGGTCGCTTACAGCGGTGCTTCTTTCAATGGCTTCTTTTGTTATGAACCCCTGCCCCCCAGAACGTATGTAACCCCCTTTAACCGAAAGGATGTTATCCTTGGGGTCGCCGACATAAGCGACCGCCTTGAGGTCGGGACTCAGGCTCTCCATTGAAAACCTTCCGCCTTCGACAGAAGCTCTGGCAGCGTACTCCGCGCCGATGGCTTTATAGTGGTTGCCCTGCTCTGTGGCTGCTCTGTCCGTTTCTTTTACGAGTGCTGCGGCTGCCGCATCAGATTTAGTTTTCTGGAAATCAGCGGTCATTTTGGCCACAGCAGCGAGCGAAGCTACGTCCATTTGGGCGTACTTATTTCCGAGGTGGGCAAGCCGCAGGGTGTTCTGCATGGCAGCGTCCTGTTTTTCCACAGTCGAGTTCGGCGGCAGGTTTAAGATTCTAAATGACGCCGGAGTGCGGCCAGCAACCACTTCACTGGCTCGGAAAGCCCTATTCTTAGCACTTGCCCACCCTGCGGTTACATCTGCTATGTTGCCTATCTGTGCGTTAGAAAGCGAACGCTCAACGCTGGAAGACTTAGCACTCGACGCAGCGTTGTTCAGCTTCATTGTCGATTCATAGTCCGAGAATGCTGCACCTAGAGCTTCGGCTGACTTGACATTTGCTTTTGTCGCGGGGCTGAGTAGCCCAAATGTACCCAATTCCGTAAGCTTCTGGCTGATGGTGGCTCGCGGGTACTTTTCAAGTATATTCTTTTTTAAGCGTTCATTCCGCTCGGCCTCTGCTTCCGCCGACTTTATGGCAATTTCACCCTTCGCGGCCTTACTCTTTTCATTCTGCACACGCAGTTGGTTGGCCAGAACAGCTTGCCTAACGGAGTTCTCCACCGCCAGCTTATCTTGCCTCTGTTCCTCTACCCTACGCATCCCTTTATCCTTGCTCCAGCCGAATTTCTTCTGGAATTCCTCCTCAGTGAACACATCCTTGCCAGCGGGGAACATCTCCTCCACTGTCGGCATATCCACCTGTCTCTTCTTGCCCCCCTTCTTCCCTTCTTTTTTGAAAGGCTTTAGGAACGTATCCTCTGGAGTAAGCATATCATCCGCCTTCCCCTTCGGAGCATCCGCTTCTGCCTGAAGCGCAAGCCCCTCGGCCTCGATGGCCCCTTTGCGCTCCTCAGTAAGCTGCATCTCAGCTATCAGCTTATCAACCCCATCGCCCTCACGAGCAAGACGCTCAAGCTCCTCAATTCGGCTCTCTTCTTCTCTTTCCAGTGTTCTAGCCATAATTCCTCCGGTTAATCCTTAAAAAAGCTTGAGTGCTGCCCCTAAACCACCGCCTTTGGCAAGGCCTCCAAGGCCACCAGCAAGGCCAGCGATTTCAGACATAGCACTTGGCTTAGACGCTTCAGTTGACCACATACCCGCTTGGGTTCCAAACACGTTACCAGCGAACTGCGCTCCAGCCTGACCTGCTCCAGCATCTAACCCTATCCCACGCTGCATCTGTGGCATCGTGAACGGTGATGCGCCCTGCTGTAATCCAGCCAATGCCCCACCTTGCGCGGCAACTGTTTGCAGTCCAAGCATTGACTGAATGTTACTAACATCCTGCTGTCGTGTGCCAATCTGTTGCCCGATATTCTGTTGCTGTCCAGCAAAGGTAGCCCCACGGGCCTGATTGATTTGCTGTACCCTGCCCATCGCATTAGCGAAACTCTGCTGGGCTAATCTGTTCTGGGTGTCAGCAGTACCTTGCCCACTGGCAAGCCAGCCAGTAGCCTCGGCTCTACGCTGTCTTCCAAGCTCCTCGCCAGCCCTGAACTTCCCTAGAATCTCCCGTAACGCAGTGCCACCACTCAACGCCTGACCGCGCTTCGCTGCCTGACCCAAGATGTCCTGCTCTATCGCCGTGATTTGCCCTGCCGAAAGCCCTTCCCCAAGAGCAAGCCTGTCAGCAATGGACTCCTCTAAATCCCCTCGCATCTCTGACTGAAGCCCAGTGTCCCCCAAGGTCGGCGCATCAACTTCCTCATATTCAGGAACCGATGGCATACTGGAAGCCAACTCCTCGGAAGTTCTTTCTCCGCCACGCAAGCGAGCAGCAAATTCCTCACGCAAATCAAACTCTTCCGGAGCCATTTGCCGCAACTGCCCTCTCTGCTGCTCAACAAATTGTGGGCCAAACTCGGTTAGATTATCCAACTGTGCCTGTGACATAGTTGGAATCAGGTCGAGCGCAGCATTCATCTCCTGCTCGGTAAGCTGCATATCACCGAATCCGGTGAAGTCTGCAACCTTTGTCTCCCCTGTCTCTGGGTCGGCATACTCTACCCGCTCACCAAGTCTGGCCGCAGACTCAATCTTGCGGCGCGTTGGCAGCGTATCTATGTCTGCGTAAATTGCCTCTCGATTCGCTTCAGCGTAATCCGGTGCTTGTGGTTGTGGTGGTGAACTTTTTCCCATAACTCTAACTCCTCATAAAGCGGCGTTTTGCCCTGCTCATATCAATTTTTGTAACCCTGTCATTGTACTTGTGGCGCACCCACGCCATCCATTTGGATTTATGCCCTAAATCATCCCACATCATACAGTACATCGCATTTAAGGACTTCGGATACCGACTAACAGAGGCTTCTATGTAGCAAATCGGGCCTTCGGTGTCCGCGTAATGCTCGTAACACTGTTCTTCTGTATCAACATACCGCACAAGAGTCAATCCTACCAGTTCGCCGCCCTTGGAAACCGCATAATACCGGCCATTATTAACAAACCACTGTAACCAGCCCAAAACCTTCTTGTCTCCCCATTCCTTGAGGTAATCAAGGTTGTCAGACATGAACCTTGCCATCTCTCTAGTGCTATCTGGGTACTGTACGGTACTATCGCTCATCGTTCCGGTTTAATCGGTTGTCCAAATGCTGATGTTTCTATCGAGTGAAGGGCAAGTCTGCCCTCGTCAGCCTGTACCTTAAATTGAATCTGATTAAACCTACCCTTCGGCAGCAAATTGTAGCCCTCCCTAATAAGGTTAGTGTCTGCCGTCAGGCTGACGCTACTCGCAAGCGTTTGCGCTGAATCACTCAAGTCTTTGTAGTAGTATAGATTAGATGTGATTGCTGTGGAGTGGATGTTCTCAAGATTGAACTGCACCGAGTAACCTATCTTATCTCCCCAAGTCTCCCCATAACGATAGGCTCTGGACTTGATATAACTCTCATAAGCTGTCGCGCCATCCTTGTAAGTGTCTGCCGTGGTAGAGTCCTCCGCAGTGTAGTCGTCCCAAGTGTAAAGCTGCCCTCTCTGGTCGCCAAAATTCATCCGGAGTTTTCCACCGAAAGCGGTAATCACCCAATCTCTCGGTTCCCATCCTGACCAGTGGCCTGTCCAAGATTTTGCAAGGAGGTGATAGCATAGAACCCTGTCAGGGGTTGTGGCTGAATCCAGAGGGACGGAAAGCAGATAACGGTTGCGCCAGTAGACCGCGCAACACTTGCTGATTTGAGCCTGATTGATTCGGCCAATCAGGTCGTTTACTGGGGTGCTTACGGGTAGGGAAACGTCAGTCTGCGCTCCCGCCTCAATCGTCTTGATAGAGCGAACGCCGTCACGGGAAAGGAACAGCACATCCGAGCCAACCTGCTGGACTGTTCGTGCCGCAACACAACCCGTCCGGTTATTGATTAGCTTGATTGTCCAATCAGCAACTGACAGTGACGGGTCAGCTTCAATCACCCAGATTGAAAGCTCCTTGAACACCAGCATATTGTAGCCATACCAAGGTGTCAGGGCTACGATGGGGTCGCCATCACCACCACCGACTCGGATGCTGTTACCAATCAAATCCCAAGACTCGCCATCCAGAATGTCGCTAACGTAAATTGTGTCATCGGGAATCGAGGCATCCGCACTGGTTGCAAAAAGCCTACTGTTCGCAGAGACGAGTAGCTTGGGCTTGAGCGGGGTCTGGGAAAGGTGAACAACACCCTTTGCGTCAGTCCCGCCTGTTGGGGCAGCAGTAAACGCTATGGTCGGCGGGGCAGTGGTTGAGTATCCGGAGCCAGCCGTATCCACTGTCGCGCTAACAACCTTGCCGCCGTAACCAAGAACAGCCGTAGCGGCTGCGGGAGTTGTATTGGAGCCGGTGAATGTAATGGTCGGAACGCTGGTGTAGCCTAGCCCCTTTTCGGTTATCTCGATTGAAGTAACTTTATTTGCTGTGATTGTTTGGTTTGCTGCGGAGGAGTCTAGGTAGCGCAACGCTCCATCACCATCAGCGTAGTACAGCCTGTTCACTAACTGTGCAAACTCAACCGTAGCACCTGCGGCAATAGAACTGCCGGTAATCACCGTAAAGTCTCCTGACTCCGTTGAAGTCTTTAGGGTTGTTCCCCCGTCTGACAAGACAAGTCGCTCTGCTGCTCCCGTATCGAAGTAGGCAACACCCTTTATTGGGGCGGTTAGACCATTCCACAACTGACCCTGTGCTTCCCAGTTGGTTTCGGTTGTTTCCCACACGAGATAGCCAGTGGTGAGGGAAGCACCGCGCCGTGTGACCGCATTACCGAACTCATCCAAGTCAATGTTCTTCCCATCGGCATAAGCGTTGTCCGGAACAAGGTTTGCCCGTGTGGAGCTAACCTGACCACCCACAAAGCTGTCATTACCATCCAAAAGGATAGGGTCATCAAGTACGTTGTTTGATTGAACAGGCATTATACTAAATCACTTGTTTGCCAATAGTCAGCAATCATCGGCACTATCGTATTCATCTTGTCAGGCTGCACATTGTCCAAGTCACGGCAGATTTGCAGCATATTCCCCGCCTCACCGAACTTAATCTGCGCTTTCTGGTACTGCATCGACCGCTCAAGCATATCCGCCTCCGCATAAGACAACAGGGAGTTCTCTGCACCTAAAATCACTGGCGAATCACTGTCACCCATCTCCACAAACTTCAACTTGCCAAGGGCAAAGAGGGTTCCGGCTGCTTTCGGGGTTGGGATGGGCTTTATCCGACAGTTACCGCTCCCATCCGGAGGCAACGG
>TARA_R110002020_G_scaffold46539_24_pt1 | contig 13682 bp, 20 predicted proteins | sample TARA_R110002020 | Tara Oceans TARA_R110002020 (sample SAMEA4396489) | marine metagenome | biome: Westerlies Biome; feature: [MES] marine water layer (ENVO:01000295) within the mesopelagic zone...; material: water (ENVO:00002006), including particulate matter (ENVO:01000060) such... | reverse complement strand
TTCTAAGTCATTAATGATTGTAAAAAAAGATCCTTGGAATTTAATTGAAGACTTCTACGAGCCAGAAAAAGAGTTCGTATATTTTGAAAATTTTGAAGAATTAAATGATATTATTTTAGATTTATCATCTAATTTTGAAAAGTATAAGGGTATAATTGATGATGCGTTTGATAAGAGTCAATTTTACACTGTTGATAAAATATATAATTATATTAAAAACAACGATAATTCATTAATCAGTTGGAGAAATAAACATGCTTGATGGGGCAAAAGTTTTAGTTACTGGAGGTACTGGGCTAGTCGGTCGTGAGCTGGTGGAACTTCTTGTAAAGCAAGGAGCGAAAGTAAGGTCGGTTTCATTAGATGAAAACAATTTAGATCCTGAGTGGGATGTAGAATACATTAAAGGGGATCTTAGATCATCTGAAGACTGTTATGATTTCTGCGAAGGTATGGATTATGTTTTTCATATCGCTGGCGTAAAAGGGTCTCCCATCGTCATGAAAACATTTCAATATCAAATATTCCGCGACTTCATCATGATGAATACAAACATCATAGATGCAATGTATAATACTCCATCTGTTAAATGGGGTGTTTATACAAGTACAATTGGGACATATGGTCCAGCAAGAACATTTAAAGAAGACGACCTGTGGACAAAAAATCCTTCTCCAAACGATTGGTTTGCTGGATGGGCCAAGAGGATGGGTGAGGTTCAAGTAAACGCTTATGATGAGCAATTCGAAGATAAGAAAATGTCAATCATTAAGCCTGCAAATATTTATGGTAAGTTTGATAATTTTGACCTGAGAACATCTACATTGATTCCGTCATTAGTGCGTAAAGTAGCAGAGGCTACAGACTCTGTTGAAATTTGGGGAGACGGTTCTGCGGGGCGAGATATTATACATGCTAGAGATGTAGCAAGAGCAGCAATATTTACTTTAGAGAATAAAATTACTGAGCCTGTAAATGTCGGTCATGGAAAAACTTTTACCATTAAAGAAGTTATACAGACCTTGGTAGACGTTTCAGATAAAGGTTTAGAAATAACTCATGATTTAACTAAGCCTACTGGAGATCAGTTTAGAGTTCCAATCACAGATAGACTTAAAGGGTATGGCTTTGAACCTTCTGTTTCTTTAACTGATGGGCTGTCAGAAACTTTTGAATGGTATCTACAGAACGGCCCAACTAAGGGAAGATTTAATCCTTTTCACATAGAGGAAAATAAATGAAAGATTTAATTAAAAGCTATATAAAGAATCACTCCGAAGATTCAATAAAAATCGCTATGGAATTTATGGAGATAAGGGCAGAAAAGATACTAAGTAAGAATGACTGGTACAAAGATCTCTATATAGACCCGAATGTTGACATTGTTAATAGCCATCCTCAAGTGATTCAACAAGTTAGAAAAGAAATTAAAGACTTCTTAAACTTACTACAAAGCAATGATGTTAATAATATGCTTCAAATTGGTCTTGGCCATTGGGCATCTACTCATTTTGTTCTAAGTTTATTGATTAATAATATTACAACAATTGAGTACGACCCAAAACATATTGAAAGATATTCAACTGAAATGTGCAATAACTGTGAAAAGGTTGTGCAAGGAGATTCGCTTGACTATCATAAAAATATTGAAGATGAAACTTACGACGCTGTGTTTATTGACGGAAACCATTCTTATGAGTATGTCAAACAAGATTTAGAAAATTATTCTAAGAAAGTAAAGAGGGGTGGAATAATTGCTCTGCATGATGCTAATTTTGAAGGGGAGCAATATGGCACTCCTAAAGTATTACGAGAGTCTGATCATGAATGGTCATTTATCTCTCACTCAAATGAAGTTGGCATAGCTTATAGAATAAAGGATTAATAATGAAAAAGAAAATGTTAATCTGCGGCGCAGATGGCCTGATTGGATATAATGCTTTAAATCATTTCAAAGACGAGTACGACATACTTGCAGTTATCTTTAATAGGTATGAGCCTAAAAGAGGTGTTGTAGACGGAGTAGAATACATAGCTGGCGATTTAAGAGATGAAGACTTTGTTAAATCTATATTTGAAAATAATAATTTAGATGTTGTATTGCAATGTGCAGCAACGACGACCGGCTCAAAAGATGTAATGGAAAGACCATATGTTCATGTGACAGATAACGTCGTGATGAACGCATGGATCTTCCGAGAGGCAACGCTAAACAATGTAGGCCATGTTTTATTCCCAAGCTGCACAGTTATGTACCAACCAAAAGAAACAGCACAAAGCGAATCTGATTGGTGTGCATCTGATGAAATATACGGAAATTATTTCGGTGTCGGTAATATGAAAGTCTTTAATGAAAAAATGTGCGACTTCTATTCTAGAATAGGACAAACTAAATTCACTGCTTTTAGACATTCTAATGTATATGGCCCGTATGACAAATTTGATTTAGATAAGTGTCATGTAGTACCCGCTTTTGTAAATAAGGTTATTAATGCAGAAGATATTCTTGAAATATGGGGAACTGGCAAAGCGTGTAGAGATGTTATTTACATCGACGACTTAATTGAATTCATCGATCTATGTATTAAAAATCAAGATTCCGATTATGAACTATTCAATTGTGGGGCTGGCCAAGCTTATTCTATTTTGGAATTAGCTGAAACTATTATGAAAATAAATCAAAAGAATTTACAAATAAAAATGGATGCTTCTAAGCCAGACATCCCAACTACTGTAATACTAAATTGCGATAAAGCAAAAGAAAAATTGGGCTGGAGTCCAAGAACTCCGCTACTTGAAGGACTGGTAAAAACTTGTGATTGGTATATAAAACACTATAAAGATCAATGATTATAACTAAAGAAAAATTTTTTGAAAACCGAGGCAACATATATACACTATATGACTCGCGTGACTATAAGATAAATTTTGTACAGGATAAAATATCTAAGTCGTATCAGGGTGTTATAAGAGGCTTCCATGCGGACAATCACACATGGAAGCTGATTTCTTGTCTTCATGGTAAAATAAAATTAGTCACATACGATATAGATAGCGATAAAAAAAATGATTACATTTTAGACGGAGATGATGAGTATTCAAAATCTGTACTAATACCTCCTAGAACGCTAAATGCCCACCAGTGTCTAAGTAGCAATTGTATATTCCATTATAAATGGAGCGAATATTACACATCTCCAGAAGATCAATGGAGTGTTTTTTTTAATGATGTAGATATTAATCCTTGCTGGGATAAAAGATTTAAGAGTATAATAAGCGATAGAGATAGTAATGCGCAAAGCTTAAAGGAGCTTAAAACTAATGTCTTATAAAAATTTTACAGCAAAGTGTCTTATAGACTTTGAAAAAGACATAGCAGAAATATACGAAGCAGGCAGCATAAAAGCGCCCGTACATTTAAGAGACGGTAATGAACAGATATTAATAGATATATTTAGTGATTTAGAAATATCTAAAGAAGATTATGTTTATTCAACATGGGCAAGCCATCTACATGCGCTGCTCAAAGGAGTATGTCCCGATAGAGTTAAACAAGATATTTTAGAGGGTAGGTCTATCACTCTACATTATGCAGACTATAACTTTTTTAGTTCCGCAATTGTAGGGGGGATATCTCCTATATCTGTCGGAACTGCAATGGCTATTAAAAAACAAGGCAAGCCCAACAGGGTATACTGTTTTTTAGGAGATATGGGTTTCAGAACAGGCATATCGCATGAGTCAATGCTTTATGCCGCTTCAAATGATCTCCCAATAACTTTTATTGTTGAAGACAATGGCAAGTCGGTTGGGACACCTACTGAAGAATGTTGGGGTTCTATAAGCACTGAAAGCCTATACCAGATATACAAATCAATTATGAAAGAAACATCTGTGGATATATTATATTATAAATATACAATGTCATATCCGCACTCTGGCACCGGCGTTTTTGTGGAGTTTTAAATGAATTATAAAGAAGAAGTATTTAAAGGTATGGAGTTGCTATCAACCCATCCTAAAACAATTTTTATTGGTCAAGCAGTTGAATATAAAGGGACTGCTCTTACGCATCAAGTCAAAAACTTTGATAAAGATAAATTACTAGAACTCCCAGTAGCTGAGGAATTTCAAGCTGGCGTAGCTTTAGGGTTGGCAGTAGAGGGATATATACCAGTTTCTGTCTATCCTAGAATGAATTTTATTATTCTTGCGATGAATCAAATAGTAAATCATCTAGATAAATGGGAAGCAATGTCTATGGGTCAAAGCAGACCGAAAGTAATTATGAAAGCTGTCGTAGGATCGCAATTCCCGCTAGACCCTGGCCATCAGCACAAGGCCAATTATACGCAGTGCTTTAAAAGCTCTTGTACTAATATAGATGTTAAAGAATTACTATATCCTGAGCAGATTATGCCAGCCTATGAAGAAGCTTTACAAAGCCCTAAGTCAACATTAATTATCGAGCATGGAGATTTATATCAATGAAAAGGATTGAGTTTGGTGAATTAAGAATTGGAGAGCAGGCGCGTAAAAATTTGATGCATGTTTGCGATACAAACTGGGCGAGCGGCGGTCCTAAAGTAAAAGAGCTTGAAAAAAAGTGGAGCAGTCTTTTTAATTACAAGAGAAGTGTGGCTATGAGTTCGGGTACTGATGGAGTTATAAACTCATGCCTAGCACTTTATGATTTGAAAAACGCTAAAAGAGGAGTAAGTGAGGTTATAGTCCCAGCTCTTTCTTTCATCGCCACATCGAACGGTGTGCGTGCTGCCGGACTTATCCCAAAATTTGTAGATGTTAAAAGAGAAACTTTAAATATTGACGAATCTAAAATAGAAGAAGCTATCAATGAAAATACTGTGGCAATCATGCCAGTACATACAATGGGTCGTATGGCAGAAATGGATAAAATTTGCGAAATCGCCAAAGCCCATAATCTTATAGTTATTGAAGATGCTTGTGAGGCTCATGGCGCGATGTATAAAGATAAATTAGTTGGACACTGGGGAGAGATGTCTATCTATAGTTACTATATAGCGCATTTGGTTTGTTGTGGAGAAGGAGGCATGGTCTCTGTTAATGATGATAATATAGCAGATATCCTAAGCTCAACTAGATCACACGGAAGACCGTTTAATTCTATCTACTTCGACCATCAACGTACTGGACTTAATTCTAAAATGAATGATTTAGAAGCATCTATTGGGCTAGAAGCCGTAGATGTATTCTGGGATACTTTCTTTACTAGACATAAATCAATTAAAATGATGCGTCATGAGTGTAAAGGATATGAAGATGTTGCTTTCTTTTCTGAAGAAGATGAAGGAAATGTTAATTGCCCGCATGGTTTTAGTATCACCTGTAAAAAAGAAGGAGATATTGAAAAAGTAAAAAACGCATTAGATAAGTATGACATTCATCATAAAAGAAATTTTGGATGCATTCCTACCCAACATGCTTCTTTTTCTGATATGGGATATAAACTAGGGGATTTTCCAGAATCAGAGTGGGTTGGAAATAACGGTATTCATATAGGCTGCCATCAGTATTTATCGCCTCAAGACTTAGATCGTATTTGTCTAGCTTTAACCGAGGGTCTAGAAGAGTGTACCAGCTAATATATGTTGGGCAAAATGCACACGACAGATTATATTTTAAGGAGAAACCATATTGGATCTCGAACGAACTGTAGAACAAATAAATCAAATTGACGATAGCTATAGAGATAGGCTTTTGTCGGCAGTATTAAATTCTAGCCAAGTCATACTGATTGGAAATGGAGGAAGCAATTCTATAGCTTCACACATCGCGGTAGACTATATAAAATTTTTATCCAAAAAATCAATTAGTTTTTCAGATGCTCCAATGATAACTGCGTATATGAATGATTACGGGGTAGACCATGCATATAAACAATTCATAAAAGACTATGACGATGGACAAAAAACTCTAGTTATTTTAATTTCATCATCTGGTAATTCCAACAACATATACAAAGCAGCAGAACACTGCTCTGAAAAAGAAATAAATTATATAACACTTACTGGATTCTCTGAATATAATAATGTAAAGAGAGACTTTGGCGATGGGGCTTTGATTGATTACTGGGTAGACTCTCAAAGTTATGGGGTTGTAGAATGCGTCCATCAGATATTTCTACATATGATAATCAACAATTAAAGGAAAATAAAATGAATGTTGTAGTCACCGGCGCTGCTGGATACATTGGGACTTGTCTTTGCAAAATGCTTTTAGAAGAGTTTGAAGATATACAAATTAAAGCATTTGACAATTTACATTATAATCAATGGAACAGTATAGATCAGTCAATTTTCTCTAATAAAAATATACAGCTATATAAAACAGATGTTTTGTTATGGGAAGACAGTTTAGTTGAATCGCTAAGAGAAGCAGATTATATATTTCCTTTAGCTTCAATAGTAGGAGCGCCTGCTTGCGATGAAATTCCTGAAATATCATGTAGTGTAAATTATCATTGGTTTGAAACACTTATATCAATAACTTTAGATGGATATCAGAGAATTATTTATCCAAATACAAATTCTGGATACGGTACTACCGCCCCAGACACTGTATGTACAGAAGAGACTGAATCAAATCCAATATCTTTGTACGGTCAATTAAAACAATCTACCGAAGATTTACTTTTAGAAAATTATGATAATTCTGTTTGTTTTAGATTAGCTACTGTATTTGGTTTGTCCGGCAGGCCCAGACTAGACCTATTAGTGAATAACTTTGTATATCGAGCTGTAAATGAAGGAAAGTTAGATATTTTTGATGGACAATTTAGAAGGAACTTCGTATCTGTAAGAGATGTTTGCAGAGCATTTTTATTCGCAATGGAAGAAGAAAATTTTCAAAAGATGAAAGGCGAAGTTTACAATTTAGGAACAGACAGTTTAAATTCAACAAAATTAGAATTTGCTAAAAAAATACAAGAGATAGTAGGTTGTGAAGTAAATGAACATCAATTTAAAACAGATCCTGACAAAAGAGATTATTTAGTTAGTAATAAAAAATTAAATAGCTTAGGTTTTGAATCAGAAGATGTAAAATTAGACGATAGAGTTGAAGAGTTAGCTGAATTTTGTAATGGCCTAGATTGTACCAATGGAATGTTTAATTACTAATGATTATTTCTAAAACTCCATTTAGAATATCCTTATTCGGAGGCTCTACCGACTACGAGTCATTCTACTCTAAATTCGGTTCGCATTTAATAGGATTTTCTATTGATAAATATTGTTATATTAGTGTTAAAGAAACGCCTAAAATATTTGACTTCTTATCTAAGATATCTTATTTTAGAACAGAGATAGTAGGCGACAATAGAGAGATTGAACACAATGGCGCAAGAGGCGTTTTAGAGTACTTAGAATTGCTAGACAAAGGTCATGAGATTTGTTGTGCGTCAGATTTACCTGCGCAAACAGGAATAGGCTCTTCTTCTTCTTTTGTCGTAGGGTTGTTAAAATGTTTTAAAAAAAATTTAGATAAAAAAGATCTTGCTAAGACAGCCATAGAAGTAGAAAGAAAGTTACTTGGTGAGGCTGGGGGGATACAAGATCAGATATGGGCCTCTTACGGAGGTATGAATTCTATTAAAATAAAAAATAACGGAGACTTCTCCGTTACTCCTATGCCATTAAGTGAAGAATTTAAAAAAGAGTTTATGTCTAGATGTGTTATGATTTATACTGGACAGTCAAGAAAATCTTTTAAAATAGCAGCCTCTCATGACAGGGTAGAGATAGAAAATCATAAACAAGAAATATTACAACGCGCGAATGAGGCGTATGGATTATTTTATCATGAAGACATTGATAGTATTGGAATGTGCCTACATAAAACTTGGGAGTATAAGAAAAAAATATCTAATTTAATTTGTACAGAAGAAGTTGACATGATATATAAATCACTACAAGAGGACGGGATGATTGGAGGAAAGTTATTAGGCGCTGGGGGGTCTGGTTTTATTTTTGGAATACTAAACAAAGGAATAGATAAGGTGTCTATAAAAGAAAAATATCTAGATCATTATGTTGATTTTAATATTTCAGAAAAGGGTTCGGAGATCATAAATGAATAATGTGTTGAAGCATAATAATAGGCTAAGAAAAACAATTTTTCTAGATGTAGATGGCACATTGGTAAAACATAAAGGCAATCTGCATGATATGCTAACGCAAGAGCCAATAGTAATAAATGGCACACTTGAGAAGCTACATGAATGGAGAGACCAAGGATATTATATAGTCATAACCACTGCAAGACCTAAAAGTAATAAAAATTTACTTATTGAACAGCTTAATGCGGCAGGAATTGTATTTGATGATATTATAATTGGTCTTCCATCTGGAAGAAGAGTTGTAATCAATGATAAAAAACCTGATATGATACATACAGCAGCGGGGATTACTCTAGAAAGAGACAAAGGTATTGGGGATCTGAAGATATGAGTATACATTGGCCAGACTCAGAAATAATTGGTATCGTTTCAGGATACTTCAATCCCCTTCACGGGGGTCATATAGACTATATAGCAGAAGCTAAAAAACATTGTGGGCATTTAATTGCTATAGTGAATAATGATCGTCAAGCAAGCTTAAAATATAAAACTGATAAAATTTTTATGGATCAAGACCATAGAAAAAAAATAGTTCAGAGCTTAAGAGATATAGATGAAGTTATAGTTTGTAAAGATTCAGACATGACCGTATGCGGTACATTAATCTATATTAGAAGTCTTTATCCTCATAGCGATTTAGTATTTTTTAATAGCGGAGATAGATCAAATCCTAATGCTAATGAAGTACAAGTCTGTGAAAAAACTCATATTTCAAATATGTATTTACCTTTAGAAAAGGTATATTCGTCTAGGGAATATAGAAAATGATTTGGGTTAATTTTTGCACTAGGTTTTTGGGACTTTTATCTGCTGGACAAATAGAAGACGCAAAAAATATGCTGCATGGATTTCAAATAAAAAGTAGTTTTTTACAAGTTTCTAATATAATAATAAAAAAGACAGCGTATAATAATAAGGACATTTTTATAGAATGTCTAATAGATAAATCTAATTTTGTTGTTATATTTGAGATTAATAAAAATATTGGCAAAATAACTAATATACAATACTATCAAAGTGGAGATTAAAATGGATGTTGTAGAAATGGCAAAGCAGTATGTGGAAATTGTCAGGAGACAAATTTCAGAAGAGCAAGAAAGGCTTGATAGAAATAAAGAAATGATTCAAGAACATGAAAATTTTATAGCAGACCTACATATTAAATTAGCAAGTGGAATTCAACAAATTTCAGAAGCAGAAAAAATGCAAGATAAAAAAGAAAAAGTAGATACCAAATGAAAAAAAGAAAGTATAATAAACAAGCTAAGGGAGACGTAGTTATAAAAAATGTTAGAATGCACGAAAGCTACGGCCCTTTTAAATATGGAAATGAATACAAAGTATTAGGTCAAGGAAATGACTGGGTAAAAATTAGAAACAGGGGCTCTGTTTACCATGTGCCTTTAGCTTTTGTCGAGGTTAATCCAGTATCTTACAAAAAACAAGAAGATATTGATGTTGAATATGAGATGTACGAGGACTATAATTTTTAATTTTTTTATATAGGAGATTTTTATGAAAAATGCACAATCTGTAAATTGGAACTTGCTCTTAGACGAGCGTCGATCTGTCTTGAATTCGATTCAAAAATGGGCAGTTGGAACCGCTACGACTAGAGAAGTTTCTTCTAATCTTACTAACACACAATTCTCTAGCGAGTTTCGTAAGCTTGTCCGAAACAACGGAACAGTATACGGTCGTAGACTTGCTAGAAAAGCATTACGTTATCGCGGCGTTAGTATTTAACTTTTAATTTTGGAGAATTATTTTAATGAGTGATCTTAACAAGTGGATTGGTTCGGGACGAGTAACTAGAGACACCGAACTTAGGTATACCCCAAATGGGACGGCTGTCGCAGATGTGGGCATGTGCTCAAACAGAATCTGGTCAAAAGATGGTAACAAACAAGAAGAGCCTACATTCTTGGATGTTACACTCTGGGGCAAGCAAGCAGAGTCCTTGGCTGGATTCCTAACAAAAGGAACTTTTATCATGGTTGAAGGAAGACTTCAACTGGATACTTGGGAAACAGACGAAGGGGTCAAAAGATCTAAACTTCGAGTAGTCGCGGATAGAGTGAACTTAGGACCAAGAACTTCTTCTAATTCTAGGCAAAATGAAGAAGTTGCCGAAGGCGCACCCTTCTAAAAAGTGTTATTAATCTCTTAAGGGCGTAGCTCGTATTGGGCTACGTCTTTTATATTTCTATGGCATATTATGAATAACTTCAAAAAATTAGAGAATTTATTATTCATATTCATTATATTTAGCCTTCTTGATTTCTTTTTTACAGCTAAATTCTTAAAAAATCCAGATTTTTCAGAAGTAAATATATTTGCAGACTTCATTTACAAAAACACTGGAGACTTGGGTCTTTTTGTCTATAAGGGCATTATTATAGCCATAATTATATTTTTATCTATTCGTATAGAGCTATATAAAGAAAATTATGGTAAACATGTGCTAGAACTTGCTTGTATTTTGACAGGCGGAGTGGTTATATATTCAGCAACGCTGTTCGCTATAGTCTATTTGTAATTAATTTTTCTTAACATCTTTATATTGTCGGTGTATTTATTAGTACACTGTAATTAATATTGGAGGTTATGTTATGAAATTTTACAAACTTTTAGTTGTATTTTTCGCCGTATTTTTTTCGATGGCTTGCTACTCAGAAAATTCTTTTGCTCAAACTGGCAAAGATACTGATTTCTGGAACTGGGTAGAAAAAAAAGACTATCACAATTCTATGGTGAAGATTTCCGTTCCTATGAATATGGATCGGAATTTCGATGGGCAATGGGATGATATCGACGATGATGGTAAACCAGAGATTTGGAAATCTTTTGGTACTGGGGCAATTATCTACATAGATAAGTCTAAACCTATTATCAAAGAAAACAACCAAAAAGGATATCGAGGATATGCCTTAACAGCAGCACATGTAGTGTCTTCCATGCCTTATGAGCCTAATAGAAAAATTTTAGACATAAAATTAGAATATCAAGACAAAACAGAGTCAAAAAAGTGTATAATAAAATATATTGATAAGACAATGGATATTGCTATTATAGAATGTTGGGTTCCAGAAAATGGAACGTCGGCTAAGTTAGCTGATGCTGCTGCAAAAAGTGGTGACTACTTAGAGTTTGTTGGTTTAGGTGGCAAGTCGCTTCTAGAAAAGCCTAGAAGATTTTATGGCCATGCCTCGATGACGACAGATGAAAAATCTCTGTACTCACATGATACCCTTTTTGTGCCTGGCGATTCTGGCGGTCCTGTTTTTAATTCAAATGGAGAATTAGTAGGTGTTATATCTGGTGGATGGTTTTGGTGGGACGGAGTAAAATCCCCTTCATCTGGAGATATAACGACTACGTGGCCTGCTAAAAGTTGCGGGTTAAAACCTATACAAAATTTATTTAATAAGTTAATAAAAGAAATAGAAGGTTAAAATAAAATGCCACTTAAAAAATGCCAGTCTGAAAACAAAGACGGATGGAAATGGGGAGAGTCTGGGAATTGTTATATAGGCCCAGATGCTAAAAAACAAGCTATCAGACAAGGCATAGCTATAGAAGGCCCAGAAAAATTCTCTCAAAAAGCTTTTGAAGAAGGCTGGGATATATCAGATCAAGATGTAAAATCTGTATCCGACTGGATGTACGAGCAAGGAGGGTATTCTTTAGCTAAGGTGGTTGCAGTTACTTCAGCTTTAAATTCTTTAAAAGATGATCATTATGAAGAGATTACGGCTGATAATTTCGTAATACCTGACCCAGAAGACTATTTACAAATAGAAGCGGAAGATCAAGAAGAATGGTACTGGGCTGCTGAACGACCTGGTTTATGGGAAAACATCAGAAAGAAAAAAGAAAGAGAAGGTAAGAACTACCGACCTGCCAAGCCTGGCGACCCAGACAGGCCAACCCCTCAACAATTAAAAAGAGCGCAATCTAAGGAAGTCCAGAAAGATGTGTTTGACAATCCTGGCGAGGCTATGAAACGAGCTAAAGAGCTTGGTCTTGAAGGTATTCATTCACATGAAAGTAAGAAAACGGGTGAGACTATATTCATGCCTGGCAAGACTCACGAAGCTTACGAAAAAAAACTTAGAGAGGAAATGAGCAACGCTCTACAAAGAGGTAAGCCTGGTCCAAATGATCCAAGAAAAACTCCAGCCCCTAAAAAAGATCAGAAAAAAGGTTCTAAGAAAAATAAACCTGATAGTGCTAAAGATGATAAAGGCAAAATAACCTTTAGTAAAAAGACCATTGATAAATTAAAGAGTAAAATGGCAGAACATAATAAAAAGGGCAAGGGGAGCAAAGCCTCTTTAGGCGCATTAAAAGCCGTCTATAGAAGAGGCGCAGGAGCCTACAGTACAAGTCATGCCCCCAAAATGAGCCGAGACGGATGGGCTATGGCAAGAGTAAATGCTTTTCTATATCTACTTAGAAATGGAAGACCTTCTAATCCTAACTACAAACAAGATAATGATTTATTGCCATCGTCTCACCCAAGATCAACCAAGGCTGCTATGACAGAAAAGCAGAAAGAAGCTCTTGATAAAGATAAAGACGGTAAGATCACCAAGAAAGATTTTGAGATGCTTCGCAAATCAGAAGGTTATGGCCTTCCAAAACATATCGTAGAGAGAGAATTGAAAAAACGACATGCAGAAGTTGAGCCTATAGTCAAAGAAAAGAAAAAAGGTAAAAAATACACATCTTTTATTAAAAAACAGCAAGTCACCGCTCCTCCTACGATGACATGGCAAGGGGCAGAAGAAAACTCAACCCCTAATCATTTTGGAAGTGGGAAAAACATAAATATATTAGGCTACCAGACAAAGCATTTTGATATATGCGCTTCGGCTGTAATGTTATTTTCTGAACTGTTAGAAGAACCTAATATAAATAAAGCAAAATCTAATGTTATATCTGCCGCTAGAGCAATCGATGAATTTTTTGGTATTGAAAAAGAAGTTGTTGAAAATAATACAGCAACAGACGAGCAAGGAGATAAGGCTTTAGAGCTTACTCAAGAATTTGCGTATCAAATAGGCAATATATCTTCAACTATTGAAAGAGATTATTCTTCTGAAATATCTTTTGTTAGTATGCATTTTGATGAGATAGGCAAGCGAATGTCTTCTAAGGCTTCTTATAAATACAGAGATCCTAACTGGCCAAATATATGAATTTGATAGAGTCGGTGTTTATAAAAAAGGCGATAGATATTTAACTCGTGTCAGGGCAGCTGAATATCAAGGCAGAAAAGTAACTTTAAATAAACCATTTAGGACTCCAGACGGTCCTAAGAAGTCAGCAGTATACGTTAAGAACGAATCTGGCAAAGTGGTTATTGTTAGATTTGGTGATCCTAACATGAAAATAAAAAAGAATATTCCAGCAAGACGTAAAAGTTTCCGAGCTAGACACAATTGCGACAATCCTGGTCCGAAGTGGAAAGCAAGATACTGGTCTTGTAAGGCTTGGTAATATAAAAAGAAAGGTTTAA
>TARA_R110002020_G_scaffold334555_4_pt1 | contig 13693 bp, 19 predicted proteins | sample TARA_R110002020 | Tara Oceans TARA_R110002020 (sample SAMEA4396489) | marine metagenome | biome: Westerlies Biome; feature: [MES] marine water layer (ENVO:01000295) within the mesopelagic zone...; material: water (ENVO:00002006), including particulate matter (ENVO:01000060) such... | reverse complement strand
ATCTGTATTTTTAAAAAGGGCAATTAGTGAGGAACGAACTAAAATTAAAGAGAATGAGTAAGAAATATAATATTATTTATGCTGACCCAGCTTGGGAACAAAAAGCAGGTAGACCATTAAGTGGTGGCTACAAAAAAGAAAATGGCGTGCAAGTATTTAACCCTAAAAGCGATAAATCTGCAGACTTACCTTATAGCACAATGAAGTTTGAGGATATAGTAAACTTACCTATTAAAAAACTAACTGATGATAACTGTCATTTGTATTTATGGGTTACCAATAAATATTTAATGAAAGCTGAACAAGTTATTAAGGCTTGGGGTTTTAAATACTCTACAACGTTAGTTTGGTGCAAGAAACCAATAGGTAGTGGAATGGGTGGAACATTTAAAGTATCTACAGAATATTTAATATTTGCTACTAAGGGTAAGGTTAATGAATTAGTAAAAGAAAAAGTAAATGGCACTTGGTTTGAAGAAAAAAGACAATATGTAAATGGTTATCCTTGCCATTCTAAAAAACCAGATTTCTTTTATGAATTAATAGAGAAAGTATCTAAAGGTAAAAAACTTGAATTATTTTCAAGAAATGAGCGTAAAGATTGGGATGCTTGGGGAAATGAAATAGAAAATTCAATTACGATTGAGTAAGCACGTATGAGTGGTTGCCCTTTTTAAAAATATTGTGGGTAACGTTAAAATATATGATTAGTAGCCGTAAATAAGCGATTACTATCGAGTTAAAAACTAAATTATTAAACACTTAATAGCCTTTAAAATAAGCACAACACAAGCTATTAATTATATATAGTGTTATTGTTAGTGTTTTTGGTGGTAACGCAATGACGCCTTAAATACAGAACTGGCTTAAGACAGATATTTAATTGTTAAAAATAGATGTAGCCAAAAATATTAACTCTAACAAGTGTATATAGTTACAAAAAGTATTACAATTATTAGAAAGACCTAGCAAACTAAATACTTCTGTTTATTTAAGCATATTTATATTTATAGTTGATCGCTTAACCTCACCATGTTCTTTATGGTATGTTATTACTTTGCTATCTCTACCAGACAAATAACCACCTCTACTAGCGTATGCATCTTTAGATGCTAACGTTCTATGTTGTTCTAAAACCATTAAATTACTTTCTATTTTTAATTCATGGTGTAAGTGTCCAGTATGCCCATAAACATATTTAGAATTTCCAAACTCTTTTTTAAACTTACCTACAAAAGTTGTATCTATATTTTTAATTCTTTTTAAATGTGAATGATGATAAAATAAACAGTTTTCACCAAATACAACACAATAATAAGGGTCTGGATTAGTTTCTATAAATAATCTAGGCTCATCTTCATAGAAAGAACTTAAAACCTCTCTAAGCCAAACACTAGATGCTGGATCGTGATTTCCTTCAGCCATTATAACAGTAACCTTTTTATACTTAGTCAAAAGCATTTTAATAACTCTTCTTATAACTCTTATAGCTACACGAACTAATTTAGTAAATCTGGTGTCTGCATCTAAAACGTGCTTACTGGCAGGTGTTACAGCATCTAAACCATCCCAATGTAAAAAATCACCTATTTGAGCAAAAATACACTCTTCAGCGTTTGGACTTTCAACCATTGCAATTTCAAAAAATCTAACTAAAGTATCTTCAGCTATTTTTAAATCCCAATTATCACCAGTTTCTTCATCCCATGACATCATGCCTAAATGAAAATCTGTTAAAGTATATTGATTACATAATTTATTATTAGTAACCTTATTAATTCTACTAACTCTTGTGGTTGGTTTTATATCTTCTTTTAAAGTGTCTATAGCTGTTCTTAAAGCCAATAAACGATCTTCTTCAGTCTTATCACGTTTAATCCACTGTAGTTTAATTTCACCTTTAGAATCAACTAATGTAGATGTAGATTTTATAGATAAAGGAGTGTTTTTTTCTTGATTTAATCTAAGTTCTTTAAGAAGTTTTAATTCTTTTTTGTCTAAAAAATAACGTGCTGTTTTTCTGCCTTTGTCGTGAGTCTTAATGTTAAGACCTAAAAACTGCGCTTCATTATCATATAAGCGTTTCCTTTCTTTTTTTCCCATGTTCTATATAATTATTTTAATTTATCTAAAAGTAAATTTAACGTTTTTGTGTTCTTGTTTAAGAAATTAAACGCAAAAAACAAACCGATAGCAAATAAGAATCCAATTCCCAAGAATCCATATAATATTACCGAACTATCAAATTCTTCTGTTTTTTCTCGATCTTTTTGCTTTATAAGCTCATTTAGTAAAGTGTTGTATTGTTGCTCAAATTTTTCTTCCGTACGTCTTAATATATCTTCACAATCAGACCTTACAGTTACTCCACCATCTGGTTTATAATAAACGGTTTTGGTAAGTCCACCATCTTTAATTTCTTGGATTAACTCTTTTATATCACCGTTTTCGTCTCGCTCTCTTTTTTCCTCTGGTATAATATCAGTAACGATGGTACCACCATCTCTAATTTCTTCAGTAACCTTAGTGTTTTTTGTACTTATGTCTTTTTGCTCGGTTCTATCCTCTTTAGCTTTAATCGCCTTCTTTTGAATATCACAACTAAATAATGTAAATAGTATAGATGCTATTATTAATATTTGTAACCAATATTTTTTAATCGTTTTCATAAAAGACAATATTAAATTTAATGAATATAAACCCTACAGATATTTCTTTTCCATAAGAACCATCATCTTCGTAAAAATCTTGCATATTAACACCTAACAATAACCTATTTAAACTAAACTCTAATTCAAAATCCATAATGTTATTTTTTGTTTTTAAAAAAAGTTACTTTTAATATAGTATCTTCTAAAGATATAGGTGTGTGATCTTGTTCTGCTAAAATATACAAAATTTCACCAGAAGTGTATAAAATATTAGAATTATTTTCTAATAAAGCACCTTCTATTACCTCAACCTTTTCATTACAGTCACCGTGAACGTGCCAGCCAAATTCACCACCCTTAACCATTAATGTATCAAATATTAATCTATCTTCAGAAGAGTATGTTTTTTTTATAACTACTTTATCATTTAATTGATGACTAAGATTCAAATCAAACTTATCTAAATCATCAAAATTAATAGACTTTCTATCTATACCGTTAAAACGATCTAAAATAGACTTTATCTCTCTAGCCTCTCTGTAGAAGTCTTTCAATAACTCGTAACGCCTTTGCTTTTCACGATTTACGGTAAAACCGTAATTATTAAATTCTTCTTTTTTATCCTCAAAACACATTAATTTTTACTTTTAATTATGTCTTTAAGTTGACTAAAAACAACCGCCCATTTCTCACTCATTAACTGAAGGTCTTTATTACTTTCTTTTAAGTCGTTTTGATGTGAATTAATAACTTCTTTAATTCTGTCGTCCTTTTCTTTTAAGTCTTTTCTTAGTGTTTTTCTATCTACTATTAAAAACCATATAACAATAGCCATAACTGCAAATACAGATATTTCTTTAATATTTAAAAGCTGTTGTAAAATTTCTGTTTCTTGCATCACTTAAATATACTAATTAATATTATTACCAACAATATTAATGTTATCCAAAAATCATATAGACCATTATAAAGTATATTATTGTAACTAAAAAATATTGATAAAACATTCATAAAAAGCAATCCACAAACAGCTATTTTAGTTTGCAAACAAAAAGACTTTCTAAAATACAAAAACATAAAAACTATATTGGTAACTATTGAATAACCAATAATATCACCTAAATACTTAAAAACTACATTGTAATAATCTATTGAACTGCAATACCCACTAATAGCTGTTACAAACAACATTAAGAAAGGTATCGCAGTTATTATTTTATTTCTCATTTTTTTTCGCCTGTCGGAGTTGATACACCACCACCACCTATAGACTTACCACCTGTAGGATTAGATACACCACCACCACCAATCGATTTAATCCAATTAATAGCGTTAGGTACATTTAATAATGTATATACTACCGCAGTTATATAAGCGAATAAATCACCTATTAAAACGGTTAATAATAAACCACCTAATACTACTAATGTTTCTGTTGCTTTTAAAAAATTTTTCATTTTATTATATTTATGTTTAACAATCACAAAATCTACTATCTGAAATTATAAGTTCCGCTCTAGTATCATTACCTAAAGCTTTATGAAAAGCGTTTATAGTACTTTTACTGCTAGTAACATCGTTATAACCATCTTTATTTATATCATATAGACTACGCCCTAAAGCAATACATCCATTTAATTCAAACCAAAAATTAGAAGAATGAAATTTACACTCTGCTCTATTAGGAACGTTTTTTAATTCCCATAATTTTTTATTAAATCTATTAGAGTATTCTAATAAAACAGTATATCTACCTAAAGGAACACAGCTAATATTTTTTTGATTACCACGCCATCCACGCTCTAAACTTACAGAAGAAAAAATAGGTTTATTGTTTTCATCGTAAACAGTACATTTTCCTAATGTTTGGTTATCATCTTGCCAATCTCTAATTATTTTTATTGTTTTCATTCGTCAACTTCGTTTAAAAATTCTTCCAACCAAGTGTAACCACTAGGTGCTAGTTCTGTATGTATTGTAGATGTACCTGTTAATCCTTTTGCTGTTATATAAGCCTCTGGTATATGTGAGTTGCTTACATAATATGTACCACCCCTAGAAACCGAAGTAATAGATGGTACATTATAACTAGATTTATCTAAAGGTGTTGTGTAGTTACCTAATTTAATTTGATTTAAAGCATCTGCATCTAATGTATCTATATTTGCGCTTGTAGTTCCATCTGCATTTAATCTCTTATTACATCCTACATCTATGCTAACATTTGCTAAAGCTTCATCTGCTGTTAAAATAGTTGTTGATTTACCTAATAATGAGAATTGTGAACCTGTAAAGTAGTTGCTAGGTAACTGATCGCCATAAGTAGGATCACCAAAATTAAAACGCTTCCAACTTAATGTGTTGTCTGCGTTCATTTCTGCTAATGTGTTAGTTAATGGTGTACCTAAATTACTAGATACAATTTTATTACCAGTAGTATATATTTGTGGTATTTGACCGTAACTAAATAATTGAAGTCTTTGATCGTTAATAGCCCATACAGAACTATCACCAAAATCGTAATAATTACCTTGATGATTTAATTTAAAACTACCATTACCTCTTATTAATCTACCAGTACGGCTCCAACTAACATTATTAAAAATATCAAATCTATAACCTGTACCTGCTATATTTGGATAGCGATAACCAGAATTATAAAATAGATTATTAACAAATGTTATTTTACCTTCTACATCAAAAACATCTTCTTCTTTTCCTATAATACAACCCTTTACGCTTTCAGTGAATAAACATCTTTGCACCGTTAAATTATTAACCGTTCTGGAAGAGTTTGTAGTGTACCAACTAGCACATTCGTCAGCACCAAAACCAAAACTGCAATGATCCCAAATCTGGTTTGTTATATCACCTGTCACGGTTAAAGAATCGTTTCCTAAACCATCACCGCTATTAGGTGTGTTATCTGCATCAATACCACCCTTAAATCTAACGTGCCTTACTATACATTGATTTACACTCTCAATATAAACTCTATCACCATCTATGGTAATTCCTCCTTCTGGTGCTGATTGTCCATTTAAAGTAAAATCGCTGTTTGAAGTTCCTAAAGCTAATAATGAGTTAAGAGTAAAAACACCAGAAACATCTATAACTATTTCACGCTTAACAGTCATTGTTAAAGCCTCTCTCAAAGAGCCTGCAACGTTATCTTGTGTTGTTGTAACATGAACAACTGTTCCACCTCTACCACCTGTAACATAAGCACCTGCACCGATAGCACTAGGAAAAGCTAACGTAGAATCTACAGGAGTTACTACACCGCTTCCGCTACTATTTTTTAAACTTTCTATTATACTTAAATACATAATTTCTTTCTTTTGTAACTCTTCAATTTTAAGTTTTAAAGATTCTATATCAGATTCATCATCACTTAACGTTAATTCTATTTTTAGGTTAGGTTGTTTAACTATAACTTCAGCATCTTTATTTTTGTTTTGTTCTTCTTGTCCACGCATTGAAGCTTTTAATGACTTGCTGTGTTGCGAAACTTTTTTGCCATCTACCCAAACCTCATAATAACCCTTTTCTATTATATCTAAGTTCATACATATAGTATTACTATGATTACTTTTTTATTTTATTTCTATTTTTAAATTTTATCATTAGTATAAAGGTTCTACTATTGCTAAAACCTGATTTGAAACACTATTAACACTTGCATCGTCTAAATGGTAAGCATCAAATAATGTTAACCCTGTATTTGGTATTAATGTTAAACTTGTTATTTCTTCTTGTAATTCATTTTGAGCGTCTATAAAATCTTGATTAACACCAGTTTGATAAAGACCTAACTCTCGCCAAATAACAGGTAAATCTACATTTTCTGCGATTACTTTTATAGCATTAATAAATTGTGTAGCCGATAATTTAAAAGTCGTTTTATCACCTATAGTAGAATCTGTTTCGCCTATATCCATAAGTAAAAAAGGTATTACAAATCTTCTGCCTTCTACATTTTCAACATAGTTTTTAGAACTATTAATTAACCTTACTAATGGTAAATAAAGATCATTAGAACCTGTGCTATTTATATTAAAATCTCCTTTTACATTATCACTTTGTTGTAAACTTGTACCACCTCTGCTTTCTTTTACACAATATACATCTTGTCCTATATTTTCTGCTAATCTTGTCAGCATTAACAAATCGTGAGCATATTTAGTTGCAGGTGCATCACGAGCAGGAGGTAATGTCGAATTAAAATTCTGCCACCCACCATCAAATATCTTTACGTTTGTTGCTGGATTAACTATATCTACAGGCAAACTAGAAACATCTGTCCTGCCATCAATATTAGATTGCCCCATTATAACTGAGACATATCTTACATCTCTGTTATCTACAGAATCTGAAAAATTAGGTATGTATTGTACTAAACTCATTATGACCAAGGGGTTAAATTAACACTAGGTGCTAAAAAGTTTTGAACAGTTTTAGCATCTTCTACTGTAAATATTCCATTATGTACCACTATAGAATGAACACCAAATTTAGCAGTACCACCAAAAATCTCTATTCTATTTAGTGGAAATGATTGTGTAGATGCTGTTGCTCGTATGAAATCTCTCGTATAACTTTGACCTGCTATATCTGTTAGCACTATATTTGACCATGTACCAGAAACACTATCGCAAATCATTGTAACTATAGTTAAATTTTCAAATAAAGTATCATCTCTCGAAGCTAAATTATCTTGAAGTAATAAACCATTATCATATATTCCTTCGTTCCTTAAATCATCACCCCTATAATTAAAATAGAAAGTTTTTAGCGAACTACCTTCTGATGGTTTACTTAATGCTAAGTTACTGTTATTACTTATGACCAAAGGCTCTAAAACATAAGTAACCATACAAGAACCTAAATTAACAAATATATCGTTGTACGTTAATATATCATCATTTGTACTATCAAATTCTATTTGTTTAGTTACTGCATTATACGTAGGTTGATTTAATCCTGTTGTGTTTACTAAGTTGTTGGTGTTATCTGCTTTATTAACAACTTCTATCACACCGTTAACATCTTCTGTAACTTGGTCTGAAAATTGAGTATCAATATAAAGTAATACATCATCTGGGAACGGCATACTACCTATATCACTTTCAGCAACCCAATCATTAATTGATATACCCAAACCAACATTAGTTTTGTAAATAATTATAAAGTGTGTACCTTCTGATAATATTCTATTTTCTGGAAATCCATTTTTTATTCTAAATAACGTATTAACGCTATTAAAGTCTGTAAGTTCTGTAATACCATTAGAAACTACTTTAAATAAATCATAAGACCCGATAGTACTAGAACCACCTTCTGTAAAAGTTATACTACCGCTAACGCTTAAATCATAATCATCGTAATAAGTACCTACACTATTATCTAAAGCTAAAGCACCTGTAAAAGCACCACCATTAGTAGAGATTAAACTTGTGGTTTGATTATTATCTACTTTTTTATACCAAATAGAACCATCATTAGCAACAATATCACCTAAAGCAAATGTTATAGAACCAGCACCGAAGTCTTGCGAGCCTGCTACGCTTACTTTATATTCAAATAATTCAACATTTATACCGTTTGCTAAAGTTGGTGAGTTTGTGGATGCGTTCCAATACCCATCAAACATTATAATTTTGTCTATCTCTACTGTATTATTAGAAGAGCTAATATTACCACTTTCAATAACAACTTCATCTTCAAAAGCTACAGCAGCTTCAAATGTTACATCTTGGTCTGTCGTTGCGCCTTGCTCTGTTACCTGTTGAAGTGTTGGTGTTGAAGCACCCGTATTAACAGCTAATGAAGAAAAATAATAAACTATACCTGCATCACCTTTATTTCTTACCGTTAAGTATAAATTTGTAGATGCTGTCCAACCTATACCACCCTCTTGTGTTGCTCCTTCTATAGATGGCTCTGTAGCTGTATTTATTAATACTTGCGCCCATGTATTAACAACACTATCAGTAGTGTCTAAAGTAAAAGTTACGTTTGTATTTGCGCTTTCAAAGTTACAGTTGTGTCCACCAATAGTATCTAAAGGTATTACAGTACCTATATCATCTGTAGAATCAGCTAATATACCTTTATTTAGGTATGGTAAATTATTCCAATTAGTAGTACCATCACCTACTTTTCTTTTTCTTGTGTCTGTTTCGTAACCTAATTCACCATCTGACAATGTAGGGTTTGCGCTTGTCCATTCTGTAGACAAACCTCTTCTAAATTTTATTAAATCTTCTCTTGGCATTATTTCTATGGTTTTCCTCCGTCTATAGTTCCGTCAAAATCACCACCAGTTCCGTTTCTTGATATAACAGGTTGTAATTTAACAACATTACTATTTTGGGTTATTGTTATTGTTATTTTATTTACTATTTGTATTACTTCTATTGTCATACAGTGTATTGTTTTATAACCGTGTACTCTATATTAAAATAAGTGGTTTTATCACCATTACTTTCTGTTACTTCAAAATCACCTTTAAAATTGCCTATTGGAAAATCATTAGATTGAATTTTATCAATATCTAAAGTACTACTATCAATTACAGTTATTCCATTACCATTGCTAACATCTATTATTTTTTCATTACCATTATAAACTTGCATTTTAATAGTTGATGTTTCAAAATTACCTATGTAATCATCACTAAATGAAATTCTTATTTTAGGTATAGTATCACCTTTTTTTATAAATCCTTCAATTGGTATTTTTAATATTGGTATGCTCATGGCGTTCCTCCGTTTATAGTTCCTGTTTCACTTTCTATATACGCAACTAAACTTGCGCTTGTTGTTGGGTCTCCTGTTATTGCCGACCATTCTACGGTGTTTAAAACAACATCTTCACTCCCTCCGTTAAATGGATAGCCCAAATTAATCAATCTTTGTTTTAATGATTGAATGTTTGGAAATACCTCTTTATTACCGCTTGTACTATCATCATAAATAGATATGTTAGCTAAATCATAGCCAGCTTTATCAAATATGACTCTACCAGTAAAACTTCTTAATTTTACAGTATTACCTTCAAATATTATAGTAAGATCATTTGCGCCATAATCACTATAATTAGGTGATATATGTTGAAAATTTTTGTTACCTTTTTTTCTTATTTCTAAACTCATATAGTTGTCCATGTATAAACGCCACTAGCAACAGTTAGTTGATAATTACCGTCAATTGTCGGTAAATCTGGCAAATCACTTAATCTATTTAATTTCTCATTAGTTTCTACATAGTTAGGTGTTATAGTATTGTTTCTATCACTTATATTTAACATAACTGCATCTACATAAACTATTGTTGATAACTCTGTAGTTGTTGCGCTTTTTAATGTAAACTGTAACGTAATTACATCGTTCTTAACTAAAGCATATTCACTATCGGACTGAAACCTTAACCATCTATTGTTAATATCTAAATCTAAATCAGTGTTACCTATCGTAAATGTTTGAGTATCTAATAACACAGCGTTTTTATAAATTAATACATCAACACTTCTAACTTCTTGAACTATATTTTTTCTACAAAACCAACTTAATTTATAATTACCTAGTCGAGTTATATTTGTGTCTTGTGTTGCGTTTGTTACTACAATATCACTTGCAGGAGTGTTGTTTTCTATTTTTAAACAACTATTACCACAAAATTGATTAACATTATCTAAAGTTGCTGTACCAGAACCACTTGATACAGTCCAACTTCCACTATTAAAACTTAAAGCCTCATTGATTATATTTTCTGAATAATTTTGTCCGTTTATTCTATCTATTAATATCGCCATTAGTTTAAACTTTTATAAATTATACTAAACTTAAAACCCTCACCTGCAACTATACTAGAGTCAATTTTTAAAACACTATTTTGAATATATATAGGTATAATATTTGGTGATCCAGATGTAACACCTGTAGCATAGGACAATATTGCATTACTAAAAAAATCACTGTTTGTAATTGTAAATATTGTAGATGTTGAAGAAACAGAATTATTAGCTGTAAATTTTCCTATTATAATATTTGTATTGCCTGTCTTATGCAACGTTATATCGTAATCAAAATTAGAGTTTGAGGTTGTGTGAGACTCTATTGTTTCACTATCTGATATTGAATCACCATAAACTAATTCTAAAACAGAATTTGCATCTGTGTGCATCGTGTCTCTATGGTCTGTTGATGGTATGTTACCACCATCAGGCAATTTGCTATTTACTAAAGTAATATAATCTGACTTATTCATAATAATTAATTTGTATAATAATCTTCATTATTGTAATCTGCGTTATCATAGTCTGCGTCTCTTAGTGTAAAATTCCAAGTTGAATTATCATTTATAGCCTCGTTGGTTTCGCCTAAGATGCCAGTAACTAAACCTTCATCAACGTGAACGTAATAACTTCCATTTGAAGGGTTTTCCATTATAGTGCTTGTAACTGTAGTTTTTAATACATTTCCTAATGTTACAGACATATTGCTCTGATCGAATGATATAACCAAATTACCATCGGAATCATAAACATAAATGCTACCTGTATTTAATAGTATTTCTTCTGAGAAAACGATGTCAAATGCTGAAAACGAAGTTCCTGTAATATAATTTCCTGAAGGAAAAAAGCTATCATAAACCAAACCATTGTATATTTGATAGGTATAACTATATTGTTCTTTATCATTTAAAAAAGCATTAAAACTTGCTTTAAATAAATTTGACCTACCTATGTTTTCACCAGGTTCTAATAATGGCTTGTTACTTACCCTAATACCATCAATGTAGATAATATCATGTAAAAGCAACTCTTGAAATCTTAAAAACGTAAAGCTATCAATATTACTTAGGGTAAATGTTTTACTTAATTTTTTAAGTGGTCTTGTCGATACAGTATTGCCATTCGATATTTGATAGTACTCACCTATTTCACTATTATTATTCAAAGAACTTAAATCCAAACGCAATCGTATAGATTGTGTAAAATCAGAATTAGCATAAGATAAACCATCCATATTACTTAATCCCTTATAATCAAACCTATATGTTCTATCTATGTTTTTATTACTAACATATATAGGTCTAGTATAATATTTAGCATTAGAGCTTACAACATCTATTCTTAAACTTACATTTTGATAATAAAAATCTTCATTAATATTTACAATTTCAATCTTTACTTGGTTATTACCATTACTATCCACAAATTCATCTGTAAATACATTATTGGTAATATCTTTTAAAATATTATCATTTAAGTCTACAATATAACAATTTATATCAGAATCAAAACTTATTCCACTACTAAAATTAGTTTTTTGACTATAAGTTTCACTTGGAGACAATTGAATCATATTAAAATACCACAAATTAGACGATTTAAAATCGTTATCATTTATAGATTCTTCTATAGAATTATATAATTTTAAAAAACTGTAATCCATTATACAAGCTGTTTATTAGTTCTATCATTTTATATTGTTTTATGGTACATCACTAACTATATCCGCACTCGTCATGCTATTCATTACAAAAGTACACCCACCAGTATCCCCACCATCTTGTAAATTAGGGTATGTGTCACCATCCCCCATTCTCCACCAATGCTCAGGCGGTGTACCTAGTGTAGATAAATCAAACGGTGTTCCACTATTGTAAATAGAACTTACATTTGATGATTGGTCACTATCCCATATTGCTAATTCATCCACCTTACAGCTATTACGCATATAAGAACCCGTGTTATATCTACCTACTCTAAAGTTTCCACCTGTTAAACCTGTAGTTATACCAAAATTGCTATTACTGTTTGTGGTTGTTTGCGCTACACCATCAATATAAATAGAAAACCTTGAATAATAGTTACTTATACTACCACTTGATGCTCCAGTAGTGCCACCATCATAAGTTATTAAGAAATGTTGCCATCCTTCAGAACTACTTACACTACTTACAGGTGTCGCTAAAACTAAATTATTATTATTAGTTCCATATCTAAAAATAATTTTTTGCCTAACTGAATTATTACCGTTATAATAAATTCGTATATGATTGCCATTGTTAATATCATTAGAGCCATAATATAAAATTGTCTGCTCTTGATTGTTGCTACTTCCTGCTTTAAAGTAAAATGAAATTGACCAAGCATCAGGACTACCACTACCATTACTACTTCTTTCTAAAGATTGTATTAATGCAGCGTTACCACCTAACCAATCGTTTTGCTGAAATTGAACAGATTTAGTGTTTGAAAACGGTGGTGCAGATACTGTTAATACTACTGTTTCAGAATCTTCACCATTGTAATTTATTGCCTTAACTGGTATGTTATAAGTTCCACTTGCTAAAGACGAGCCACCTACCAATTTTCTAACATTACCCTCTACCGTTGTAACACCGCTAACATTTGATAAATCCCATTCATATCCAACACCATAATCAGCAGTTAATTCATAGTTTAATGTCTGACCTTCCACTAAGGAAATAGTCAAAGAACTTGTTATACTAGGGACATTACTTAAAGGTGTTCCGCTTGATTGAAATATAGAATTTAATAAATTACATACTTCTGTTGCTGTTCCACTTCCACCTGAATTTATAGATATTTGTTCGTATGTTGTACCGTTTTCATCTACAAAATCAGCATGGTCTTGGTTTGATACAATTTCTATATTTTTAGCGAGATCTGTTATAGTTACCGTTGTACTCGGTACAGTAGCTTGTAGGCTGTTTATGAACTGCACACCGTTTGCATCTTCTATAAAAATAGCGTTTGCATTACTGTCTTTATATACTGTTACACTCATGTTATATTTCTTTTTATTAATGTTATTGCGCTACCAGCATTTGTTAATGTTCCGTTTGTAGATAGTTTTACCTGTATAACTATTGGATTGTCTTTTGTGTTTGTGTCTCCCATGTATATTAAATCGGGTTTCAAACTAAATCTGTAATTTTTACCCGAACCATCATCTAAACGCCCTAAATTTGTTTCTAAAGTATAAGCGTTAGCACCAGTACCTAATT
>TARA_R110002020_G_scaffold324071_1_pt1 | contig 13694 bp, 10 predicted proteins | sample TARA_R110002020 | Tara Oceans TARA_R110002020 (sample SAMEA4396489) | marine metagenome | biome: Westerlies Biome; feature: [MES] marine water layer (ENVO:01000295) within the mesopelagic zone...; material: water (ENVO:00002006), including particulate matter (ENVO:01000060) such... | reverse complement strand
GACGCCGCCGCCGACCTGTTCGGTATGCTCGCCCTTGAGCAGGTGAGGAATGCCACAGGCGAATTCGACCACTTCCAGACCACGGGTCAGTTCGCCCTTGGCATCTTCGAATACTTTGCCGTGCTCGCGCGTGATTAGCTCGGCCAGTTCGTCGGCATGGGCTTCGACCAGCGCCTTGTATTTGAACAGGATGCGTGCACGATTCAGCGGTGTGGTTTTCGCCCAGGCCGGCTGGGCTGCCTTGGCTATGGCAATGGCCTGCTCCACTTCGCTGACGCTGGCCAGGGAGACCTGGCCGCGCTCTTCGCCGGTGGCGGGTTCGAATACCGTCTGGGTGCGTTCGCTGGCAGCAGCGTGCTTGCCGTTGATGAAGTGGGTCAGTTGCAGGGTCATTGGGTCACCAGTTTCAAATTAACTTCGATTTGGGTTTTTCGCCGTTACGCACGGAGCTAAGCAGGTGCGGTGGCGGATAGCCTGATCAGGACCGTCGATGGCATGGATGCCATCGCCGAGCTACAGGGATGTACTTGCGCGTGTCCTGACCAGGCTGTCCGGCACCGCACATGGCGCTAGACGCAGCAGAATCCTGATTTTAAATATCGCCTATAAATTCCGTTCAAGGAGTACGCCGAATCACGTCCCCCAGTATATTGATCATCCGATCAATATGGCTCTTCTCGACAATCAGCGGCGGCGACATGGCAATGATGTCACCGGTGCAGCGTACCATCAGACCGTCCCAGTAACAGGCCTCGAACACCTCGTAACCACGCGCCCCGGGCTGGCCCTCGCGGCTGGCCAGATGCACCGCACCGACCAGTCCGGTATTGCGGATATCGATCACGTGGTGCATGCCCTTGAGACTGTGCAGCCCTTCCTGCCAGTAGATTTCCAGCTCCTGGGCGCGGGTGAGCAAGCCGTCGCGGGCGTAGATGTCCAGGGTTGCCAGTGCTGCGGCGGCAGCAACAGGGTGGCCGGAATAGGTATAACCGTGGAAGAACTCGATCAAGCCTTTCGGGCCTTGCATGAATGCCTGCTGAATCTGCTCGCTGACAAATACCGCGCCCATGGGGATGGCACCATTGGTCAGGCCTTTGGCGGTGGTCATTATGTCCGGGGTGACTTCCCAGCGCTGTGAAGCGAACGGCGCGCCGACACGGCCATAGCCGGTGATGACTTCATCAAAGATCAGCAGAATGCCGTGCTTGGCAGTGATTTCGCGCAGGCGCTTGAGGTAGCCAACTGGCGGCAGGATCACGCCAGCGGAGCCAGACATGGGCTCGACGATCACCGCTGCGATATTTTCCGCACCGTGCAGCGTAACCAGTTTTTCCAGGTGGTCAGCCAGCTCCGCGCCATGCTTGGGCAGGCCACGGGTAAAGGCATTGCGTTCAAGATCCAGCGTATGCGGCAGATGATCCACGCCAGGCAGTTGGACACCAAAGGCCTTGCGGTTATTGACCATGCCACCGACGGATATGCCGCCAAAGCCTACGCCGTGATAACCCAGCTCGCGACCGATCAAGCGTGTGCGGGTGGCTTCACCGCGGGCACGCGGATAAGCCAGAGCGATCTTCAGGGCGGTATCGACCGACTCCGAACCAGAGTTGGTGAAGAACACGCGATCCAGGCCCTTGGGGGCAATCTCTACCAGCCGTTCGGCGAGTTGAAAGGGCAGCGGATGGCCCATCTGGAAGGTCGGGGCGAAATCCATCTTGCTTATCTGCTTGCTGACCGCTTCGGCAATTTCCTTGCGCCCATGCCCGGCGTTGCAGCACCAGAGCCCCGAGGTGCCGTCAATGACCTGCCGGCCCTCCACGTCGGTATAGAACATGCCTTCGGCGCTTTCCAGCATCCGCGGGCGGCTCTTGAACTGACGGTTGGCAGTAAAGGGCATCCAGAATTCATCAAGACTCAGGTCCTGTGACTGGGGGGTGGGCTGTTGCATGCTGTTCATGGGGCTGTCCTGGCGCTGTTCAAGCGGGTGGCTACGGAGCAAGAGATTGCCCCGAGTTTATGTCAAAAATAACAAACGAAAAAGACCGTGATCCGCATTTAAAAGCAATATTCTTTGACCTTCTGTCAAATATATTGAATTTGGTCGATTGGCTCATTACTGTTTGCCAGATCGAAGTTACGCTTTTATTGCGTTTTACCCAACAGGCGGTTACTCCAGAGTAGACGCTGATCTCAGAATTTTGCTCAGTGCAGGATAGGCGCGAGTATGGACTGGAAGACCTACGGCATTGTGACCACGGCGGTGATCTGTGTCGGGCTGGCGCTGGGGATTACCTTGCCGTTGGTCTCCCTGCGCCTGGATCAGTGGGGCTATGATGCGTTCGCCATCGGCATCATGGCGGCAATCCCGGCCGTGGGGATGCTGGTCGGGGCGAAGATCACCGCAAGGTTGGCCGGCTGGCTGGGTACCGAAAACGCCATGCGCCTTGTCATGGCCTGCAGTGCGGTGTCGGTAGGTTTGCTGGCGGTATGGCCAAGCTACGGGTTATGGCTGCTGCTGCGTCTGGTGCTGGGCATCTCGCTGACAGTGACCTTCGTGCTGGGCGAAAGCTGGATCAATCAACTGATTGAAGATCGCCTACGTGGTCGGCTGGTAGCGGTGTACGGCAGTGCCTTTGCCCTGAGTCAGCTGTGCGGGCCGCTGCTGCTTGGGCCGCTGTCCACGGGCGCGGCCAGTCAGTGGCTGAGCAGCCACGCGCTACCCTTGCTGATGGCCATGGGTGCACTGGTGTTTATCGGTCTGGCCTGGCAACGCGGGGCGTTCAGTGATGTAGCTGTTTCTGAACCGCCCCGCTGATTTCAGCGCCATTGATACTGGAGGCCGACACCGACCAGCCACTGACGGTCAGGCGCAGGCTCGTAGTAGCGGGCGCCTGCACCGTTGACGATCAGCGAGCCGATGTATTCACGGTCACCCAGGTTGTCGATGCGCGCAAAAGGCTCGACCTCCCAGTTGCCGACGGAATGGGTATAACCCGCGCGCCAGTTGAATACCGCGTAACCCGAAGCCTCTGCACTGTTGTCATCGGTGGCGTACCGCTGGCTCAGGCTCTGAGCCTCGAATGCGGTAATAAAGTTGCTGCCAGGCGGTTGCCAACTGAGTTCGGCGAACAGGCTGTGGCGGGGTACGCCGGGCAGGGTACGGCCGGACAAGTCGCTGCCATCGGCACGCTGATAGCGATCAAAGCGGGCATCCAGCAGCGTATAAGCCAAGTAGGCGGTAATGCCGTGGTCGAAGCCCTGCTCTACCGCCAGCTCCAGGCCCCGCCGCGTTGAGCGGCCAACATTGGCAAAGGTGTCCCGTTCGGTCGATGCCTGCTTTTCGCCCGCAACGATTTCGTCCTCTACCCGACTCTCGAATAGAGCCAGATCGACCCTGGTGCGATCTTGCCGAAACTTCATACCGATTTCAGCATTGCGAGACTTGGCAGGGGTGAGGCCGAAATTCAGGCCATTTCCTTGCGGTTGGTAAGCCAACTCCTGAAAGGTCGGTGTTTCAAATCCCTGCCCCAATGCGGCATAGAGGCTAAGCGCGGGCGTCCATTGATAGCTCAGGCCTAGTGCCGGATTGGTTTGGCTGTAACGCACGCTGCCGCTGTCGTCCTGGCCGTCGGCAAGATAATCATCCTCTGAATCAAACTCGACCCGGCTGTGACGGACGCCAGCGGTCAGGGTCCAGCGCGGGTCTAGTTCCCAGGTGCTGATCAGGTATACATCCTGGCTGTCGACGGCGTTGAATTCATCTCTTCTCTGAGCGCCCTTGATGCCATTACTATTAACAAAGCCGTCACGTTGCTCGCCTTGATAGTCGTAGGTGATGCCGGCTGCCAACTCGACAGGAAGACCCAATAATTCAGTGTTGCGCTGCCAGCCAAGCTCACCTCCGCCGAAACGTCGATCAAGTTCGATGACACCGCCGCTCCCTGGCAGAAACGAGTCGTTTCTAGTTACGTTATCTCCGTCAAAAGCCAAATACTGCTGCACAAAACGTTCACCGCCGTACATCATCATTGTGACCTGATCGTCGTTAGCTAAGCGACGTGTGTAGTTCAGACCTGCCTGATTGTGTCTTACACTCTTGCGGGTGTTGTATGTATCTGGTCCAAGACCCGCCTTCGCTCTACCCACGGCCTGGCGCCTATCTTCACGCACCTGCTGCGCGGTCAGGCCAAGCGGGTCCTGGGTGTCGGGCTGATCCAGGCTGTTGACCAGCAAGGTCAGGCTGGAGGCATCGTCGATATCCCAACCCAGGCGCAGGTTGGCGGTATCACGTCGGGTATCGCTGTGGTCGCGATAGCCGTCGGTTTCCAGGCGGGCGACGTTGGCGCTGATGTTCAGATCGCCATGCTGGCCGCCATAGCGCAGCCTTGAGCGGCGCAGGCCGTCTGGGCCAAAGGCGGTGCGGCTTTCCAGCGTCGGGTAAAAAGTACCTTCGCCGGTAAAGCCCTGGATAATCCCGCCCGAGGCGTTGCCGTAGAGCGTCGTCAGCGGGCCGCGCAGCACTTCGATGCGCTGCATGCTATCCAGATCAAACAATGCAGGCTGGCCCTGGCCATCGGGCATGGTCAGCGGAATTCCGTCCTGCACCAATCTCACCCCGCGCACGCCGAAGGCCGAACGGGCACCGAAGCCGCGGGAGGAGATCTGCAGGTCCTGTGCGTAATTCTGCCGGTTAGCCGCTACCAGCCCTGGCACACGCTGCATTGATTCGGACAGGTTGGCACCGAGGTTCGAAGTATTGAGCTGCTCGTCACCCAGGGTGTCGCGGGCCAGTGGAAGCCGGTCATTCTGTCCTTGGGCCTCGCTGCCAAGGACCACTTGCGCAGGCAAACTGATTTGCCGCTCTTGAGCAAGGCCGGGACCGCTGGCGCCGAGGGTAGCGAACAGGCTCAGGGCGCAGGGGGTAAATCTTTTCATAGAGGTATATATGTCCGCTGGTGGCAAAGAGTGACGATACCTCGTCAGCCCGTGGCTGCCGATGGTCAGGAATCGGGTTTGTGTTGCGAAAGAATGCGCTTTAACGGCGGCAGCACGGTATCGCTGGCGCTGACGGTGTCATCGCTCAACTGGTCGCGAAAGTTGTCCAGCGGCGGATCGCTTTTTTCATCGTGCTCGAATACCGGCGGGCTGAACATATAGGCCACCAGCAGACGATTGAGCGCTGCCAGGCTGTCGCGGTGCGTGCGTTCATAACCATGTGTCGCGTCCGTACCGAAGCCGACCAACGCGATACGCGTATCGGTGCCGGAGCGGATCGCCGATTCCGCATCGCTGTGGTAATAGCGAAACAGGTCGCGGCGAACTGGAATTTCATCGCGGTGGCACAGGCTCTGCAAATGCCGGGTCAGATGATAATCATAGGGTCCGCCGGAGTCCTGCATGCACAGGGTCACCGAATGCTCTGTGGTGCTTTGCCCCGCAGCGGACGGGGCGATATCCACGCCGACAAATTCGCTGACATCCCAGGGCAACACGCCAGCCGAACCGGTGCCGGTTTCCTCGGTAATGGTGAATACCGGGTGGCAGTCCATTGGTAGCAATTCACCGCTGTCGACCACCTGTTTGATCGCCGTCAGCAATGCCGCGGCACCGGCCTTGTTATCCAGGTGCCGGGAGTTGATATAGCCGGTGTCGGTAAATTCCGGTGAGGGGTCAAAGGCGACAAAGTCACCGACATGAATTCCCAGCGCTTCGGTTTCCGCGCGGCTGGTGGTGGCTGCGTCCACGCGCAGCTCCACGGTATCCCAGCTGACGGCCAGGGTGTCTACCCCTTCGTTGAACGCGTGTCCGGAGGCCATCAATGGCAACACGCTGCCGCGCAGACAGCCATTGTCGCCGAACAGGCTGACACGGCTGCCTTCGGCGAAGCGGCTGGACCAGTGGCCTATGGGTGCCAGCTCCAGGCGGCCGTTGTCCTTGATGCCGCGCACCATGGCGCCGATGGTATCCAGATGGGCTGCTATCGCGCGGTCGGGCGTGGCCTGCTTGCCTTTCAGCGTTGCACGGATGGTGCCGCGGCGGGTCAGTTCATATTCCACACCCATGGCGTCCAGATGCTCGGCAACATAGCGCACAATGCCGTCGGTAAAACCGGTCGGGCAGGGAATGGCGAGCATCTCCAGCAGGGTGCGCTCAAGAAACTCCATGTTCGGTCCGGGGTAATTCTGAGTCATGCATTTCTCCGTTCGGTTGCGTGCAGCGTCGTCACACGTGTGAGCGGCTGAGCGGAAACAGCAGGTCGATAAAGCGTTCCGCGGTGGGCTGCGGTTCGTGATTGGCCAGGCCGGGGCGTTCGTTGACTTCGATAATCACATAGTCTGGCTGATCCGGCTCCGGTACCAGCATGTCCAGTCCGGCGACCGGTATTTCCAGGGCCTTGGCCGCGTCAATGGCGGCCTGCTTGAGCGTCGGGTCCAGTTTACGCGTGACATCCACCAGCATGCCGCCGGTATGCAAATTGGCCGTGCGCCGTACAAAGAGCTGTCTGCCGTAGGGCAGTACATCATCCAGGCTGAAGCCCTGGGCTTCAACCGTACGCCAGGTTTCATCGTCCATCGGGATACGGCTTTCGCCCTGGGTGCTGGCCTGGCGCCGCCGGCTCTGCTTTTCAATCAGTTGCCTGAGTGTTTTCACGCCATCACCGCAGACCTCGGCCGGGCGACGGATGGCGGCGGCCACGACCTGATAGTTGATCACCAGCACACGCAAATCCTGGCCGGGGTGATAGCTTTCCAGCAGTACCTGGCTGTCATATTGGCGAGCGCTGGCAATCGCTGCTTCCAGCGCATCGGGCTGGCGAATATCCACCGCGACGCCCTGGCCCTGTTCACCGTTGTTGGGTTTGACCACCAGAGTACTGTGTTCGGCAAGAAAGGCGGCGTTGTCCTCCGCGCTGCCAGCAACCCGAAAATGCGGAGTATGCAAACCCTGGCGCTGCAGGGTGCGGTGGGTCAGCTGTTTATCCTGGCACAGGGTCATGCTGATCGAGCTGGTCAAGTCACTGAGAGATTCGCGGCAGCGGATTCTGCGCCCGCCCTGGGCAAGGCTGAACAGGCCTGCGGCGGCATCATGGATGATGACTTCGATCCCCCTGCGGCGTGCCTCAAGGGTAATAATCCGCGCGTAAGGGTTCAAATCCCGATCTTCATCGGGGCCAATAAACAGGGCCTGGTTGATGCTGTTTTTGCGCTTGAGCGCAAAGGTGCGCAGCTTGCGAAAGCCCAGTTTGCGGTAGAGCGCCTTGGCCTGCTTGTTGTCGTGCAGCACAGACAAGTCCAGATAAGCGCAGCTTCGGCTCATGAAGTACTCGACCAGGTGCCGGACGAGTGTTTCACCGACGCCGAAGCGTTGGGTGTTTCTGTCTACCGCAAGGCACCAGAGACTGGACCCTTGCTCGGGGTCGGCAAAGGCCTTGTGATGATTCAGGCCCATCACCGTGCCAATCACTTCGCCGCTATCTTCATCCTCAGCCAGCCAGAATACCGGCCCACCGGATTCCCGCGGGGTAATCTTCCCGGGGTCGATGCAGGCCATGTTCTGCATCTTGTACAGGCGATTGATCGCCTGCCAGTCTGATTCGCCGTGGGGGTGACGCAAGCGAAAACCCTGAGGGCTCTGATGCGCAGGCCGGTAGTTGCTGAACCACAGGCGCAGCGTGTCCGAGGGATCCAGAAACAGCTGTTGTGGGGCGAAGGACAGGACCACCTGTGGATCAGCTACATACAGGACGATATCCCGTTCGCCTGGCTGTTCCGCCAGCAGCGTATTGGCCAGCAAGCGGTAGTCGGAAAAGGTCTGGCCAAACAACAGCCTGCCCCAACCGCAATGCACGGCCGCATCGGCGGTGGCACCGGTGATGGTTCCCTGCTTGGCGTGGCCAGCGCGCAGGCCTTCGTAAGTAGGCGCATTGCCGCGCTGCAGGCGCTGCTGGTCAGGAGGCATGGGTCTGGACATGTGCGTCTTTCCTTAGAGGTTGTGGGCGTCAAGCCACAAGCCAAGCATCGCCAACTGCCACAGCTTGGAGCCGCGTAGTGGCGTGATATGCGCTTTAGGGTCGCTGAGCAGGTTGTCGAGATAATCGGTATTGAACAGACCGCGCTCCCGTGCTCTTTGACTGGTCAGGGATTCCTTGACCCACTCCAGTGTCGAGCCCTCCAGATATTTCAATCCGGGCACTGGAAAATAACCTTTGGGTCGATCGATCACTGCAGCCGGAATGACCTTGCGCGATGCCTCTTTGAGCACATACTTGCCCTCATTCGGCAGCTTGAAGCGGCCAGGTACGCGCGCGGCCAGCTCCACGACCTCGTGGTCGAGGAAAGGCACCCGCGCCTCTAGCCCCCAGGCCATGGTCATATTGTCCACGCGCTTGACCGGGTCATCGACCAGCATCACGGTGGTGTCCAGGCGCAGTGCCTTGTCCAACCCGCTCGTGGCGCCGGGCCGGGCAAAGTGCTCGCGGATAAAGTCACCCGCGTAGTCGTGCTGGGCCCAGCCTGGGCTGACGGTTTGCTGATACTCGGCAAAACTGCGGTCCATGAATGCCTGCTGGTAAGCGGCGACTGGATCGGCGACCTGGTCCACCTGGGGATACCAGTGGTAGCCGGCAAAAATCTCATCTGCGCCCTGCCCGCTCTGGACCACTTTGCAGTGCTTGCTGACCTCTCGGGATAACAGGTAGAAGGCGATGCAATCGTGACTGACCATCGGCTCGTTCATTGACGCGATGGCGCTGGGTAATTGCGCAATAATCTCCTGCTCGGGAATCATCAACTGATGATGATCAGTGGCGAAATGCTCGGCGATCAGATCGGAATACTGGAACTCATTACCAGCCTCGCCATTGACGTCGGCAAAGCCGATGGAGAACGTCTGCAACTTTTCTGCACCCGCCTCGCGCAACAGGCCAACGAGCAGGCTGGAGTCAACACCGCCGGAGAGCAGAACACCGACATCGACTGCCGCCAGATTGCGGCGTTTTACCGACGTACGCAGGCTGTCGAGCACGCGGTCCTGCCAGTCATCGAAAGACAGTGACTGCTCGTCGGCGCGCGCGCCGTATTCCAGATCCCACCAGCGCTGTTGATGTGTGCTGCCGTCGCTTTCCACGCGCATCCAATGCCCCGGCGGCAGCTTTTCAATGCCATTGAGCAGCGTCAGCGGCGGGGGCACCACTGCATGGAAAGACAAATAGTGATTCAGCGCGACCGGATTGATGCTGGTGTCCACGCCGTCGCCCCGCAACAGCGCCGTCAGGCTGGAGGCAAAGCGTAAGCGCTGGTCGGTGCGGTTCAGATATAACGGCTTGATGCCGAGACGGTCACGCGCTAGGAACAGTCTTTGGCTGTCGCGCTCCCAGATGGCCAGCGCGAACATACCATTGAGGCGTGGCAGTAATTTCTCACCCCAGGCATGGAAGCCTTTGAGGATGACTTCAGTATCTCCGCCGGAAAAGAAACGGTATCCCATGGCCTGTAGTTCAGCGCGCAGCTGGGGGTAATTGTAGATAGCGCCATTGAATACCAGTGACAATCCTGCTTCAGCATCCACCATTGGCTGCCCGGATGCCTCAGTCAGGTCCATCACCTTTAGCCTGCGATGCCCCAGGCCCAAGCTGCCCTGGGCCCAGAGGCCGGAGGCGTCTGGCCCGCGTTGAGCCATGTGCCGGGTGATGCTATCCAGTGTTGCCATGTCCGCTGGCAACCCATCAAAACGAAGCTCTCCTGCGATTCCGCACATACTGTCGCCCTTGTCAGGGGGTGAATGGGCTGACTCGCGCAGTTAGCCTGCTGTAGAACTCGGACGTCTCGCGTGGCGACGGATTGGACCTTCAACGGCTTAAAACATGCGCGAATCATGCTTTTAACTAACACTATTGACCGGGATAGCGCGCTAGAGTTGCGTTTTAAATGCACCTAGTGCAAAAGCGCGGGCGGTGTTGCACTAGGTGCTTATGGGGAGGGCTCAGGGTTCGAGTGCCTTGATCGGTGGATTTTCATAGCTGTCTTCAATCTCGATGCCCGCAGCTTGCACCTCGGCTTCCAGCTGCGAACGCTGCTCGTGATACTGATCCAGCAATGCAGGCAGGAGCTGCTGCCAGTCTTTTTGCTGCTCTTCACTGAAATGCTGCGACCAATAGGCGTTTTCAGTCAGCAGTTCCAGGCTGATCAGGTAAGTGCCTTTTTCCTCCGGTTCGCTTCGGGAGTTGCTGCGCTGCACCGTGACATGCAGGTAGGTATGGTCCTGGTAAAAATACCAGTGGTAAGTGTTGCTTGAGCCAAGCCACTGCTCAAGGGAAGCCTCATACCGAGGATCAAACCAAGGATGATCCAGCACGCGTTTGCCAAGCACCTTATCCGCGGTATTGATCTTGGAAGCCTCTGAGCCGGAAATACGTGGCGCAGGGAACCGATAGAAATGCGCCCAGCCGCTCGACAGCAGGTTGTTCAAGAGCTGATAAACAAAAGCCTTCTGTTCCGTGTGCGGACTGTTATCCGGAAGCCCGCGAACATTCAGCGTTACCTGCTCGACAAGCCGGCCCTGAGCTTCTTCAACGACCGTGGAAATACGCCCAACATCGTCCAGCTGCAACAGCTCGGAGCCATTGCGCGACAAGGTTACCGGAGGCAGGTCCGGCTCTGACAAGCGCTTGTTGATTTCATACCAACAGATCCCGACCGGTGCCAGGCAGTCTTCATCAAATGGCAGAGGGGTGCTTGCGACTGAATCAGCGACTGGTTGCCCGAGGAACATCTGGACACTGGTTGTGGGGCTGGTGCTCTTTTGTTCTGAGCCCACCTTTTGGCCCTCGGTGCAGGCGCTGAGGAGTAGAGCGGCAAGGAAGGAATTGACGCGTTTAATTGGGCTCATTTTTGGCTATTCAGAACGCTTGTCTAACGGGATTGACTACCCTTCTGCTATTCAGTTGTATCAGTATCGCCCCCAGCCCAATACCAGATAGTTGCACCCCAATCGGAGTCTTCAAAGTTAGGCATAACCTCGCCCTTATTAAAAAACTGTCGTGACTCAGCTGAGGCTGGAGTAGACCAATATCCAGCATGGCTACAAGGTTGGCCAGCGTAGATTTTTTCGGGTATTGCTCGTTCCTGCTGCTCCTCATCAAATCGCGCATACCAGCGGGCACTGCTCTCCTGATCAAAGCAATCACCGTAGGGGGAGTAGCTGTGGAGCTGATCCGGGTTGGGGATCCGAACGGGTTTAACCACACGGTTAACCGCCACATAAACCCTCGGCAAACCGTCCTCTTGGGCGCCTAATTCTGGATATTCTCCAGCACGGACAATCAGGCCATTGTCATAATTGATGCACTTGATGTCGGGGTGTGCGGCAAACGCTTGGCGAACGGTCTCCTCTCCACCCAGACGCTCGACGAAGGTCTGGCCTAGCACCGTATACCAATTGACGCCTTTTATATGGCTGCACAGCTCACGGCCCATAGAGAAAGCGAATGTGTCAACTTCAAGTCCTGAATATTGTTGAGCCAGTTGATACTCCATTGGCATGTATGAAGCAAAGTCATACGGCAGCTTGCAAGCCAGTCCACTGTAACCGCTTTCTGCGGCAAGCTTATTCACGAGAAACAATAACCACTCATGAAAATGCTTTTTCCCGTCAGGCTCGTTCAAATAGTCCCATGGCAAGGTTAATTTCAAATACGAGCGGTCTTTATCGCCATGTGTCGCAAATGAGGTGAGTAACGATAAACTGTAAACACCGGCCTCTTTTTGGTTTCTTGCACTGCTGATGTGCCATTCGCACTGGTCATTTGGACCTGACGAAAGGATCGCATCTCGATGCTTATCGAATTTTTGCCTGCTCAGTTTTTGCGGGCGGCCCGCTACCTGCCAGTTTAAATGGGCTTCAAACTCCTCATAAAAGCGCTCAAAGCACTCAATAATCTTTTCTTTGACGGCGGTGGTGTAGCCTTCCTTGAAGTACAGCGTGGATGCAAGGCCAAGCCGAATTACGGGAGCTCCATCAGGCAGCTCGAATTCCAAGCCAGGAGCTTGTTGGGCCAGTTTTTCCAGCGGATCCATGGGCATTCCTGTTGTCCTGTTTAGCTGGCGGCAGCCGCGCCGACAAGTGCGCTAGCGCCAAGAAGACTTGCGAGCCAAGCCCAGGCGACCTGAGCTAATCGAATCAGTACCATTAGACCTGCAACGATTGCAGCTGGTACGCCAGCGGAAACGAGAGCCCCGGCAACAAGTATGGCTACCACTACGGTCCCGACCACAACACCCACATTGATAAGCACCTGCACCCAATCTATCTCTCTTAGCATCTCAATGGTCAGATCCGTATGGTACTGAACTTCGCGCCATATGGCCTGAAGCTGTTCGTCGGTCCAGCGCAACACTTCCGCACCTGTTTCACTGACCCATTCCCAAGCATTACCAGCCTGGTCACGTACCCAGGCCCCTTTGCCGCTCAGCCAGGTTACAGCCTCTTCAAACTGGCGTTGCGGGAAGCCAGGGAGTCCCCGCTTCCAGCAAATTCATTCGTAGTTAATTTGTTTGTAATAGATGGCAAAAACGAGGCTTATCCAATACACCGATAGCGTCAGGGAAGTGAGATATAGCCATGCCTTTAGATATACGCTAGCTGTTCTTTTTTTTATCTCGAATAAATACAAAAAACTATACCGATGCATGCGAGCGAATCTGTCAAAAGGATTTGCTGGCTCTTTTGCCGGGTCGGGCAGTTTTGAGAGGTGGCGATCCCATATGCTTATCCCGTGCACACAAATATAGAACCCGTTAGCAAAACCGATCAGGAAAGTTGCTACCCAAATATCAATTAAGAGGTTCATTAGTTCTTTGGTATCTTTTCTCGTAAATAAATTCGCCCGCCACCTCACCTAATTCTCCCACTTGGCTTCCCCCTGCGTAGACGCCAATAGCTGCTCCGGTCAAAGCCACAACAGCGATCACCGGAGCGCCTAGCATTACGCCAAACACTATCGCTACTGCAGCCGCGGTGCCTGTTAACGCTTTGGCTCCAATGCCATCCCCCAGTCGCACCACCGCCAACGCTTGCTGTGAAACCGCCGACTTGACGGAAGGTCACTCTTCGACAGGACTCGGCATCTTCTGTCTGGCAGGCATCTACAATTCTACGGGTTCTTACACCCCTATCAATCGCAATCCCGAACCATCCGAACAACTTCGCGCCTTTGGACCATGCCGAAATTGCCTGTATTCCACGTTCTAGCTGAGGGACTTGACCATGTTCAATTATTTCAGATGCATTGTGTAATGGGGATTTATAAATATTCAGATATTTAACACGCCTAACTCTTGGGCAGGAACAATACTAACGGCTCTTCGAAAGGCCAAAAGAAATAATTTTAATTAAATCAACTTCAAAGTAGTAAGCGAGCGCACTAGCGAGGAAAACAAACCAGTGCGCAATCAAAGTAAAGCACGTAAAGTATAACCAGGCGCTTATAAATACCGGTGCGGCTTTTCTTTTTGCGAACGTGTGGAGCAGACTATATTTATGCATTCTTTCAAATCCATCAAGCGGACTTTCAGATTCTCTTCGATAATCTGGGTAGTCTGACAAATATTTGTCCATGAGTTTGATGCCATAGAAACAGATAAAGAGCCCATTTAGGGAACGTCTGAAGTAGCCGCCATACAGACAGCAATTCTGAC
>TARA_R110002020_G_scaffold184548_2_pt1 | contig 13694 bp, 27 predicted proteins | sample TARA_R110002020 | Tara Oceans TARA_R110002020 (sample SAMEA4396489) | marine metagenome | biome: Westerlies Biome; feature: [MES] marine water layer (ENVO:01000295) within the mesopelagic zone...; material: water (ENVO:00002006), including particulate matter (ENVO:01000060) such... | reverse complement strand
GGGTCTTTGAATTTGTGCCCATGCCTCTTTATTATCTATTTCAATTAATCCATCATCACAAGCCACACAACCTTTACTACAAAAAGGGCAGCTCACAAGAGTTGGATAAGGGGTGGGAAAATTAATTCTTTCTATCATTCACAGCACTCTCCTTTACATTTATCATATTTACATTCTTTACACATCATTCTTCACACTCACATAAAGGCTCATATCTATATAATCTACCACAGTTTTTACAAGGAAAGTGTATTGCACCACACATTATTCTTCCTCTCCTACTAAATCTGTATTATATCCTACTCTTACATGACTAAGTGATGATACAGGAACTGGAGCTTCAATCCTTTTACAAAATTCTTGACTACCTTTTTTAAACCAATGCATTTCATTATCTCCACCTAATACTATCGCGTATTCCATTATACTTTTCCAAATATGAATTGTATTCCAATCAGTGCCGCTCCAATAAGCCTGTCCAAATGGATGAGTATGGATCCAACATTTAATAGGTATTTTCATACCTTTTGGTGGAACGCTATAATCTACATAACCAGGGGAACCATAACTACAAAATAGTTTATTTTCTCTATCAATAATTACCGATACTTCTAACCCTGGAAGTACTGCTGTTGATACATTCCAAATAGCATCCAAGAAATTTTCATGTTTAAATTCATAGTTTACTCTTGCAAACATTTGATTCAAAGCATTCACACAATTATTCCAATCTTTATTTTCCGTCATTTTAATCACCTCATATATTTATTAATTTATGGTTAACTACTTGCTCTTTATTAAACCATCTTTGTATCCATTCTGCTCCAAGACCTGCAATTGCAACATGGATATAATGCAAATCTTCTTTTTTACCTTCCCAACCGCTACCTTGACACGAGAAAGAACCTTCTGGACCATTACTTAACTCAGTAAATAATTCTGGTCTTTCAAGAAATGATAAAATTATTCCTGCCCTTCCCTGTGCTCTCAAGTCTAACCAATTTATATCTTCGGTTAGGTATAAAGTTTTCCTAATATCTATGTTGTCAGCACAACATACCACCAAATCATAACCTTGAAGTTGCTTATTAGTAAGAACTAGATAAGGGAACCCTTTTACAGATTTATACTTATCCATAAATACCTCTGCTTTATTCTTACTAATATCTAAACTATCAAAGTTTTGATATGATATATTTTTCTTCTCTATAATATCTGGATCATACACATTTATATTATACAATCCTGTTTTATCTAAAAGTGGAATTAAAAAACTACCAATTCCACCGCATCCTATTACTAATATTTTTCTCATTTCTATACCTCATATATTTTTTTAATCATTTTATTTAAAGCTGATCTACTTATACCAAACATTTTACTTATATCATATTGCGTCATTCTGCCCGATAAACTATTATAAGTTTCTGCGGCTATGACATTTCTAGTGGCAGCTATGCCTCTTGATTCTATTATTTCTAATTTTAACGCTATCTGTTTTATTTCGTCTTTATTAAACTCATCAAAACTTTCTAAATATTTTTCATGGTCAGTAATGATCACTACTTTATTTATTTTTTTAGATAATGTTAAGCATCTATTTACATTAATATCCATAAATTTGCAGTAATTTCTAATAATTACCTTTTGGTTATTTTCATGCATGATAATATATAATATTGATACAGCTATTTCATCATCTGTATACCCATGCAATAACCCATGTATTATACATGAATCATATTTAACATAACATTGTTTTATTATTTTCTCTTTAATATCAAATTGAGCTGATAACATATTTAAACAAATTGTTACTCTATCTTTAGGAATAAGATGTTGTTTATCTCTTATTTTCTTTGGAATAAAAGGAGCCACATTATCAAAAATTTTCCCTATATGAATATAACCACATTCTTTACATATGGAACAATTGTAAGTTGATGAAAAATAAGTTTCTTTATTATTACAAAGCCTACAATTCATCCCAATCTAACCTTATTTTTGTTTGTCCTTCTTTTATAGATCTAATATAATGAGTTACAGTTCCTACTCTATCTTTTAGAATTGTATCGTTCATACAAGCTAAAGCTCTTGTAGCGAATTGATCTCCCTTTGATGCTCCACCCTGCATATTATCAATACAAATTGGTCCATTCCAAAATAACTTTTTAGAACCTCTTGTTGGGTATTCACATTTTACTTCGGAACCATAATTACCTTCACCATCTACTAAAACATAAGTTGACACTTCTTGAAATTCATGTTTCATAGCATTATCTACTAATAACCAGTCTGCTAAATTTCCTCTAACTACTAAAGCATCAACTATCATTTTAGATTTATTTGTAGCTCCTTTTCTAGTCCATTTAACTTTCTTAATCTTAGGGAATTTAATTTCTAAAGAATCAAATAATTCCATTGCTCTTCTATCTACAATATCTTGAGTTCTATTTTGTTTAAGAAATTCTACCATAACTTTTTCTTTAGAAAAGGAAGGTTTTTTTCCTAATAATTTAGTCCATAAGTCTTTAGGAGAAATTCTATGCCATTTTCCTTTTCTATGACCCTTTAAAAAAGTATTAACAAATGTGTTTAAATCTCTTAAAGAAATTTCTCCCCACACACCACTACTAATTTCTAACGCAAATAATTCTTTATCAATTTGATTTACATTAATTCTTACATCTTGCTGTTCACCATTTTCAAAGAAAAAATATGGCGTTCTGTTTTCTAGAACATACTGAATGTTCTCTGGCAATTCAACACATTTAACAAAATAATCATCTAAAGCTTCTTCATCATCAATATAACAAGATCTATAAATTACTTTTGCAACAGCGGTTATTAATATATCAAAGTTAGCATTCATACCGTTGCATACATATCTAATACCATCCTTTCTAAAAGCAACTAAATAATTAGCTTTACCTACTCTCATATATATAGAATTTCTTTCTGTTTTCTTAATAACTTCTCTAATATTAATAGTTCTTCTAAGAGCTAAAGAAATTTGCTGAATATAAGTATCGCTACTATCTTTTTTGTTAGTTCTTTTAGGTTTAACTGGGATTGTTCTTTGATTATGCCAATATTGCCAATATCTACGACCACGATTAAGTTGAATATCTTGAAAATCTTTACACTTTAAAGTGGTAGTTAAATTCATTTCTTGATCATCGGGAGAGGCTATTTCAAATGTAAATACTGTACGGTCAGTTTCTTCACTCATTATTCTTCACCTTTAAGTTTACTTATATATTTTGATGCTTGTGTTTTATTATCAACAGAATCAGCATCCCCACCAAGAGATGTGATGTATTTTAGTTGTCTTTCTGTTGGAGCAGTTTTCCATTTTTCATTAGAATTTAATATGCTTAACAGTCGTTTTATTTGTTTTTTACTTAGGTCTTTATCTTCACATAAACGTTTCTTTATAGAAAAGAGGAAATCTTCTTCCCATCTAGTATTGCCGTCATTTAAAGAGAAAACTGGAATGTCATAATATTCACACATGTCTTTAAAGTTAGTTAATTCTTTTTCAGTAACACTTTCTTCTCTTAATTTCATTGCTAATTCTCTTTGTTTATTTCTTTCCCTTTGTCTTTTTTCAGCTAAAATATTTTGTCTCTCTCTCATATTTACTACTGAGTTTATTCTTTCAATTCTTTCTACATTTTCATCATTAAGTTGAGTTTCATATCTTTTAAGACGAGCAAACAATAATTGAATTTCACGCCATAGTTTTTTATTAGGATAACCTCTAGTTTCAATTTGTCTTTTTGGGTTTACTGGATTATTCCATCTCCATACTACTGAAGCAAAACCACTTAAACTTCCAGCTGCTGTCTTTGCAATCTTATATGTATTTTCATATCTTTGAGTGTCTGATTTCCAAATACGTCTATTTAATCTGACTGAGAATCTAGCATCTATTTCTTTTATAGCATTAAACATCTCTTCAAAATCATCACCGTTTTCTTTCCACCACCAATCACATTTCATTGATCTTACGGCTTCTTTCATCCATTCTTTAATTTTTTCTTCTGTTATTTCATCATCTAATAGACCTTTAATTTCTTTTAGATGGCGGATAATCATCCAGTTCTCAATACATTCAGAGCCAACAATTTCTCTAACTACTGTCTTAGTATTCTCAATTTCAAAGTTCCAATGAATAGGGTGTCCACAAACACAATAGCCATTATGCCTACCAATATGTTCTATTGGTAATGTAGCCTCATAATAGGCATCTGGAATATACCAAACATTACCTGTTACTCGCCATTCATGTTTTGCTTCTTCATAATCTTCAGATTCAGACATTTCTAATAGTCTGGTTGATAATGCTGAATACATCTTTTTGTTTTCATTTACTTCACCTTCAGCGTGTAAATGAGTTCCTGCTCTTGTTCCTGGATTTATTCTAGGCATTTTCCCACTTTTCCATTGCATATTGTTCTTTTAGTATTCCGTTAGTTATTTCTTGAAGTTTCTCTGCCATACTTTGCATTATACCAGGGATTGAATTTCTATTCAAGGCTAGCCAAATTTTATGGTGGTTATTCAATACTATTTCTAACCCACCATTACCGCTATCTTTTATAATCATTGGTGGTAGTTCGCTATCTTCTATTATTTTATATTCTACATATTTCATTTAATCTACTCCATAGGTTTTTGATCTGTGTCTATCTATACATTCCTTGTGTGCGCCATTTTTAAATTCAAAAAAAGGATCAGTTAATTGACCCCCACATATCCTACAATTTGTGGGTATTTCTTTTTTAGAACCTCTACCTGGAACATAATTAGGATTCTTGTCTTTGTTTGTCATTTTGATTCTTCCTGTAGTCATTTGGTGAAACATTTAAAGTTTGTCTACTAATAATTATATGAGGAAATTTAAATACGAGATCATTTAAAGCATCTGCTACTCCTTGTGAATCATCATATGTTTTTGTCCATACACTACCATTAGCTTTCATTGTTGTTACTCTCCACAATTCTATCTCATTCTCTTCTTCATTAATTTCTTCTTCTTCTAACATATTATTTTCTGTCATATTATTCATCTCTTTTTTTGGAGGATTTTTGAAAAAAGGTTCCTCCATTCCTTTTTACGTTCATAATTTCTCGTTTGTTAATATATAAATCCTTGTCGCTATTAGGAGCAGCATGTAATACTTGCTTTTTATTCAATTTCACAAAAACCACCTGCACAAGCTAACTCGCCCTTTAAATCTGTATTGTCAAATGTTTCTTTTATTTTTGTTAAGTCTATTTTCTTTAAACTAGATTCTAATTTTATATATGTTTCATGGTCAATTTCTTCAAAGGGTGCTTGATTATATTTACCACCATCAAAGGGCAATACAGTTAGCCCATTATAATAATGTCTATTTACCCACATCCAATTTGCAACATTATCCCATTCATTATCTCTTACAGAAATTGTAGCTGATACATTGTGAGTATTCATACCTTCACGATGCCCAGCACTAACCCAATGAAGAGAATAATGCTTAACTCTTTCTAATAGTTCAACTGCGCTTTCGCTACGATAGATGGAACCTTTTGGGGCCATTTGAGGAATTGATATTATCGCTGTATCATGAGGTCTAGTTATATCATCTTCAACTAATTCTGGATTATTATTTACTAAGTAGTTATAAATTGCTTCCATTTTACCTACTCTAATTCTTCTAATATAATATTCAGAATGCCACGCATGAATACCACTACTTGTGCCTAAAACTAGACTAGTTGTTCCAGCAGGTTTAACACAAGTCATTCTTGCGGCTCTATTTATACCTATTAAATTAGCAACTCTAGCATTTTCTTCCATTCCTAACTGTACTGCTCCACCTATATCTAAATTTTTAAGTTTATTTGAAGCGATGCCAGTTAAACTAACACCTAAAAGAGCGTCTTTTTCTGTGTTTCTCTTCCATATATCTCTTAAATAGTGGAATTCAGTATATCCAGCTTGTAGTGTTCCAATAAAAGCGGCAGCTTTTATCCTTTCTTCTAGATCTTTTTGAGACTCAATAGAGCTAGCATTAATTTCTGTTAAATTACAGAATTGAAATGGCCTTAAAGCAATTTCACAACAAGGATTAGTTCCCCAATCTTTATCATTAGATAAATAAATACCCGGTTCACCAGATCCAGAAGATTGTATCCTACCCCATAAATCCATGAAATAATCATATTTAATTCTATGTCTTAACAATACAGCAGAATTATTTGCTCGGCCTCTTTGTGGGTTCTTTTCCCACCAATTACCACTTTTAGCTGAAATCATTTCCATATCATCAGCAGAAAATAAACTAATTAAAGCTGCTCTACGAATACCACCTGCTAATACCGCATCAGCTATATGACAAACAATATCATGACATTCAATAGAAGTTAACTTATCTCCATTTTCTTTTTCATCTAATATATTTTGTATCTTAACTAATGCTTCTTTTAATGGGCCAGGGCCAGGAGCTTTACCACCAGATGTTCTTAATACTTCTCCTTTAAGTCTAATATCTGAATAATCAAATACTGGCGTTGATGTTAAACCACCAGTATAAGATTTAAATAATACTTTTACAGCATCAGCCCACCCTTCTATTGAATCACCAATTAGAAACCTTCTAGTTCTATTAGGGTTTGGTTTAATTAATGCTGGTAATTCCTCTACATGATGAAATTGAACTGAATAACCCACACCTGTTCCACCTAATAATAAAAACATTGTTTCACTAAAAGCTAGAATATTATCTATTGGCATATAAGCACAATTGTATACTCTATTAGGGCTTATCTCAATTGGTTTACCACCAAATTGCATTGAACGCATAGAAGGTAGCACTTTTTTATCTATCACTAACTTATACACTTCTTCTATTTCTTTTTTCAAATCTGGATACCTTTTCTGATGCATAGCTTTATTTCTTTGCACTAATTCAGCCCATGTTTCTCTTCTTTCTACATCTGGTAGAAATTTTGCATATTTCATATGTATTGTAATGTCACTTAATATTTCTATTGATTTATTCATTTAACCACCTATTGTTGTTCTTTCTGGACAATTTTCAAAACTACTAAACACATTAATATAATCATGATCAATTGTGTTAATTCTCCATTCTTTTTCTATTTTCCATTCCCAATTATTTATACCATACAAAACATCTACACCTTCAGCTTGAATAGCGTCAATGATCCTGGTGTATTTATTGTCGTTAATTATAAATGATGATTCCCCATCAGCCATAATATAGCTTTTTTTAGATATACCAATCATTAATCCTTCGGTGTAGAAATTAGAATCAACTAATACTAGATCTTTTGGTGCTTTTGGATCAAGAGTATTTAGATAAATCAATATTCCAGAATCCCAACCTAGCGTTTCTAACTCTTTTTCAAAAAGATGCCTTGGCATAAAATATGCTAATAGCTCTTCATTATATTCTTCTATAAACTCATTTAGTCTCATTTTAAATCTACCTATTTATTACCTATGTTCGTCACAATAAACAACGTTTCGTTCTTCTTTCCTGAGAAGCACACCTTTTTTTCATTTATTAGTGTTAATTTCATAACCAGCCATAGAAAAATTTACTTTTCCAGGCATTTCTTTTTGGAGAGCATCAAGCTTCCATTCTATTAATTCTAGTATTTCATCTAAACTAAAATCTTCCGTTGATATATTTATCTTTACTTTTACATTCATATTAATCTCTCCGTTAGTATTACTGTTGCTGCAAATAAAAAACCAACAAGTACTAAACTTGCTACACCAACAATTGATGCTATAACAACTTCATACAAACTTTTAAATTCACTATTTCTAATTTTCTCTTTTACATAATTTACTATTTTCATTTTAATCACTTTAAGTCTTTTTCTAAAGAATCTCTATATGCTAATATATCTCCCCATTCTGGTTCCTCTTTAGGATTTATATCTGGCCAATCTTCTGTCTCATGATTAGCCCAATCAATGAATTCATTAATTACAGTTAATTGTTGTTCTTTAGTTGTTAGTTCCATTGATTGTTCTATTTCATATAAAAAGGATCCACAATGACCCATTTTTAATACTAACTTGTGATGCCTTTTAATTGCTTTGCTTATATCTCTATTTGCTCTAAACGTGCCTCTCATTGTTTGAAATCCACGTTTAATGGAAAATAGTATATCTGATATTAATTCTTTTATGTAATTCATGAAAAAACCTCCATAACTTCCGTACATGAAGAAGTGACTTCTTTTTGAAGTTAAGATATGTCAAAAACTTGACTGGAAAGGGATAATGCTCGTTTTTTTAGGAAAAACGGTTGCCAAAAAACCATAGGTGGGATTGTTTCAGTTTCCCCCAACAATTGCTTGTGTAAGGGTTACATCTTCAACCTGTTCAAAATTCATTGTGCTGATTTCTGCTCTACTGATTAGAGTTCCATCAACATATACCCAATGTGTAGGATGATCCATAATTTGTTCAACCGTTTCGCTAACACTTAGGTCTAGTTCTGTGTGTCCTGTTTCGTTGAGTATTGTTACTGTTACCATTTTACTCATCTCACTCTTCTTCATCTGATACTACTTGAGTAAGTGTCCAGTTATCCATTTCTGAAAGGTCTGGAACACCTGCTTCACTTACATATCCACCCTTAGCGATAAACTTAACTAGACTGTTGTTTAGTTTCCTAGTTGTGCTGTCTACCCTCTTTGGCCCAATAACGTGTAACTTATTTAGACTACTAACTACTGATGCTGACCATTCTTGAGCACTATTATATGCTTCTTGTTGATCAGCGTCAAGATAAACTCCACCTGTTGCTCTGCTCATAATTCTTCGGAACTCATGATCTGTAATTAGACCTGCTTCCAATTGTTCATTCAATGTACTTTCTAATGCTGCTATATCTACCATTTTTTTCACTATCCTTTTTTTATTTATTCATAATTTACTTTTTCAAAAACTCTTCATTTCTCGTCTTAATTCTAACCTTTTGGTAATAATACTTAGCCGTAGCTACCATATAAGGTTTTTCTTCTATATATTATTACTTTTTTCTTAATCAAAATGACCTATTTAATTGATCATTACTATTGCAAATCGGCATACTAATTATCGCCTATTCTTCCTCATCTGAACCTACAAAAGAGTTTAATTTTGTCTGCCCACCAAGACTTGTTAAATATAATAACTGTCTTAATTCTTTCAACATTTCAATTGTCTTATCTAACTCTTCTAATTGTTCATTCCAATTCACTTCTATTATCATTTTCATCTCTCCTTTCTGCTACTAATACTTCTGTTGTTAATACCATACTAGCAATTGAACCTGCTGCTTCTAATGCTGATCTAGTGACTTTAACTGGGTCTATAATTCCTGCTTCTAATAAATTTAAAAACACACCTGTTGATGCGTCTAACCCATAATTTTCAATAGATGAATTACTAATAGCTAATTCAAATTCATATTTACTTATACCTGCGTTTTCAGCTATTTGAATAGCAGGTCGTTTTAATGCTCTATATACTATACTTGCACCAACATCATCTGTCAGTTTATAATTGTCTTTAATTACTTTACTAGCATTAATTAATGCTAATCCACCACCAACTACAACACCTTCTTGAATTGCTGCTCTTGTTGCATTTAAGGCATCATCTACTCTTTCCATTTTATCTTGCATTTCTACAGCTGTAGAAGCCCCTACATGAAGAACAGATATACCGCCAGATAATTTACCTAATCTAGTTCTAAGTTTTTCTTCAACCCAGTTATTATCAGCTAATTTAATTCGTTTCTTAATACCTTTGATTCTATTCTCTAGCATATCTTTATCTTCTGTTCCGTGGCCATTAATGATTTTAGTTGAGTCTTGAGTAATAATTACTTTATCAGCACTACCTAAATCATCAATGGTGACTTGACTTAAATCATCATTTGAATCTTCATCAAATACCTTACCACCTACTAAACATTTTATGTCTATGGCTCTTTCTATTTGATCTTCACCAAAGTCTGGTGTTTTTACAGCCGTTGCTTGGATAGTCTTTTGCACTAAATTCAATAACATATTTGTTAACGCTGTGTTTTCTAAATCAGCACATAAAATTAAAAGAGGTCGTTTTTGTTGCATTGCTAATTCAAGAACAGGCAAAATATCTTGAAAATTCATGATTCTGAAATTCGTAGTCAAAATGAGAGGGTTTTCATACTCAGTAGTCATTTCTTCTTGATTTACAGCCATTATATGAGAGATAAATCCATTTTCAAGTTCCATACCCTCCACTAACTCTATTCTAGTTTGCAAATCTTTACTTGGTTCTACTACAATAACACCATCTTCACCGACTGCATCAATTGCTTCTGAGATCAAATTACCAATAACCTTATCATTATTTGAAGCGATTGTGGCTATTCTTTCAATTTCTTCTTTTGAGTTAATAGGTGATGACATGTTTCTTAATTCTTCAGCAACTAAATTAACACAATTATCAAACTGACTCTTAATTTCAGTTGATGAACAACCTGCCTTTATCATTTTTAAACTCTCTTCACAAAGAGCATTTGCTAAAACTGACGCTGTTGTAGTTCCATCACCTGCATTTTCTTGTGCTTGAGCTGCTACCTCAATAAGTAGTCTAGCTCCTAAGTTCTCAAATTTATCTTCTAACTCAATATTTCTTGCAATTGATACCCCATCATTAATTATTACTGGTGTACCATACTCTCTTTCTAATACTACTGTTTTGCTTTTTGGGCCTAAAGTAGGAGATACAGCATTCGTTACAGATTGAATTCCACTTAATAGTTTATCTCTAGCCTCATCACCGTATAATATTTCTTTACTCATTCTACATCACCACTTGCTATTACATCTTGTTCATCTAAGACTAGATATTTACCAAATTTTAACCCTGCGTTTTTATGAATCCAGATAAGATCTCCTTTTTGTAGGTCTAAATTTACAGCACCACCAATACTATGTACTGTAGCTTTATTCTTATCTCCTATAATAATTCCGTTCTTTGCTCTTTCTTCTGTTGTTATTGCTAATATATATGTTCCTTCTGCTTTCATTCTAATAAACTCCATTGTAGTTTTTCACCGGATGCTCCCATTGTAGTTTTATAAGGTACTTTTTCACCTATAAATCTACTATCTCTTTTTAAGAACCAACTCAATGCGCCTTCAGATCCAGGCCCTCTTGATAATTGTCCTAAATGATTCCTAATATTATTCAATAATTCGCCAGAAGTTGCTGGTCCATTTCGTGCAATATATTCTGCACACATATCTCTAAATTGTTTATGCTTTAATTTCATTTCTTTTCACCTTACAATCTTCAACTGAATTAGGAAATTGCTGTTCACACCAACAATAACCAGATCTTCTTTTTTTAGTAGTCTTTTGACCACTCTTTTTATCAAACCACACTTTAGGTGCAGTCTTTGTTTTAACATTTGTTGTAAACATTAAAGTATCTAATGCCCATCTATATCCGCATTTCGTGCAATTATAGCTTACATATTTATTCTTTGATTGATGCATTTTTCTTTTCCATCCCATTTTATTCACCTACACATGCAATCCACATTGCTTACAAAGTAATCTATCTGGAAATGGGGTCATTCTAATAATCATACCCCAAGGTCTTTTACATTTACATCTCTTTCTCATCATACTAATCGTATCTCCTTCGCCTCATATAAAGAAATAAATCCTTCATAAAGCATTCCTGCAAATCCGATTAAATCATTTTCGCTCATATCATTCATCATTTCTCTACACATCAATTCTATTATCTGTTCTTTATCAAACAGTCTTAAGTTTTTTCTAATTTCTACTATCATTAATTCTCTCATTCTTCCACCAACAAATTTCTACCAATTTGGCAACACAATCTAATCTTCTGAGTTGATTCAAGAGACCAAAAGGAATCTTTTTCCCAACTAAACTTATTTTCAATATGTTCACATAGTTCTTGTCTTGACATATTTTGAAAATCATCATCAATTACTAATCCCAATATTGGGCTAGTTTCATGTGTTAGACCTTTATCTAACCAAACATATACTCTACCCATAAAGGATATTATATTTCTTCTAAGCCATTGACTCATCATTATCACCTGTAATTTCGTTTCTCGTTAAATAGCAATGAGGACATGATTCCCCTAAGTCATGACACATTTTTTCTTGATGTAGCCATAACCATTCGTCAAAACCACTCCATACATTTTGCATCATTTTCTTTACTATAGTAAGCAAACGTTCATTTTCATTATCTAGATCAATCAACCTATTAGTTAATATATATAATGGTGATTCTTTTAATTGTTTTGAAAATTCCTTTTCTGTCATTCCTCTTCACCATTTCTTAAAACGCCAGTGGACAACTCTCTAATAGCGACCCAAATACAATCTCTATCATCCACATTATTATCACCAAGTATAACTAATTGTGCAATCACTTTAGCTACATCATCTGGCAATAAACCACGTTCAACTACTTCATCTACTATTTCAATACTACTCATCCATTCTTTATTATCCATTTTTATTCACCTATGTTTTTCTGGGTTTTCAAACCAACCCATTTTCCTAAATTCTTTAAACCTTTCACATGCATTTAATTGACCTAAATTCCAATTAAGCCATTTCAAAGTTTCATTCATTCTACTTAATGTATAAAACCAATCACTACTATAAATATCTGGGAAGTAATCTTCTCCTTGATCATTCCAATAAACTGGATACCAGTCACAATGTTTTTCATCATCACCAAAACCAGCCCATGAATGACTTTTAATTATCGCATACATATTACCACATTCTCTCAATTATAACTAAAGCCACTACAAACAAACCTATTGATACTATCAATCGTCTGTATACTTTAACCATTCTTCGTTCCATTTCTTTCTTACTTACAAATCTTCCTTTTTTATCTCTATTCATTTTTCATCCCTCTAACAATCTATCCACCATTCTGGTATAAGTCGGTCTTTCCAACCAAATAAGTGTTTTTTCTCTGTGATATAATAATTTCTGTAACTATCCAACGAATTATCTAACTTGCAACTATCTGGCATTGCTGTTGTTGGTGGATAGAACTTACCACTTGGAATATTTTTTGGTGGATATTTTAATGTTTCACCTAGTTTTACCCATGAAAGGTGTGTTTTTTCATAGCGGTATTTATATTCGCTACTCAAAGCCTCAAAAAGAGAATATAACCAATTGTAATTTTCTACATTTTCTCTTGCCCAAATTGCTGAAGGGTGATTCTTATGAGTTGCTTTATACAATATATCACTACAATCTTTACCGTCAATAACTCGGTGAGCAGTTGATAGTAATTGTGCGTATTCAAGAATCATCTTGACACAATGTTTATTGTTGTGATACTCAGCACATTTCTTTACATTATTATCTAAATAAAATATATTCATTCTTCATCCCTCATTGTTATCAATAATAATACAAAATAGCCTATTAGATCTTTTACTATATCTTCATCAGCTTCAATAGTATCATCTCCTTGCATAAGCCTATTTAACTTATCATCAATTCTAATTTGTATCAGTTCTTTTGCACTACCATTAGCAAACACACCAATAGGCTGTAAAGCACTATTACCATATTGTTTATTTTTTGCTAGTAGCAAATCTTGCACT
>TARA_R110002020_G_scaffold184977_1_pt1 | contig 13700 bp, 16 predicted proteins | sample TARA_R110002020 | Tara Oceans TARA_R110002020 (sample SAMEA4396489) | marine metagenome | biome: Westerlies Biome; feature: [MES] marine water layer (ENVO:01000295) within the mesopelagic zone...; material: water (ENVO:00002006), including particulate matter (ENVO:01000060) such... | reverse complement strand
CACAACATTCCTCGCGACGATTTTGTCGCAGGCGCTGGGGCTGAAGACCACCATGGCGAAGAAAGCTCTGAAAGCCAAGATAGAAAACATAATACTGTTTGATAGGAAGCAAAGTGACTATGGGAGCAAGAATATAGCTGCATGGGATAAGAAGGATTTGAACATCCTAGGTGTCGGGTTTCGGTTAAACGATAAATTGCAGCGAATGATGAACCTAACGTGGAAACGAATAGAGAGCAAAGAGTCGCCAGAGGTGGATGATGAGCCTATGCTAGACACAGCAAGGGATATAGAGAACTACGGTACAATACTGGAGCTTCTTGAGTCCGAAGAATGGATATAATTATGGCAGCTAAAAAGAAAGTAAAAGCAAGGAAGGAGCTCCGCACTCCACCCAGCAATGTTAAGCAGCGCGAGGGAAAGGGTTACAGCAAGGCCCAGCTTAACAGGAAGAGCAAGCTGGACGGGATGTCTACAATGGAGTGGATAAAGAAGAACACCGAAAAGGTGGGGAGCCCGGAGAACCTTAAGACCAAAATACGCAAGGCAAACGCAGCCTTCGACAGAGTAACGCAACAAAAGAAAAAAGCGTCTAAGAAGAAGTCCACTCGAAGGAAGTACAAATAAGGATGGCCATGGGATATGAAAGGGGGGTTTACATTGATCGAGTTGTTGGTGGTGGTTGCCATCATCGCGATCCTTGCGGCCATGCTTCTTCCCTCCCTTGGTTCAGCTAAACAAACTGGTTGGCAGGCGCAATGCCTTAACAACCAACGCCAACTCAACATAGCCATTACAGAGTTTGCGGGGGATCACGAAGACAGGTTCCCGTATGCCTCGGCTTGGAGGAACGAACCTACAGGAATGTGGGCTTGGGTGGCGGACAGCATGAGTGGAAACGGAGTGTGGGGCGAGTCGGAAAGGCCACTGTTCTGGTCACCGCTAAAAGATTACACAGGGATGCGGATATTCCGCTGCCCCGGAGACAAGTCCACTTCAGCGGGTTGGTTTAACGCAGCAAAAAAGCTCAGGCCAAGGAGCTACAGTATGAACCTCTTTGTTGGGGGTTGGTCTGGCTGGCCTTGGTTACAGGATAATCAGTACAAAGTCCACCATACCTATGCAGATGTGGGGTCTAGCTCCCAGTTATTCACGTTTATTGAGATGCCAGCACAGTCTATTAACGCTGGTAACTTTCGGGTGGCCCCCACGCTCAAGGGAGGGGAGAGCTTTTTCTCCCAAGACTGGCCCGGGGTGTACCACAATAACGGCTCTGTAGTCTCCTTTGTGGACGCTCACGCAGAATTTAGAAGGTGGCTTGAGCAGGATACGATTAACATATCAGCCGAAGCCACCGACCCTACCACCAATAAGGACAAGATAGTGAGCCCCAACAACAGGGATTTAGCTTGGCTCAGGGCAAGGGCTGTAGTGCCCGACCCAAACAACCACAAATGGTATGGGGTGATGGGAGGGGTAGGGAGATACAACAGGGAATGGAACAGAAGGCAAGTAGGTGATAAAATTTACGATTCTTGGGGCTGGTTTTGGAATGATAGCTGGGGCCATCACCCGACTTGGAAACCTTACTATTGATGAGAGGTTTCACGTTGCTAGAGTTGCTGTTGGTAATTACAATCATTGCCATACTGGTTGCGTTGCAGTTGCCTGTGCTAGAGAAGGCGCGGTTTGAATCCCAGAAAATAGAATGCATGAACTACAAGAGACAGTTGATCCAACTCTATTATGCAGGCAACTTTGAGGATGTGGCTTATCTTGCGGGTTCCGGGCCAGACGAGGTTCCCTATACAGCCCCGTCTGTAATGAGAGCAAGCGGGCTTGCCGCGAGGTGCTATAGCTGCCACGCGTCTCCGCCATGAAATATAAACAAAATTAGTTTATGAACGACACGCAAAAAGAAGTCTCCAGAAAGATAGGGGAGCTTATGGGGGAGCATTTTACAAACTCTCTTCTTGTTCTTGCCAGCGATCAGCTAGACGATGATGACTTCATAACCCTTCGGTTTTACGGGGGAGCGCTGACTGCCGCCGGGATGGCGGAGTACGCCAAGAAATGCATGTACAGGCTAATGGAGGAAGGCGAGGAGCCTGACGATTATGACGAATATTTCAAATCCTGAGAAGCTTGGCAGAAGGAGAGCTATCTCCGATTTGTATTTCATGGAACATTTCGCCTAGGATGCAGTAGGTTGTGGCGTCCCAAACATGCTTGTGCTTGTTGTTTCGGACATAAGTGCGCTTACTTCTGCCCTTCGTTTTCTTAAGCCCCCCTTTAAGGCTCTGTATTAGCCCGTCAGCGCGTACAGATGCCGTGAGCCTCCCCTCGGTCAGGAGTTGTTTTGTGAGCATCACACGGAGCCTAACAGACTCAGCGAACTTAGGGCACGGGCTCAACACAATTTCCCCACCAGTAACTCTCGACACGATCATGGAGTCCCAAGTCCCCGCTGCGGATCGGAACCTATCCACGGCGCTGGCGTCCGACCAGTGTATCCATTGGAACCGTTTGTCGCAGACTTCCTCCCACTCCCGCATCATTTCCTGAAACGCTATTGTGAAATCCTCAATGGTCACTTCCCCATCTATGATCACAAGCTCATCGAGCACATTAAACGCAGGGCCACTGGTCGTAAGCACCTTCTCCATTATGACTGCCGCGTGGTTTTTGTCGCCCAAGTCCCATCCAGTATACAGAACTTCTGTGTTTTCTTGAGGCAACAAAACATCCCAGTCCTCGAACTTCCCGTCGGTGCTCCCACCTACATGGCGAGAGTTAAATACGCCCGTAAAGAAGGAGTCCTTGGATGTCTCGACCCACTTGCCCTCCACATAAGATGCGTATAGATCGGGGTCGTGTGCGAAGGTTGCCTTTAAATCCTCAAATTCTCTAGGGTCTAGAAATGTATTATCGGACACCTGAGTCTCTATAAGGTGTAAATTCTTTTGGTAAGTTGGGTTTGGGTGGTTATCCTTTTGCGCTTCCTCGTACCAAATCTTATACGCCCAGAAATCTTGCCCTTCTTCCTCGCACGGGTTGGTGTCAGCTATCCACATATGGCTATCGTAAGGAACTCCGGGCATACGAAGCTGCCCCTTCGGGAACCGGAACACATAGTCTTCCTTGAAATTCGTCAACTCGCTGACAAATATGCATGAAAACACGGTTCCTTTTACCTTAACTGCAATTTCATCCTCTATTTTTAGGGAGTGTAGCTGAAATTCGGAGGTTCCACCGTGTATGTTAGTTATCCTGAAGTGCTCCATTCTGGTTGCTCCGTCCATTTTCATGGGCGTATCGAGCTCGCAACCCTCCAGACTGTCAGTCCATTCAGGTAATATCTTGTCATATAACAAGTCCCACACCCCGACCTTGGCGTTTTTAAGGGTGTTTGTGAATATGCCTATGCGGGCAGATGGGGTTTCCCATGCGTGGCGCATGAGCCTGTGCATGACACCCCAAGTTTTAGCTGCGTAACGGGGGCCAGATACCAGAACATAGCGCCCGTAGCAGTTGAATATCTCGAATTGTTTTGGGCTTAGGCTAGGGTACCAGACCCCGCTATCTTCAGAACTCATACAGCCCCGCGATACTACTGTCGCGAATATGTGAATCCAAGCCATCTATATGCTGGACAACACATAATAAAATATCATAGTTGCGGAGGTGGGCTACAGGTACACTCCCACAGGGGATTTTAAAAATGATCACGGTATCAATAGACTTAACGAAGCCGGGGTATGAAGAGCTAGCAGAACTGCTCTCTTCTTATGTCGCCGGGGATTCTATTATCATGGAGAACGTGGAGGGGCGCGTAAGCTCAGCCAGCCCAGAAGGGATGGACATAGATGTGGAGCACTTGGACATTGAAGACTATATGTATGAGGTTCCGTCATCAGGGTACGAGAGGCCAGAAGCGTTGGGGTAATGCGTGAAGCACCAGAAGACAATATTAGTGTTGTTGTTAACAGGGATAAGCAGGGCAGATATTCCTTCTCCATCCACATCAAGAGGCTAAGGCCTGACTTTGATCTGGAGAAGGGAACCGTAGTGTTTGGGCAGTACAAAGGAGCGACGGGGCAAGTCCAAGAGGGAGTCCCTGTTAAAATGTTTTTGAAGTTATACGGACAGAGCTCGATCAAAGAGAGGTTCAATAGATTGAAGAAAGCGGTGGATACCGCCGAGAAGAACGGAAAGCCAGTTTTGATATGATAGATTTAGATATCCTTAAGGATCACGGTTACACGCAGGCGGCGATGAAGTCTGCGTTCACAGCGAAGAAGCCATCTGACAAGATCAGGAAGCTGACCAACAAGATACGGAACAGGATACAGGAGGGAGTCAGCCGAAGTCTTCGTGACCACAAGTTGTATTACTCACTTGATCTGGCGTGGAACGCACCGCTCAGGCAGATATCTCCCACGCTTTTGCATAGCCTGATGAACAAGGAGTCCGACGACAAGTCGGTTGCCAGCGCTCTGGAGTCATGGGGTGTGTCTCATCTGGTGGAGGATCATGTTTCTGCCAAGGGTGAAACAACCAAGGCGTTGAACCTTCCACGGTTCTTTCAGATATTTGTTCCGCTTGTAAAGGCCTATGTCACTATCCGATGGGCTCGTATATTTAACGACCGCAACTTGGTTCCGCTGTTCAAGTTTGAGCCGCAGAAGAGCACACAGGAGAACAGGGTCAAGGGTGAGGTGGTCACGGATCGTGTTCAATTGATTTCCCAGCAGTACGACTACCCGACCGTTCTGTCTCAAAGCATCTTCCAGATGTTGCATTACGGGTACTGCTTTCAGTTCCCCAAGGAGTCTTGGCATAGTGAGAAGCAGTTGGAGAGGGACAGTGATGGAGAAGAAAAGGAGACCTACACGAAGGAGGGCATTCGTTATCACATGCCTCACCCGGCAAGAACTTTTTGGGATGTGGCTCACAGGCCAAGTAGTTTCAACTCAGACACGGGGTGTAAGTTTTGTGGGTACTGGACGATCCAGAGATATGGGGATGTAAAGAACAACCCTCACTATTACAACACCGACAAGGTCAGCGCCGGGAGCATTGATTGGTTAACAACCAACCCAAACTTCGGGCTCTACGTTAACTCAGGGTACTCTGGAACGGTTAATTTTTTAACAAAGGAAACAGGTGCGCTGTTGATGGACAGGGAAAAGGAGGTTCAGTATTACTCCAGCGAACACGACGATCATTCTGTTCTTATCACGGAATACTTTGAGAAACTTAACCCGAAGAAGGCGGGCTTGTTCGATTACGACTATGATGTTTGGTTTAGGTTTTGTTTAGCGCAGGATGACACGGTCGTTTATGCGGAGCCTTTGCCTTACTGCCCTGCGGTTTACTACGGGTACGACAGCAATGAATTGCAGACGGTCAACCCGTCGTTGTCTCTTGAGATTTTGCCATTTCAGGATCATGTGGGGAACCTGCTTACGCAGTACCTTCTCAGCATTAAGCAGAACCTGACCAACCTCACTTTCGTGGATGAGGATCAGGTGGGCGGGGAGACGATTGACGAGATCAACGATGCTGGCCAGAACATGTACAGCACGCTCAATTTTGTGGGGTATTCTTCCCGTAAGGCGAGGGTGGGACAGCACGATGCGGACAAGGCTTTCACATCTTTCAAGTTCCCTCAACAGAACACGCAAGATGTTATGAACGGGGTTCGCTCGATCTTGGACATACTCGAACGAGTTCTTGTGTTGTCGGCGCAAGAGGTTGGCGCGGCTGCTTCACATGAGCAGACAGCGGAGGAGGTCAGGAGCATAGCCAGTTACACCAGTAACCGCTTGCAGTTTACAAGCTCGGCGGTTGATCGTGCAATGTACGCGTGGAAGAACCAGATTTATAACGGGCTTATGGCTTATGGTGAGGCAGAGTTTTATGCCCAACTTCAAACCCCGATTACAAGGGAGAGATTGGAGACGCTTGGCTTTACAGTGGAAGACGCAGACGATGGGATCAGTTCCAAGCCAGTTGTTGCGGTCAGGGATAAGACAGCAATGTCACTTGATTCGTTCACCTCGGTTCGCGACGGCATGGACAGGATTAACAACACATCGAGTGCGAATGTGATGTCGCAGTTGTTTGGCGCTGCAATGGGCAACCCGATGGTCGCTCAGGTTGTGGGGCCAGAGCAGGCGGTTGGCTTGTTAAACCAGATATTTGAATTGGCTGGGGTTCCTAGAGACTTCCGACTGAAGATGGCTAAGTCGGTTGAAGAAATACAGGCGGCTCAGGAACAGCAGGAGGGGGGTGCCCAAGATATTTCGGGGCTTCAGGAACAGTTGATGGGGCAGTTCCAAGAAGCCGCACAGATGTTGCAGCAACAAGTCTCGGAGCAACTGGCTCAGTCCAGCGAAGCTGTGCGACAACAAGTTTTGACAGAGGTTGGTGGTGTCACAGAGCAGATAGCTGGGCAGGCTCAGGCAAATGCGAACCAGCTATTAAGGCAAGCGCAGGTCATTGAGCAGATAGCTCAAACGGTGGGTGGTGGCGTAGTTGCGCCAGAGCCCCCGTCACCTGACGAACTGGACACAATTTGATTAGTTACACAAAGAACACCACGGTAACAAGTGATGTGGCGGTGGTGAAAGAGTGGCTGGTTTCAGAGCCATCTCATTTTTTCAGGCAATATGTAATGAATGACATAGCCTACCATCAAGCCATGGCGGGTAAAGAGGCCAGCCTTAACCACGTTTCAGACAGGGGGTGGGAAGTAAATGAGCATGTGAAGAAAGCTGCGGAGCTAATTACTTTTGTCAAAATCTTAAACGAATACGGTAAACCTGAGAAGGAACTGTACAAGTTGACAATAGAAATTGACAGTAACCTAGAAGATTATGTCTGAAATAACAAAACCAGTGTTGGAGCTCAATCCGGGGATTGAAGTTGAAGGAAGCATGGAGTCAAGGGTTCGGGGCTCTGGCTCTGATCGCCATGAAGAAGGCGTTAACCGCATGGAGTTTGAAGCCCCAGAAACAGTGGTTCACACAGGGGAAGACGCCCCTCCCCCGGCAGAAGAAGCACATGAACCAGAGGAGGCACCAGAGGAGGAAAAGCCACAAGAGGAAATTGACAACAACCTTCTGGAGCTCCGCAAAATGATGGGGATGGAGACCAAGGCTGATAAAGAGTCTGCTGAAAAAGAGTCAGATGTAGAGCTAGAGAAAAAAGAAGAACCAGAATCCGAAGAAGAGTCAGAGCCCGAAGAAGAAAATGAAACCCCTAAGAAGCGGTTACGAAGGAAAGAGCCAGCCCCGTCCATGGCAGACATGGCTAAGCTGGCGGGTCAGGCAGCAGCAGAAGCCATCAGGGAGAGCGACAGGGTCAGCAAAGAACTCCCCGAAGCAGTGGAATCCGTTCAACTGGATGATGATGATCAAGGAACATATGATGTTTTTGATCAGATGGAGAAGTCTGCCCCTGACAAGTATAAAGGGATCAAGGGTAAGTTCGCGAATTTCGTTGATGCGTCTAAGTCCTACCAAAAAGAGTGGATATCCAACAACCCAGATGAGGAGTTCGATCCAGAATCTGACGAGCACGCTGATTTTTATGCCAAGAACGAGCCAAAATACTCTCAGTCAGACTTTAAGAAAGCCGAGAAGAGGGTGGATATGGCGGATGTTCTCGGGGAGGTAGAGAAGAAGTATCAGGACAGGATCGAAGAACTTGAGGACAGGATATCTCGGAAGACAGAGTCACAGCCCAAGGCCAAAGACTCTGCTGAGGGAGCCATCAAGGAAATGGTGGCTCAGGTCAGTCCCGACATGGAGAAGGTTATAAACGAGAAGGGACTTGAGGAGGCAGAGAAGTCCGATCCTCTGGTGTTCGACAAGATATCGGGGGCGGCAGATACGCTCAGCACAATGGTGTACGAGATCGAGCAGAACCAGAGCAAGCACGGCACCTTCGCCCCTAACTCTAGAAACGAAACCCACAAGGTGGTTTCTGACTTCGTTAAAGGAAGGGAGCAGTATGTGAAGAGTCTTCCATCTGAGCAGCAGGTATGGAATGGCAAGTCGTTTGCAACCAACTCAGAGTATAACAGGATGTCTCAAGGGGACAGGGACAGGCACTGGACGATGGATTCAACCCTTCTAAAAAACGAGTTAATCAAGACGATTTCGGAGTCTGTCAACAGTGAGATAGAGCAATCCAGAGCAATGCTTGAAAGATATGGGGTTCCTTCTGCGTCAAGAAAGGCGCAGCCGAAGAAGGCAGGGAAGTCTAAATCCCCTAATAAGCCCGTGTCTCCAGAGTCTACGGCGCAGGAAAGCAGTTCGCCAAATCTGACCACAGGGACAGAGGTGATAAACACGGCGGAAAAAGAATTAGCAGATATGATGTGGGGCTAATAAAATATATCCACCTTTTACCGAAAGGGGAGGCAGTACATTGTATGTACACCATGCCACTCTTTAACAAGGGGGATATATTATGGCTACACCAGCACAACTATTCGGGGATACAGGGAGTCGATGCTCTACTGCAGTCTCAAACAACTACGACTCATGTGGGACGATTACTCGTTCCAACATTGCATACGCAACTCCAGCGGGGTTACTAGACATATTTAAGACTAGTAGCTCTGGTGAATATCGGGACATGCAGTCCTTGATGACCACCAATATGGAGCTTAAGGCCTGCGGAGTTAAGACATACGGTATTTATGACTGGCTAATGTCTTCGGCTCGACCCGTGGGAGCGCTCGTCAACCAGAAAAAGATTCAGGGAACTGACTCCATCATGGAGCCGTTTATCTTGGCTACGCAGAAGAGCATTATTAACGATGACTTCTGGGCAGTCAACGCGGGCTGGACTATCGCTGCCTATAAAACAGCCAACTCCGACGCGGCAACATATCCGCTAACTGACGCCCAGTGCGATGGGGTTACTTATGGTATTGGCAACGCTGCTGGTAGCAGCACCGCTGCAACCAGAGTTCTCCGTCTCGTCAATCGTTATGGTCTGGACGGCGCAGCTAACTGGTTTGTTGCGGGTAACACCATCCACACGTTCGGTCGTAAGGCTGACGGCTCGGCGACCAGAACCCAGTGGGTGATTGTTGCTGCTGCTCCAAAAGCAGACGCGTCCTACACGGACGTTGCTGTTTCAGAAATGTCCGGGGGACATGCTACCGACAGCACTTCAGATGCCACGATTAACTCTGGCGTTGCTGTTCTCGGGGCTAACAATGTCAGCGACTACGAAAGCTGGTGTGAGAATCGTCCTGCTCTGAACCCGAACCGAGTGGTTCCGTTCTGGACACAAACCTCACGTTACACGCTATGTGTCGATGAGTTCTACAAGGAGTGGTTTGCCAAGCTTACCGCTAACAACCCGTACTTTGCTAAGTTCGGTGATGTGACCCTTGCTGAGCGTAATCGCCAGTTGGGAGCCATGTGGCAGAAAGAATGGATGAACTCCTTCTTCTGGGGCAAGCGCATTGGAAGCAACCAAACGCTGGCCAACTGGACGAGCCTCGGCCCTCAGTACGCGCATTACAGTTCTACATTCAGTCCTGTATCCACTACGGATGGCAACACTACTGGTACACTTGTTAGCCGCAAGGCCAACGCTATTGGTGTTTACGAGCAGTTGTTTGCCTGTGGCCGTGTCAAGGACTTGAAGGGCCAGAAGCTTAACTTGGCTGAGTTGTTCAACGAGTTGTATAACGTGTACCGCACTCGGTCAAACAGCGGTCGTCCTTCTGACAGCATTGATGTCTACACAGACAGCAAGACTGCCAGCCTGATCCAGACAGCCATGGTTAAATACTACGGCGCTGCTACTGTGACGGCTAATTCCAACAGCGGAATGCGTCTTAACTATGACGTTAAGGACGGGAAAATCGACAAGCTCGGCTTCCGGGTGAAGAGCTATGAGTTGCTCTATCCTCAGGGTGTGACGTTGAATGTTATCACTGATCATTACTTTGATGATTTTGCTTCTGCGGCAATGAGCGAGCAAACAGCCGTTGCTGATCTTGGCGCTGGCAGCCAACATGCTGATGCTTTAGCCAACCACATCAATACAACGGGTCGTTTCCTGATGATCCTTGATTTGGGTGGCGGCATTTATCCGGGCATTGTTGATTCAAACCGCAAGGTTCACACTACTGGTGCCCTTGCGGACTTGGCTAAGATCGACAATGGTTATAGCTGTGTCATGCGTTCGCCGACGAAGGAGGTCACCCTTAACAGTGTGACTTGGACTGCAGTTGTTGAGTGTCCTGACGATAACCTTATCATTGAGAACTTTACTGCTGAGGAGCCAACTGTTGTTGAGAGCACTGCGGTCTACCAAATTGAGGGTGGTTCTAATGTCGCTGCTTCAACCACTGATATTCTGGACGACTCCGACTTGGATGACTAAGGCGGCTTAAGCCAGTAATAATATTGCCACGAGGGTGGCAGGCGGGCTCACTACTGCTTGCCTGCCACCCCTTTTTTTATTACATTAGAGGCGCATGAATTATAGGTACTACAAGCAGTCTGACCCGAGCACGCCCTTATACCTAAGCAACGGGCAATCTTTGGTGTTTCCTCGTGTCGACCATCTTACGGGGCATCTGGCAACGAAGGATAAGTTCCTTATAGAAGAGATAAACACAGCTATTAATAAGGGTATCGGGGGAGTTTCCGTGTCCACAAAAGAAGAATACGGGGAATACCTAAAAAAAAAATCTTCGGGAGTGGTAGCGGAGAGAAGGTGGAGGGACGAGATAAAGCCTCAGATGTCCTCCGATCCGGGCCAGTCCCCACATCAAGTTGTTCCTCCTGCGGAAGGCCCAGAGTCTGGTGAAGCCCCTGTTGAGGAAGCCCCGGCCCCCAAGAAGAGGGTGGGGAAATTTAAAAAGAAGAAGTAAATGACTTTTGCCACACTAAAAACCACTGTCCGATCTCAGGTGTTCCCCTACGGGGTGCCAGAGAACTTGAGCGCCGTGATTAACAGCTACATCACCGAGGCTCTGGTTCACCTTCAGAAATACGTTCCATGTTTTCAGCAACTGCATTCTGACCAGACAGCAGTGATGACTGGCTCAGCGGGGAATAAGACCGTGACGGACGGGGTAGAGGAGTATGTAAGGACAACGGTTGTGGCAGCCCCGGAAGGGGTTATTAACAGGCTTTACACAATCGACAGTGCCCCGGACAACAACAATTCGTCCAGCAAGTTTGACGAGAGGCATTACAAGCAGAAGACGTTCAAGGATATCACTGAATGGATGAGGGACTGGGAGGCGACGAACGACATTACCGTGAGCACAACGGCTAACGCTTCCTCTTCCACTACAGACCCACCTAATGTTCAGGTCGGGAGTCAGGATGAAGATGATACAGAGGCGAGGGCGTACAGTGGCATGTGGGCGAGGTACAGGGGGAAGCTTTACATAGCCCCAAGACTGATAGACTCAGAGTCACTTGTAGTAGAGTGGACAGGGTTCAAGAAATCTTGGGCAGATGGAGACACGGTAGACGGTGATGATCCAGAGGTGTTAAGGGCTGTGAAGCTATATGTCACCAAGGAACATGCCCGCGATTGGGATCACGACTCAGAGTCATACAACTTCGCAACGGCAGAGTTTAACGATGCGGTGAGCGAGATGATCTGGGAGTGCAACCAGAAAGAAGTTATAGGCAAACAAATTTACCCGGATCAGGGTAGGCCAAGTTAAGGAGAATTATTATGAGTTCAAATGGATATACACCAAACATGACGGGGCCGCAGCCCAGTAATTTAATTACTGCAGGCACGGCGGTCTTAAGCGAAAACACAACCACGACACCTTCAGCGGCTAACCCCGCCAGAAAGTCGATTACGATCCAAAACCAAAGTGCCAATGTGCTATATATAGCATTAGGTGAAGCGGCTAGCGCAACAGTCTTTCACTTTTCGCTGAAAGCCTGCACGGCGGCAAAGGACGGAACAGGCGGAGTAGTTAAAATCGAGGACTATACCGGGCTGGTAAGCGCACACGGAACAGGCAAAAGCTACACGGTAGCAGAATTCGTATAAGGACACAGGCTTATGGGAGCAGATATAGAAGGAGTGGGCGCTGACTCAAATAGCGCCGTTAAATATTATACAGTCACGCACACTTGGACAAGTGGCTCAGGTGATGAGGAAACCATTACGCACAACTTGGGAACCAAAAAGCTAATAGTAAGCTGCAAGGATATTGGCGGCTCTAGCGGGTATAGCGATAACGATAACCAAATGGACATAGGGAATGATACTTTTGTAAGGCCTTTAACTGACAACAGTTTCGATCTCGGGTTTGGTAGTGGTGTTAACGCAGCAAATGGGGATCAGTTTTTAATAACGGTTATTGGTGTTGTCTAATGGCCAGTGTTCGTACAAAGATTCAGACAGAGACCGAGAAGGCTGGAGCCCCTAAAAATCTTAAGCGGGGGGAGATAGCCTACAACGAGGTTGACGGGCTCCTGTATGTAGGGGCTGGCCCCGAGAACAGAGGCCAAGCTAGGAAGAAGCTAGCGATAGCAGGAGAGAAGCACGAGGACTCCGGGGTAATGACGGAGGACGAGTTAAAAGAGGTGCTTAGAATACAAGGGGATGCAGTTGGGACACTAAACACGCAAGAGGTATTTAACAAAACAGTAGACGGAGGATTATTTACATCATAAGGAGACATCATGGCTAGAACGAACACAATTCAGGTTTTACGGGCGAGCGCGTGGGACACATCCGAGAACCCCGGTGCAAACACCTTGAGCGAGGGCGAGTTCGCTTGGAACAACAAGGGGGTATTGGCGACTACGGCAGCAGCCTACACGGGAGTTCTGTGGATGGGCCGCAAAACAAACACCAACGGCACAACAGAGAACGTCCAGATATACCCACCCACCTTTGAGACGCTTGCACATGACACCGACGCCACAGTGTTTAGCTCCGTTGCGGGAAGCACGCTAACAATTGGAACCACGGCGTCAACGGTCAAGATTCCGGGCAACCTCACGGTTGAGGGGGCGACAACAGCAGTCTCAACTACCAACCTAGAGATCAATGACAAGCTGATTGAGTTGGGCAAGGGGACAGACACAACTGCCAATGCTGATGGAACTGGTCTTTTCTTTGATCCAACAGGAGGCAGTGAAACAGGCGGCTACTTTAAGTATGTTCACGCCAACACGGCATGGACATCCGACATAAACATAAAAGCCCCAAACCTTAACCCTATTACTGGCACTGCTGGCGGGGTAATGGCTGATGGTGATGCTGTTAAATTTGCAAGCATTGCCACTGGGGCGGAAGTGAACGTCCAATCAGACTGGAACTCCTCTAGTGGTGACAACAAGATTTTAAATAAACCCAGCGTAGCTTACACCACAGCTATTGCGGTTATCACGGCTACAGCAGGCGGGCTAATGGCTGACGGTGACGCGGTCAAGTTTGCAAGTATTGCTACTGGAGCAGAGGTTAATGTCCAAGCTGACTGGAACCAGTCCACAAATACGAATGACGCCTACATTGCCAACAAGCCAACTGTAGCCTATGAGTCTGTTATTCCAGTAATTACCGCTACCGCTGGCGGGTTGATGGCAGATGGCGATGCCGTAAAGTTCGCCAGTATTTCAACTGATGCAGATGTCAATGAAGTGACCCTTGCAGGGACAGAAACGCTGACCAACAAA
>TARA_R110002020_G_scaffold27170_4_pt1 | contig 13702 bp, 12 predicted proteins | sample TARA_R110002020 | Tara Oceans TARA_R110002020 (sample SAMEA4396489) | marine metagenome | biome: Westerlies Biome; feature: [MES] marine water layer (ENVO:01000295) within the mesopelagic zone...; material: water (ENVO:00002006), including particulate matter (ENVO:01000060) such... | reverse complement strand
CGAACTGCGCGAAGCCGCCGAAAAAGTCCTACGCGGAGGCGAGACGCTCCTGGGCTTCCTGGAGTCGGCCCTGCGTGCGCAAATAGAACAGCGGCGGCTGCAGGACGCATTCTTCGCCCGCAGCCTGGATTCGCGCGACCGGGCCCGGCGCACCGGCCGACACATCCCGGCCGACGAGGTCATGGCGCAGTTGCGGGCACGACTTGAACAGGCCAAAAAGCGATCCCGATGAATTATCGGCGCGGGTAGTTTCGTCACCGTGCTGGCGGCGAGGCACCAGCGCGAAGACGACTACCGATGAGTCCGCGAAAATAATCCTGGGTCTGCGCATCCGTGCAGTAGACGAAGCAGCCCTTCATTCCCCGCGTCATCAGGGTGCGGTAGGTGTTTCGAATGACCCGGTCCAGCCGTTCGGCTGTCCCGGCAGGATCTTCCCGCATCAATCGCTTCCATCCCCTCACCGACCGATCCTGCCGGGAACGACCCTCGACACGCGTCGTCAGGCGGCCATCGCGGTATAGAAGGTCCGGCCCGACGATCACACCGATGTAGTCAACCTCCAGGCCCTGGCAGGTGTGGATGCATCCCACCTGTTCGACAGAGTGTGGCGCGATGATCCAGAGGCTCTCGTCCGCCGTAAGGTTCCATTGCCGTTCGTAGCCATGCTCAGGGATGACGATGTCCGGGACATCCGGAAATTTCTTGCTCTTCCAGTCCCAGCAATAGCCAGCCACGACCCGGGCGCGATTGTTGCCGTTGCGGTCCTCGATCATCCGATGCATTTCAATCGGCGAATCAACGACCTGGAATTCGAATGCGCCCGGACTGAAATCCACGGGAACCTCGGTGATCCCAAGCGCCGAGTCCAGCCAGGCCAGGTAATCGTCCGATCCGGCGCAACGGAACTGGGAGCGAAGAACATGCCGGCTGACCGTGGCCCCAGCCTTCCGCCCCCAGCTTTCGATTTCGGCCGAAGTACCGATATCGGCGAGTGTCACCATCTGGCGGTCGTCCACGAAAAAGACGCTGCAGTGGCTGGCGGCGATCAGCTCCTTGATCTGGTTTTCCCCGAGGTTCCCGTAGAAGCCCGACTTCTCGTTCAGTCGATGGGCTTCGTCCACCACCAGGGTGTCGTAGGTGTCCGGCGCCACCTCATGGAAGTTGGGGCCACCGAAGAATCCCCGCACCTCCGAGACCCGGAAGCTGCCGCTCAACTTGCTTTCATAGACCTTTCGTGGGGCGGCGTTCCTGGAGATGTACTTCACCAGGCGACCGTCGCTCGTCAGGCGACTGAGCAGGTTGATCGCAACCACGGATTTGCCGGTGCCTGGCCCACCTTCGATGATCACCACCTGCTTCTGACCGGGGGTCGCCTTTCGCGCAGCAGCCAGCGCGTTCTCGTGGATGACTTTCTGGTCATCGACGAGAACGAACTCCTCGTTTCCGCGAAGCATCCCGGCCAGGCTGTCCGCGAGCACGCGCGAAGGCCGGATCCGCCCATTCTCGATCTCAATCAGCAGGCGCCCCTTGTCCCCGCGGGCAAGCTTTCCGCTCACGAACTCGCGGAGCCGCCTCAGCTCGGCGTCCCCCCTCAGGAATAGCGGGGCTCGCTCAAGGTAAGCCTGGTAGTTGGAGTGCGTGATGACCCCATCGTCCAGGTAGTTGTGCAGGTAGGCACACGGAGACAGCCCGACGGCCGGATCATGCACCGCTTCGTTGAAGCCCCTCAGGAGCGCGGCGTAGGACCAGGCCTGGTAGCTGGGATGGGTCCCCTCCGTTTCCGCACGGCCACCGCGCCTTGCCACGACGATGCCGTCCTTGTCGCTCAACCTGGCCGCGGACCATTGCTTGAGTTCGACGATGATCAGGTTTGCCGCATCGGATTCGTCCCGGCCGGAGATCAGGAAATCGATCCGCTTGCTCGATTGTGGAATGCCGTATTCGATGGCCACGCCCACATCGGCCGGAATCCCAGGATCACCAAGAACCCGGGCCATGTAGGGAAGCGAGGCACCCCAGGAGCGGAACTCCCCATCGGACGGCTTGCGTCCGGTGCGGTCACGGTAACCCTCGGCGATGACGTCCTCGATGATCCTGTCGCGGTTATCGGACAGGAATCCATCCTTCGTGGACTGGTAGATCAGCATTCTCGCCCCCTGTAGCCAGCCCCGAGCGCGGGCGCCGGACAATACGACCACGAACCGCCACCGAGGTCCAAGCACGCAGGCAAGCCGCCTCTCCGGCCATTCATCCCCCCATCGCGAGACAGCGATATAATGCCGGCCGGCCCCCAGGGGCCCACCCCGCCGAGGGGCGCTGCAAGCCCGGTCCCGCAAAGGGACAAGGGATCAGGCTCGGCGAAGGTTCCAGATCAACCGCGCCCGTTTACTTGAGCCGGCAGGCATCGGGACTGAAGTCCCTCCCACAAGGGCCCCCTGCCGGTCTCGACCATGACGGAGCTATACCCTATGAACGCTGTCACTCCCCTCAAGCACGACTTCAAGGTCGCCGACCTGTCCCTGGCCGATTGGGGCCGCAAGGAAATCGACATCGCCGAGCACGAGATGCCGGGCCTGATGTCCATCCGCCGCAAGTACGCCAAGGAAGCGCCGCTCAAGGGCGTGCGGGTCACCGGCTCGCTGCACATGACCATCCAGACGGCCGTGCTGATCGAGACCCTGAAGGACATCGGCGCCGACGTGCGCTGGGCGTCCTGCAACATCTTCTCCACCCAGGACCACGCCGCCGCGGCCATCGCCAAGACCGGCACCCCGGTGTTCGCCTGGAAGGGCGAGACCCTGGAAGAGTACTGGGACTGCACCCTCGACGCCCTGTCCTTCCCGGACGGCAAGGGCGGTTTCCTCGGCCCGCAGATGGTCGTGGACGACGGCGGCGACGTCACCCTGCTCATCCACAAGGGCTACGAGCTCGAAAAGGGTGACGAGAGCTGGGTCAGCACCCCCGGTGCCAGCCACGAGGAGCAGGTGATCAAGAACCTGCTCAAGCGCGTCCACCGCGAGCGCCCGGGCTTCTGGACCACCGTCGTGAAGGACTGGAAGGGCGTTTCCGAAGAAACCACCACCGGCGTGCACCGTCTCTACCAGCTGGCCGAACAGGACAAGCTGCTGGTGCCGGCGATCAACGTCAACGACTCGGTCACCAAGTCCAAGTTCGACAACCTCTACGGCTGCCGCGAGTCGCTGGCCGACGGCCTCAAGCGCGCGATGGACGTGATGCTGGCCGGCAAGGTGGCCGTGGTCTGCGGTTACGGCGACGTCGGCAAGGGCTCGGCCCATTCGCTGCGCGCCTACGGCGCCCGCGTCGTGGTCACCGAAATCGACCCGATCTGCGCCCTGCAGGCGTCGATGGAAGGTTTCGAGGTCAACACCGTTGAATCGACCCTGGGCCGCGGCGACATCTACGTCACCACCACCGGCAACAAGGACGTGCTGACGCTCGAGCACATGAAGGCCATGAAGGACCAGGCCATCGTCTGCAACATCGGCCACTTCGACAACGAAATCCAGGTGGACGCGCTGTACAACTCGGGCGCCAAGAAGACCAACATCAAGCCGCAGGTCGACAAGTTCACCTTCGACAACGGCAACTCGATCTTCCTGCTGGCCGAAGGCCGCCTGGTGAACCTGGGCTGCGCCACCGGCCACCCCAGCTTCGTCATGTCCAACTCCTTCGCCAACCAGACCCTGGCGCAGATCGAGCTGTGGGCCAACAAGGAAAGCTACGAGCCCAAGGTCTACATCCTGCCCAAGAAGCTGGACGAGGAAGTGGCGCGCCTGCACCTCGAGAAGATCGGCGTGAAGCTGACCACCCTGACCACCGAACAGGCCGATTACCTGGGCGTGGCCAAGGAAGGTCCGTACAAGCCGGAGCATTACCGCTACTGAGGAATCGGGACTGAAGTCCCTCCCACAGTCGGAATCGGAACGGGCGCCTCAGGGCGCCCGTTTTCGTAGGAACACGCGTAACTGCATTCTTGTTGGCCGCGGATTAGGCCCTTGGGCGTTTCCTTGGAGACAGGCACTTTTGGGGGAAGATTCGGATGAGCAACACCGGCAGTGACGAGCAGCAGATCCAGGACCTCATGCAGGCCTATCTCGAGGGCGGCCGGACCGGCAGCAGCGCGCCCTTGCAGCCAATCTTCCACCCGCTGGCCACGATCTGTGGCTACGTCGGCCCGGATCTGTTCGCCGGCCCGATCCAGATGTTCTACGACTGGCACGCGGAAAACGGCCCGGCCGCGGGCCTGAAGGCGGACGCCCCACGCATCGACCTGGAAGGCACCACGGCCACGGTTCGGATCGAGCTGTACAACTGGACAGGCCACCGGTTCACGGACTTCTTCACCCTCGTGAAGATCGATGGCCGCTGGCAGATCCTCAGCAAGGTGTTTTACCTGCATCCGGAGGCGTAGCCCCCCAGGCCGCGTGTCCGGCCAGGAAACGTTCCCAAGCCGCGACACGGCTGGTAGTTTCTGACCAGGTCCTGCGGAGCATCGGTGTGAGTTCACCCCTGAAGTCCATTGGCATCGATCGCGGCGACAAGGTCACGCGTCTGGAGGCCTTCGTGGACGCCTCCTTTGCCTTCGCGCTCACCCTGCTGGTTATTTCGGTGGACTCGGTGCCCGGCAGCGCGGAGGAACTGAAGGCGGCGCTGAAGCAGATTCCCACCTTCGTGCTCTGTTTCAACCTCATCGCCCAGATCTGGACCTCGCATGCGCAGTGGAGCCGGTGGTTCGGCATCGACGACGAAGTTTCCGACCGCATCAGCCTGCTCCTGGTGCTGGTGCTGCTGATCTTCGTTTACCCGCTGAAGATGGTCTTCAGCGGCTTCTTCCACGCCATCAGCGGTGGCTGGCTGACGGCCCAGTTCACGCTCGAACAGGACACCGACCTGTTGCTGGTGTTCCAGGTCTTCGCGCTGGGCTATGGCCTGATGGTGATGCTGCTGGCCATGCTGTTCGGGCGCGCGCTGAAGCTGGCGGACAGCCTGGATCTTTCGCCGACGGAACGCTTCCTGGCCCGGCACCACCGGACGGATTGGTGGGTGGTGGCCGGCTTCTGCGGTCTGTCCTTCCTGATGGCAACCTTTCTGCCGGAGTCGCTCCGGGACACCGAGTGGCTCGGCCTGCCGGGCTACATCCTCTTCCTGCTCTTCATCTTCCAGTTCATCCGCTGGCGTGTGCGAATCCGCGAGCTGGCACGACTCCAGGCGGGCTAGCGCCAGTGGCCGTGGCGGTGGCAGTTGCCCGTTCCTCCTTTGAGGATGCCTCGAGAACGGACAACGCCAATGCTCCTGCGCCGCGTCACCGAACATGTGAAGGCCCAGAACTGGTTCGCCGTCGGCATCGACTTCGTCATCGTCGTGGTGGGTGTCTTCATCGGCATCCAGGTGTCGAACTGGAACGAAGACCGCGAGATGCAGCGCAAGGCCGTGGTCTTCACCGAGCGCCTGACCGACGATCTGCGCAAGGAAGCATGGGGCTACGAATCGGTTGTCGCCTACAGCCGCCAGACCAATGCGAGCCAGCGGCGCGTCCTGCAGGCCTTGGCGGGGGACATTGAACTGTCGGAGGAGCAGTTCCTGATCGATGCCTACCGCGCCACCCAGTTCCGGGAAAACAACCGTTACCGCGCCACCTTCGACGAACTGGTCTCCACCGGCGCCATTGGACTGATCACCGACCCGGTCCTGCGCGAGGCGGCCGTGGGCCTGTTCACGACCGGGTTCATGGAGGAGTTCGCGCAGCGCGTCCGGGATTCCGAGTACCGCCAGCTGTTCCGCGAAACCGTGCCGGCCCCGGTCCAGGAAGCCCTGCTGTCCCGCTGCGGCGACCGCTACCCCGCCGAGCTCGATTACGCGAGCCTGGACACCACGATCGACTACCCCTGCTCGCTGGAGCTTCCTGGAGAACACATCAGCGCCGCGGCCGACGCCCTGCGGGCCGCGCCCCGGTTCAGACCCGCGCTGCAGGTCCGCTTCGCCGACAACCAGACTGCACTCACCGACCTGCAAGACAGCAACCCGATCGTCCTCGAAAGCCTGAGGGCGATCAGGGAGAGAAAGCCGTGATCCTGCGCCGCCTGTCGCAATCGCTCCAGGAACAGAACTGGACGGCCATCTGCATAGAGTTCGTGCTTCTCGTGACCGGCGTATTCCTGGGCATCCAGGTCGCCAACTGGAACGAGGAACGCACGCAGCGACTGCAGGAGCGCAGCTTCCTGGCCCAGCTGCGCGACGAGATCGCCGGCAACGACCAGGTCATCGAGCACCAGCTTCGTTACAACGGGCAGGTGATCGCCGGCGGTCGCCGTGCGCTGGACTATCTGCAGTCCGGCCAGGACTGCTTCAGCGGCTGTGAAGGCCTGCTCGTTGACTTCTTCCACGCGTCGCAGATGTGGGGAACGCCTTTTTCGCGGGCAAAGTTCGAGGAGACCCAGCGGCTTGGTTTTCCCTCGAACCCGTCGGTGCACGCCGCGGTGGAAGCGTTCTACGACTACATCAACGGCTGGGACGCCGTCACCGCCGCGCCGCCGCCCTATCGCGAGAATGTGCGCGGCTATTTCACGCCGGACGCCGCCCAGGTGCTTTGGGATGGCTGCTGGCATTCGCCCAGTGCCCGGCTCGAGGAACTGCGCCGGGACTGTGAGGCTGGTCTGGAACAGGTCGACACGGCCGCCATGCTCCGGGCCATGCGCGCGGATCCGGGGCTGGCCGGCGAACTGCAGTTCTGGATCGGGCAGAACATCTTCGCCTCGCGCGCCTTCCCCGAGGCCCGGGATCACGCCCGGACCGCCACAGCCGCCATTTCGCAAGACTTGGGTGACAAGCCCTGATGGAACGCGGGCCATGTCATGATCGGCCGGTGCAGGTGCTTCCCGGGGAGAGGCGCTGGTGAAACTTCTTGCCGAACTGCGTCGCCGCAACGTGATCCGCATGGCCGGCCTGTACCTGGTCGGCGCCTGGCTGGTCGTGCAGATCGCCGAAACCCTGCTGCCGATCTTCAAGACGCCGGACTGGGTGCTGCAGACGCTGGTGGTGCTGCTGGCACTGGGCTTCGTGCCGGCGCTGGTGTTTGCCTGGGTGTTCGAACTGACGCCGGATGGACTGAGGCGCGACAGGAACGACGCGCAGGAGGCATCCACCGCCAACCGAACCGGCCGGCGCATGGACATGCTGATCCTGGCCGGCATGGTGGCGGTGGTGCTGCTGGTGGCCGCGGACCGGATGTGGCCGGAACAGGGGTCAGGTGCAGTTTCCGCCCCGGCCATCACGAAGAGCCCTGACGCTGCCGGCGCGGAAATTGCACCTGACCCCGATGCCGCCGCCGCGAATTCCATCGCCGTACTGCCCTTCGCCGACCTGTCGCCCGACGGCGACCAGGCCTGGTTCGCCGACGGCATCAGCGAGGAGATCCTCAACGTGCTGGTTGGCGTGGACGGCCTGACGGTGGCGTCGCGCACCTCGTCATTCCAGTTCCGCGAGCAGCAGGCCCTGGGCATCCCCGCCATCGCCGATGCGCTGGAAGTCCGGCATGTGCTGGAAGGCAGCGTCCGTCGCGCCGGTGACCGCCTGCGCATCACCGCGCAGCTGATCGACGCCCAGAGCGACAAGCACCTGTGGTCGGAAACCTACGACCGCACGCTCACCACCGACAACCTGTTCGACATCCAGGACGAGATCGCCACCGCCATCGTCCAGGCCATCAACGGCAACCTGGACGTGCGCATGAGCGCGGCGGCGCCGGTGTCGCACCGCACCGGCAACCTCGACGCCTACGCGCTCTACCTGCGGGCGCGCGGGCTGTATTTCGCCCGGGTGGAACTGGTGCAGGTCGCCGACCTGCTCGGGCAGGCGGTGGAACTGGACCCGAGCTTCGCCGACGCCCTGGCCATGCGCGCGGCGGTGTTCGCCATCGGCCCGGAGTACGGCGTGGCCCTGGCTCCCTCCCCGACCGAGTCGCGCGGGATTGCGCGCAAGCTGGCGCAGGAAGCACTGGCGATCGATCCCGGGCACGGGCTGGCACAGGGTGTCCTGAGCCTCGTCCTGGACTTCGACCTCACGCTCAATATCGCCGAGGGCAGGTACCAGGAGGTCATCGACGGCTACGCCCGCGCACGTGCGGCCGACCCCAACAACGTCGACCTGGTGAACTGGAGCGGCTATTCCCTGTTCCGCCTCGGTCGCTTCGAACTCGCGGAAGCCGAGTTCCGCCGCTGCCGGGACATGGAGCCCACCTACGCGCCCTGTCGCGCAAACCTGTCCGGCGCGCTGTTGTTGCTGGGCCGTCGTGACGAAGCGCGTGCCGAGCTGATTTCGGCGGCTGCCAAGGGCGCGGTCGGCCCCGACATCCCGCTGCTGATGATCATGCATGCCCTGGACATGCGCGAGCCGTTCTACCTGGTCGGCGCCAACCTCGCCGGCCTGCGCGGCTGGCACGATTTCGACGATCTCTACGACGCCCTGGGCCAGCCCAAGGGGGACCACGCCCTGCTTCGGGCCCGGCTGCTTGCGCCAGGCGGGCCGGACGGCAATTTCCAGCTCGACGCCCTGCTGATCGCCCTGGGCGACCACTCGCGGCGCATCAACAACTGGACGCTCTGGCTGCCGGCCTTCGCCGAATACCGCAAGTCGCCGGCTTTTTCGCAGGTGATGAAGGACAACGGCATCATTGCCTACTGGCAGCAGGAAGGTTTCCCACCGGGCTGCCACAGCCCTACGCCCGATACCGTGGTCTGCGACTGACTATCGCCAGTTGGCGTGGCTGTTCCAGAACGCGACCGCGCGCTTGTAGGCCTCCCGGTCGATCGGCACCCCGCTGCCGCCCTCCTCCACGCCCAGCGCGTTGCGCAGCATGGTGATGGGCACCATCGGGATCTCGGCGGGCTCCATCGTGTACAGGCAGCCGACGATGCCCCAGTCGGCGTCGATGGCCGTGCCTTCCTTCGCCAGCTGCTCGCGGTCGTAGAGGATGGGCACCAGGTAGTTGGCCACCGGCGGCTCCAGGCCTTCGAACCAGCGCACCAGCACCGGCAGCTCGGCCGGCGTGCGGGCCTCGTAGGCGCTGCGCAGCTGGTGCCGGTTGTCCGGCGTGATGGGGATGGCCGAGCAGCGGGTCGTGGTCCAGTTGCGGTGCACGTGCAGCTGGCAGAACGGGGCGTAGCCGGGCAGCACGGCCACCGGGGCCTCGCTGTTGAGCCGCTCCACGAAGGCTTCGGCAGTGATGTCCTGGATGGCGGTGCGGCGGCCGTCGCCGGGGAACAGGCGGCGCCGGGCGAAGTCGGTCATTTCGATTCTCATGGGCGAGATTGTCGGGAAAAACCGGGGTCAGAGTCGAATTTCCCCAAGCGGCACCGGCAAGCGCTGCGGCGCCGGAAAGGAAATTCGACTCTGACCCCGGTTTTCTACCCATCCATCCGGATGAAAGGATATAGTCGGCCGCAGGCCCCTCCGAATCGACCCCATGACCGCCATCAGCCTGGAGTTCTACCCGCCCAAGAACGACGAGCAGCGCGCCCAGCTCGAGCGCACGGTGCGCAAGCTCAAGCCGCGCAAGCCCGAGTTCGTGTCGGTCACCTTCGGCGCCGGCGGCTCGACGCTCAGCTACACCCCGGAAACCGTGCGCGGCCTGCGCGCCGACCACGGCCTGGACGCCGTGCCGCACCTGAGCTGCATGGGCGGCACCCGCGAAGAGCTGGGCGAACTGCTCGACATCTACAAGGCCATGGGCTGCACCCGCATCGTCGCCCTGCGCGGCGACCTGCCCTCGGGCATGGCCCGGGCCGGCGACTTCCGCTACGCCGCCGACCTGGTGGCCTTCATCCGGGAAACCCACGGCGACCATTTCCGCATCGAAGTCGGCTGTTACCCGGAAACCCATCCGCAGGCCGAATGCGCCCTGTCCGACCTGCGCAACTTCCGGGCGAAGGTCGCCGCCGGCGCCGATTCGGCGATCACCCAGTATTTCTTCAATGCCGACGCCTACTTCCGCTTCGTCGATGACATGCGCGCGGCAGGCATCACGATTCCCATCATCCCCGGCATCATGCCGATCTCGAACTACAGCCAGCTGCGGCGTTTTTCCGAAGCCTGCGGCGCCGAGATCCCGCGCTGGATGGCCAAGCGCATGCAGGCCTACGGCGACGACGCCGACAGCATCCGCGAGTTCGCCGCCGACGCCGTGGCGGCCATGTGCCGCCGGCTGCTGGACGGCGGCGCGCCCGAGCTGCATTTCTACACGCTGAACCTGGCCCGGCCGACCGAAGCCGTGCTGTCGCGCCTGGGCTGAGTTTGGCGCTAGGCTGCGCGGCATGGCTCGTGCCGCGCTCCTGCTGGTTTTCGCTGCCCTGTTCTGGCTGCCGCAGGCGGCCGACGCACAGACTGTGTTTCGCTGCGTCGGGCCGGATGGCCGCAGCGTTTACAGCGACCAGCCCTGCCAGACCCAGGGCGCCGTGGAACGCCAGGCGCCGGCCCGCCCCGCGGCCGTCAGCGCCCAGGGCTTCACGACCGGCACCGGCACCGTCGCGCCCGGCTGCGCCCACAGCCTCGACGCCCTGATGCTGGGCGTGCGTGGTTCGCTGGAGGCCCGCGACGTCAATCGACTGGCCACGCACTACCACTGGGCCGGCACCAGCGCGCGCGGCGGGCGCTACCTGATGGACGAACTCGAAGCGATCGTCGCGCGCCCGCTGGTGGCCATCGAATTCGTTTACCCGCAGCCGCCCGCGGCCCTGTCCGAGGCCTTCGACTTCGGCCCGGACGACACGCAGCCGACCGGGACAGGCCCGGAGCCCGAAGCGCCGGAACCGCCCCGCCCCGAAGCCCTGCGCATCGAACAAGCCAGCGGCCCCGCCGACGCCGGCGCCGTGCGCACCGACTTCCTGCTGCGCCGCCATGCCGGCTGCTGGTGGATCGAACTCTGACGCACACGCAGGGCCCCGGCACCGGCGCTAGAATGCCGGCTTCGCCACGGAGCCCGACGCGCATGAACTACCCCGAACACATCTGGCACAACGGCCAGGTCAAGCCCTGGGCCGAAGCCACCGTGCACGTGATGGCCCACGGCCTGCACTACGGCAGCTCGGTGTTCGAAGGCATCCGCAGTTACGCCACCCCGAACGGCCAGGCGATCTTCCGTCTCACCGAGCACCTGCAGCGCCTGTACGCCTCGGCGAGGATCTACGACATGCCGGTGCCCTACGACATCGAGACCCTGGCCAAGGGCTGCCGCGACGTCATCCGCGCCAACGGCCTGGAAAAGGCCTACCTGCGCCCGATCGCCTACCGCGGCCTGGGCGGTTTCGGCCTGTCGGCGGAAACCCCGGTGGACGTGGCCATCGCCGCCTGGCACATGGGTCCCTACCTGGGCCCGGACGTGCTGGAAGCCGGCATCGACGCCTGCGTGTCGAGCTGGCAGCGTTTCGCGCCCAACACCATCCCGGCCGGCGCCAAGGCCGGCGGCAATTACCTGTCGGGCCAGCTGGTGGCGCGCGAGGCGCGGCGCCTGGGCTTCGGCGAAGGCATCGCGCTGGCCTCGACCGGCCTGCTCAGCGAAGGCGCCGGCGAGAACCTGTTCCTGGTGTTCAAGGGCGCGCTGCACACGACGCCGGTCAGCGCGGCGCTGCTCAACGGCATCACCCGCGATTCGATCATGACCCTGGCGCGCGACGCGGGGCTGGAAGTGGTCGAGCGCGACATGCCGCGCGAGTACCTGTACCTGTGCGACGAACTTTTCATGTGCGGCACGGCGGCGGAAATCACGCCCATCCGCAGCGTCGACGGCCGCCCGGTCGGCACCGGCAAACCCGGCCCGGTCACCCGCCGCATCCAGGACCTGTTCTTCGGCCTGTTCGATGGTGCCACGCCTGACAAACACGGCTGGCTGGAGATGGTGTGACGTTTTGGGACGCGGATCAGGGCGGATGCACGCGGATAACAGCGGATAGAGCATTTTTTGCCACGGATGAACACGGATAGACACGGATAAAGCAAGGGCAATTCAGTTGATTCGCTCTTATCGGCTTTTATCCGTGGCCATCCGTGTTCATCCGTGGCTAAAACCTCTTTGAGGCCTTATCCGCTGTTATCCGCGTCCATCCGCCCTGATCCGCGTACTAAACCGACCCTTCACCAAACCGCAGGATCGCCACGGCGCCGTGTTCGGGCCGCGGCGCGATGCTGACTTCCCAGCCATAGAGTTCGCACAAGCGGCGCACGATCGACAGGCCGATGCCGCCGCCGACGGTGCCGCCGGCGCCCGAGCCGCGGTAGCCGCGTTCGAACAGGCGCGCGGCGTCTTCTTCGCTCAGGCCCGGGCCGGTGTCCTCGATGCGCACCTGGTTGGCCTCGACCACCAGCCGCACTTCGCCTTCGGTCGTGTACTTGCAGGCATTGCCCAGCAGGTTGCCGATGGCTACGGCCAGCACCGCCTCCGGCGCCTGGACAATGGCGGCCGCGTCGCCCTCGCAGTGCACCTCGACCTGCTTGCCGCCAAGCTGCGTGCGCGCCGCATCGGCCAGCTGCTGGCACAGCTTGAGCAGCGGCGTCTGGCCGGTGCCACGCTCGTTGCGTGACAGCATCAGCAGGGCCGTGGTCAGGTCGGTGCACTGCTGCGCCGCGCGGTCGATGCGCAGCAGGCGCTGGCGCATCTTCTCCGGCAGGTCCGGGTTCGCCAGCAGCAGCTCGGCGGCGCCGCTGATCACCGCCAGCGGCGTGCGCAGCTCGTGGCTGACGTCGGAATTGAATTCGCGGTCACGCTTCACCAGCGTGGTCATGCGCTCGGCGTAGTCGTCCAGCGCCGCCGCCAGCTGGCCGACTTCGTCCTGGGCGAAGTGCGGGGCCAGCTTCTCCGGGCGCTCGCGGCCGGCCAGGTCCTCCAGCCGTCGCGCCAGCTCGGTGACCGGGCTGATCACGCGCTTGGACGACCAGAAGCCGATCACCAGGGACAGCAGCGAAAAGATCGCCACCACGCCCACCAGGGCGTAGGTCAGCTGGCGCTGGCTGGTGCGTTCCTGGGAGATGTCGTAGGTGAGGAAAAACCAGAACTCCTCGTCCTTCTTCACCGCCAGCTTGTAGGTGCGCGTGCGCCCCCGGTCGTCGGTGTCGGTCAGTTCATGGATGCCATCGGGCAGGTCGCGCCAGTTGAAGGGCACGTTGCCGAAGCGTCGCTTGCTGTAGGTGATGCCCCAGATCTTCTCGAACAACACGTCGGTGTTGTCCGGGTCTTCGTAGAACTGCTGGGCGTAGTCCTCGACGTTCTCGAACAGCGCCTCGCCGATCAGCTGGTCCTCCAGCTGTTCGCGCAGCAGCACCGTGGCCACGGCAAACAGGCCCGTCAGCCCGAAGCCGAGCAGGAAGAAGGACAGGATGATCCGGCTGCGGAGTCTCCGCCGGTAGCGCATGGCCTAGCCCGCGTCGGGATCGGCGATGCGGTAACCGATGCCGTGGCGGGTCTGGATGAGCGCCTTTTCGAAAGGCTTGTCCACGGCGGCCCGCAGGCCGTGGATGTGCACGCGCAGGGAATCGGAGTCGGGCAGTTCCTCGCCCCAGACGCGGGTTTCCAGCTCCTGGCGGGTCACCACCGACGGCGAGGACTCCATCAGCGACTGCAGGATCTTGAGCGCGGTCGGGTTGAGCTGGAGCAGCTTGCCGCCGCGGCGCACCTCGAGCGTGTCGAGGTTGTATT
>TARA_R110002020_G_scaffold134859_1_pt1 | contig 13707 bp, 9 predicted proteins | sample TARA_R110002020 | Tara Oceans TARA_R110002020 (sample SAMEA4396489) | marine metagenome | biome: Westerlies Biome; feature: [MES] marine water layer (ENVO:01000295) within the mesopelagic zone...; material: water (ENVO:00002006), including particulate matter (ENVO:01000060) such... | reverse complement strand
TCGCCAAACTAAATTGGATGCACTTAACCAGTCCACCTTACAGGAACTAAAAAATCAAAATTACCACCTGAATAATTTAGCTAATATCTCAGCTAAAACCAACCTGCAGAATGATTATTTACAAGAAATAAGTGATCTGACTAAGCGCCAAGATGATGTGAAAAAAGACCAAGCTGAAGAGCAGCAGCAACTATTTAGGACTCTTAGTAGTTCTCTAGATAGAATGTCCATCGCTCTTACCAATATCGAAACTGGCTACGATATGGACAAGCTGGGCGATGTTATTTCCGAAAAAATTGGAGAAGTACTCACAGAACCCTTAGCTAAAATGACTCAGGCATTAGAAAAAAATAATAGTGATGTCATTCATAAGTTATTGGCTGATTTGAAAGAAGATATATTAATACCTATCAAAAATGAAATTGCCGCTACCAATGAGACGACCAGTAAAGTTATTGAGGCAGTTGATAAGAGTCAAGTCACTAACACTCAGTTGATTGTAAAACTGGGGGATGTGACTCAGCAGATGGGTAATTTTGTCACAAATACAAATTTACTAGTCAGCGCAATGGCGTCTACAGTAGATCAGATGGAAACGTTACAGCAAAATCAAGATAAAACATTAAAAGAATTCAATACTGATCTACAAGACAATCTTGCTGGTATTCAGCCTGCCATTGAAAAGGGTATGAAAGCTGCTGAAGACGGCATGACAAGCTCAATTACATTAGCAACCACTGCTATGAAAGGTGCAATACAAAGCAGTGTCGAAGAAATATCATCGACAGTCGCTAAAATGGGTGAGTTGCAGGTTACTCAGGACAAAACGCTAACAGACTTTAATGTGGGTTTAAAAGAGAACCTTGCAAGTATTCAGCCTGCTATCGAAGAAGGTATGGAGACTGCTAAAAATGGAATGGTAAGTTCGATTACCTTGGCAACAACCGCCATGAATACGGCGATGAGTGGTGTTATTACTCAAATATCTGAAGACGTTGTTGAAAATTTAGGTGGTGTATTAGTCAAATTCGATAGCAATATGAATGGTCATTTAACTCGTATGAACGATGAGCTTTCAGATACAGGGTCACGAGCAGCTGTCTTGATTGATTCTAGTGCCAGTGCATTAAGAGATACTTTAGGTGATATTGATAAGACATTAGATGACTCCTCAAAAAAACTAAAAGACGAATTAGAAGCCTTCAGAACAGAGTATCAATTTAGCCTAGATACCTTCTTCACACAACAGAATGAAGCCCTTGAGCAAACCCTTGGCGTCCAGAATAAGAGATTACAGGAAACGACAGATCAACTCGGTAAGCAGTTTGAAGGTATGGATGAGGCACAACGAAAACTTAATGAAGAATCATTAAAAACTATAGATAGATCACGCGAAGTGTATGGGCCACTCCTGAATCAAATGGCAACCATCGCAACCACTTTGAATAAAGGTCAAAGTACGTTAGTCAAAGACCTACGAGCTATGCAAGATCACACTGATGACATTAATGACGCACTTAAAGAATTAGGGCAGACGATGCCAAAAGAATTTACCAAAGCCTTTGAGACGCTAAATGATGCTTATATTAATAAATTTAACACTAGTAATGCAGTTTTAGAAAAAATGATGAAAGAGATGATTACTGCCTCCGCGGTATTGTTGACTGCCAGTAATAGCATAAATCAAGATGACGAATAAAGGAGCACACACATGCTAATGTATGACGATGAACCTTTAGAGAGTTATGAAGAGGATGCCACCACTTGGATTGCTTTGGCTGATATGATGACAGGATTGATGGCAATATTTTTGGCATTGAGTATTGCTATCTTGTCTATGCAGCAAGATAAAAAAGATGCCATTATTTTGGCAGTGTCGGACAATTTAAAAAAAGCACTAGAAGAGAAGGGTATCCCTGCCAATATTGATAAAAAAACAGGAAGGCTTATTGTTTCAGAAAAAACCAATTTTGGTTATGGAGAGGCTACGCTTAAGGACGAGGGTAAACAAAGCCTCGATATTATTATGCCAGTCTATGCCAAAGCTATATTTGGATTGACTCTGGAGCAACAAAGTAGGATTGATCGTATTGTCATTGAAGGTCACACCGATAGAGTTGGTAGCTATACCTCAAATATGACCTTAAGTAGTCAGCGTGCAAACGCTATCTTGGCACACGTCGACAGCATGCCAGAATTTGCTTATAAACAACAATTTTTACAGAAGCTGACGGCCGTTGGACGTGGCGAAAATGATGCCAGCACCCCAGATGAAGTCGCCAATCCAGATGATAGAAACGTGGTCATACGGTTTGAGTTCAAAGAAGGCGATGACCAAGAGACTTCTTTAAAAGCTCCAGAAGATACAGTTGAGAAACTGAATCAAATGACCTCAGCACCACAAATATGAGTAACTGTTCGCTATGAAAAAAAGTATGTCTGTTAATTTTATTGCCGACTTTTCTCACATTAATGCTGACACCATGAAATCATTAATTCATCAGAGCTTGTTTGATAACATGCCCTGGCAAACATTGGATCTGAGTGTTTTGCAAGAAGTGGATATCGATGCTGATCTTAAAAAACGTGCCGAGCAAAAATTTGATACTTTAAAAATAAACCAGACCAGTGCCTTTAGTGTTATTGATGTACTGGCATTAGTGATCATCGAAAATGAAGAATGGAAAAATAAAGCCATTGCTAAAACTGTCACTAATAATTGGTGGCTATCTGCTCTAGAGATGGAGGATCAACAGGCACTATATGCCAGCTTAGTATTGGTACTGCAATATCAGCGAAACCCTGAGTTGTATGAGAAATTTGCTAATATATATGCCTTAAAAGCACTAATAGGAATGTTATTAGCAGATGATAGTTATAAGTGGCAAGACAATATGCTTAAGCTTTCAGTGAAAGCCTTATTGTCTCAGCAACCTAGCCATTTTGCTACAGTAGCATTAGAAAACCATATTACAGTTCATCAACTGTTATCCAAGCATAAACTGCCAGTGAGTACGGATTTTGAAAGTAAAGCAAATGAAGAGTGGCTTGCTCTATATCTAAAACTGACAGAAAAACAACTATCTTCCTATAGCCGCGCCATTAACCATTATCTCAAGCGTCGGTCCGATATACATTCTGCCGTCAGTCGTGCTGAATCGATTTTTAGTAATCGTTACTTTAAAACAGATTTATCGACACTCGAAAAGCAAACGCACAAATTTACGGATATTCATATATGGCTAAAAGAGTGGAATAAAAATCCTGCATTCAAGCAATTATTAGGTAAAGAATATCAACAGATTCTGCGTTGCTGGCTGGGGGCAGGAAACTATTACCAATTAGAAAAAGCGGTGAGGTACATCGCGCAAGTCAACGATGAAGATATTGAAAGTAATCGTAGTATCTCTATCAACCGCTATATATTTTGGACAAACTACCAGCAGCATATTATCGATTATTGGTTATTGATTCCTAGTAATCAACAAGCTAAGTACCAACCTATATTTGCCACTGCTAACATTAAATTGGTGAGTAAGGAGTCCACCTTAAATTACTCTAGTTCAATGATTGCAGAAAATGTAGCTTCGGTACCAACAGTCTTACTTAAGTTTGATGATTATTACTTTATTCAGCCTTTAGTTAACACAGGAGGGAAAGCTGACTTAGTGATGACGAGCAGTGTGGCGCTCCTAGATAGCGCATTACAACCTAATGAAATAGAAAGCCATGTTTTTAATAACATTGAACTCAATCTTATCCATGATCATATGTTTTTGTGGCAACGAGATATGGCAATGTGCCTGAAAGAGAGTTTTAAAATCATTATGGGTAATCCTAATAGGTTTGTGTACACGCCTACTTTTGGTGATAGCTTTATCAATCCAAGTAAGAATATAGACCATAAAGGACGATTAGAAAATATAGAGCGTTGGTATAAATACTCTCGTCACAAAGATGAGTTGGATAAATATGCTATTAGCTACCAAAAGCGTCATGTACGGCATGGATGATTGAACCACTCTAGGATTGTAGTGGTCAACTAATCTAGGACACCTGATAAGAGATTTTTATTAAAGTAGCGTTTCTCTTTTTCAGCTGGTGTTAGATAATTATTGAAAGTATGCGGTCTCACGGTTTGATAATAGCCCCCAATATAGTCAGTAATGGCGGTTGATGCCTCATCGATATTCTCATAACCACCTTTTGGTATCCATTCTGTTTTAAGGCTTCTAAAGAATCGTTCTGTTGGGGCATTATCCCAACAGTTTCCGCGACGGCTCATACTTTGCGTTATGCCATTACAACTGGCCACGGATTCAGCGAATGTCTTACTGGTGTGGGTACCTTGATCAGAGTGAAACAACACGCCACTTGGCTTTAAGCGAGTCTGATACGCCATCTGCAACGCCTTAGCGGTCAGTGCGCTATCAGGGGAATCTGATACAGAAAAGCCAACAATACGACGGGCATACAAGTCTAAAGTAACGGCTAGGTAGCACCAGCCGCCTTTGATGCGAATATAGGTCACATCACCTGTCCAAACTTGATTGGGTGCTGTTGGGCTAAAGTTATGGTTCAATAGGTTTCCATGGATTTTATGCGTGTTATCAGCGTGCTTATATTTATGCATTTTTATTTGACGACTTTGAAGTCCCATCTGCGCCATGAGTTTACCTGCTATATAACGAGTCAGCTTGATGCCATGTTCATTCATCATGATGGCGGCAATGCTACGAGCACCTGCTGAGTGCTTTGAATCGTTGAATATTTGACGTATTAAGGCTCTAGTTTTGACGGCTTCAAGGCTAATTGGCTTGGGCTTTAGTCCATAGTAGTAACTACTCTTCATCACGCCAAACAGCTTGCACAGAAGGCTTTTATTGACCTGCTTGTCTTGCTCTGCAAGCTGACTGATTAACGATAGCCGTTCAGGCTGTCCAAGGCCAGCAGAGCAGAAGCCTTTTTTAGTATGTCTCGCTCCATAGTCAGCCGTTTAACCTGTTTACGCAGTTCTTGGAGCTCTCGCTGCTCATCTGTTAAGGCGTTGCCGACTTTAGGTGCTTCGCCATTTATTTCTTGACGGTACTGAGTCAGCCATTTCTGCAGAGTGGATTTACCAACGCCCAGTGAGCTTGCCACATCGGGTATTTTACGTTTGTGTTCAACGACTAAGCTGATGGCTTCTAATTTGAATTCTCGGGTATATTGATTGCGTTTGTTGGTCATACTGTTTTCCTCTTTAGGTTAGTATAAACCTCTTATGCGCTGTCCAAGTTTATTATGCCACTACAGCCGGCGTAAGGTGAAAGAGATGCTTCAAGTCTTTAATGAAAAGGTTAATAGCTCTAAAAGTGAGATTCGTTTTACTTTTAAGCAAAAAAAGAATTTCTATAAGTACTTAAGTACTATGTGTCAGATACTACCAAGTAAGCATTGGCGCGTTAATATCAGCTGCCTTAAGTCAGAGCCTTATCTCAATGAGAAGAATAAAAATGTATATCGCTCCGTTGTTGATAAATCAGCTAAGCTCAAAAAAATAGAAGAGTTTGAAAAGGACATGCCTGAATTCGAAGGTGACCTAATTTATTTAGACACTTACAACGGCTATTCATTAACACTTATTAGTCCGCTACAGAAAAAGGGTAAGGCAAAATTATCTTCTGCTTTGATGAGTTATGTTTTGCATTTTTTGCTGATTATTGATGATTTGTCTGATTGATACATCCTAAGTTTAGTTGTACAGTTTTTCCACCACAGCTCACAATTGTTTCCACAACGCACACATAGAGAGCTTTTGGGGCGTATTGAGGAATGAATTAGCATATTACTGAGACTATAAAACGAGGTTTACAGCCATTAACGATATCATCTGATAAATTGAGCTTCACTACAAACAGACGAGGATTCAAAAGGGTTTAGCCTATAAATCGCCAAGATAAGTGTGGTTTTATTATTATCGTCAAGCTGCGTAAATAAAATCTCCCAAGTTTAGGTCTACGAGATTGACGGCAGGGGTCAATTTAACATATGGTAAATAAAAGTTTAGACTTTCTAATCAGCTTGGAAATTTAACAATATTATGTAAACTCGCATAAGATCAAAAGTTTAAAAGATTTTGTATATGTAACAAGCTTTCGGTTTTATTAACTGCTTATAGGTAGAATAAGGATGTAGGTATTATGCGTGGTATAAACAAGATTATTATCATTGGTCATTTAGGTGCAGATCCAGAGTCCCATCAATTTAGTAATGGTGGAAATGTGACGAATATATCAGTTGCTACATCTGAACAATGGACTGACAAACAAACAGGAGAAAAGCGAGAAGCTACAGAGTGGCATCGTATAGCCCTATTTAATAGACTGGGTGAAATTGCTGCTCAGTATTTAAAAAAAGGTAGCAAGGTTTATATCGAAGGTAGTTTACGCACACGGAAGTGGCAAGATCAGAATGGACAGGATCGATATACAACTGAAATAAGAGCAGATAAAATGCAGATGTTGGGCACATCGAGCCCCAATTTTGGAGATGACCATGAAGACGAGGGTGGTGATCCGTTTGAGGATCTTAGGGCTTAGATTTTAGAAATAAGGGCTGGAATATTAGTTTAATAATATCGGTATAGTTAATATAAATTATTATTAATACATTGATCCAAACTGCTCTCTTGAACTGAGAGTATAGATTGATAAGGATGGAGATGGAAGTTTACTCGAAAAGTGATTTAGAAAATGATTCTGAAGAAGAGTTGCTAGAAAAATTGAAAGATGCATGGGACTATGATCCATCTGAGCCACTAGAGGTATATGGTACTTTAAGAGAGATAGTTCCTCTATCAGGTTTTTCTTTTTATGTTCTTGATAGTATTAAGCATATTAGAAGTAACGAAATTCTCAACTTTCCATTGAGCTATGAGCCATCTGTCCAAAGTGTATTTGTAGGGGACCCGAGTAAGTTTAATCTTAAAGACTATCAGTCTGGAGATATAGCCAGGGCTCGAGTTACATTCTCTCCTCCTGAGGAGCGAGAAAAGCATAATAATCCTTTTGATTTAATGACAACTGCAATGGATGGTCTGATATCTATTGAGCAAGAAGATGAGGTATTTGATTTTTCGAAGTCCACTTTACATTTTAGCAAAGTTAATGATGATGTATATTTAGAAGAATATTTATATAACCTACATTTAAAGAAAGCGCTTAAAGAAATTGATAGAAGCGTAAATGTAAAGAAAGCTGAGGTTGAAATACAGCTCGAACAAAGAAAGTTAGAAATCAATAAGGAAATTGAAGAGCTGACAAAAGAAGAGGGCCTGCTTAAAACAAACAATGATTATATTAAGTCCGAGATATCCAACTTAGAGAGCCAAAGGGATAAGGCAGTATCGGAGTTGAGTGAAATAAGAGAAAGTGTTTCAAATGCACAATCTACATTAGAAAAATCAAAAACTGAATATTTCAAATTTATTGAAAATCTGGAACAAAATATGGCTAGCCTAAACGAAACAATAGAACAAAAATCTGAAGCACTATTACAGCTAGGGCTAATTGAGCAAGAAGATATAAATAACTTATTACTTCGCTATGATAGCTCAGAAGTAAGAGATGGGCATAGCTTTGAAGAAATGTTTAATTCTAACTATGCAAATGCCATAGAGTACATACAGGCTTACCTATGGAATAAAGGCATAGTATATAAGCAAAGTATATTGAAAGATTACTTAGCTTTATTAATGTCAAACGATCTGATAGTTCTGGCTGGAGATTCAGGGTCTGGTAAAACAAACCTTGTTAAATCATTTGCTAAAGCAGTAGGTGGTGAAGCTATTATTATTCCTGTAAAGCCTAACTGGACCAGTGCCGAGGATTTATTAGGCTACTACAACCCTTTAGAGAATAGTTATCTTTCCACAAAATTCTTAGATGCATTAATTGAGGCTCAGAAAAACCCACATATCCCTTATTTTATATGTTTAGATGAAATGAATCTAGCTCGTGTAGAGTACTATTTCGCCGACTTTCTTAGTCTTCTCGAAGAAAGGGATGAGCAGCCAGTTATACAGCTATTTTCATCTACAGAGGGGGACGTTTTAGCTAGTGAGCTAAGCAATTTTGTTTCACTAGTCAATGATACTTCTATAAAGGTGAAAAAGGATGAAATAACCTCATTCATAGATGTGCTAACAGATGAGGATTTCAATAGTAAGTTGCATGAGGTTTGTGGCTTTAAAGATGGAGAGTCTCTTCTAAAATACCATAGCTCTTTAAAGAAAATGATCAATAGTTTTCTGAATACGCCATCTTCGATAAGCTTGCCTAAAAACGTTAGAATTATAGGGGCAATTAATGTGGATGAGACAACTCACTATCTATCACCTAAGATTTTAGATAGGGCTCATGTAATGAAGTTTAGTAGTCCTCTTTTGCAGGACTGGGACGCTATTGAAAGTGAAGTTATGGAGTTTGATATAGATATAAGCAAGCCGGTTATATTTGACATCTCAAATCTAGGTGAACGTAAGCCTTATCCCGAATTTGATAGAAAATCAGAATTAGTTCAGACCTTAATAAGCTTGGTACGAGACTACCTTAACCCATTAGGCATTGAGTTTGGTCTAAGAACCATTCGACAAGCATTAAATTATTCAGAGGCCCTAAAGTTATTTGAATTAAGTGATCAGGTGATTTTAAATAATATTATTTTACATAAAATCTTGCCCAAAATGCTTTTTGATGGAGAAAAAAATGTCAATGATACCCTTACTCGAAAAGATATTCTTAATCAGTTTCTCGATGAAGTTAGAAGGCAACTAAATAATCTTCCAGAGACGGATATATCAACTAATAGTGTTCTTGAGTTTGAAAAGATTATAGAAGATGCTAAATCTAATGACTGGGTTGTTAACTACTGGGCTAGATAATGATTGATTCTCTAGAAGTGAAATACTTATCTATTACATGGGCAAGTGAGGATAAGGTTAGTCAGTTAAAAGAAAGTAGGGACTCAGTTGAGATACAACAGGCTGAAGATGGTAGTTACTTCATCGAAACGACAGCATTTCCGAAAGTATACCATTATGTGGGCATTCATATTATTGATGATCAAAACGACTATGAGCCTCCTTATTTTGAATTATCTGAAGGCGGCAAAGAACAACTTGCAGTAGTAAGGTCTCCAGGTGATGGGAAGAAATGGTGGGTTCAGAAAACCAGATGGAATAAAAAAAATAATTGTTTTGATAGTGAAATATTTAGAAGTGTAGGTACAGCAACTTTAGGAGTTAAATCTAAGAAGCTGACAATTATTAATAATTATATGGATTTTACTGCTGATGAGTTGAATTACTATTTACAAGATTTTAAAAATAATTTGTGGGAGCTAATTCTTGATAACAGCAATCCTGTTAAAGGTTCAATAGAAGGGAGCTCGCCAAATTTCTTTAAAGAAGAAACGTTACAACTTTACAGTGAGTTTTTGAAAGTTGTAAGAAAAGTAGTAGATAATCCTAATATGTTTCTATCGGAGAAGCAAAGTAAGTTACCTATAAAAAAGGCTAGACCGGTCGCTAGCACCTTCCGAGAGCTTGCAACTAATCCACAACGAAAAGAGGTAAGTAGCCGAGATTTTTATGAAAGCTACAATACGGCTGAAAATAAGTACATATATTTTTGTGTAATAAAGGTTGCTTACTTACTTAGAAACTTTGATAGGCTTTCAAAGCAACGAGCATCTGAATTTCAAAATAATATTGACCATCAACTTAAAATTAAACAGGAGTTATTAGGTACAAGAGAATTTACTATCTCAAATAAAGTGCTTCAAAATGAAGTGAAAACTATTCAAGAACAGATTGATGAGTTAGAAAGCTCAAAGATTAACCATAAAGAATGTGATCCTAGTCTATTTGCGCATCAGCTGACAAACTATGATTTTGAACTATTTTTAGGTAAACCTTACGGTAAAAAAAAGGGAAGTTATTTTATACAAGCAATTAATGGCATTGATATTAAAGACTACCTTAATTCTATTAACCAAAGCAACTGTACTTACGCGGTAATTAATTTCGATACTAAAGATGATTTTGATGTAGGAAAAATCGACCTGGCCTATATGACTGTACAGATTGAGGGGTATGGATTAGATACAATAAAGAAAAACTCAAAAAATAAGGACTTTACTGACGTTTCTTTAAAAGTGATTACATGTTTAGATTTTGCTATTAAGCAGCATAGGCTGTATCAGAACTTAGAAAGCAGAAAAGAACAGCTCAACAAACTGAACGGTAGAGATTTAAAGCGACAATTAAGTAGTGCAGAAAAACGTGAAATACAGGAAGAATGTAGAGTAATAGACAAGAAAGTTGAACTCTTGAAAAAGACTAGAGAAGATGTGAATAAGTTTGCCTCACACTTGCCTGGTATAAGATCTCAGATCAAGCATATAATCGATTTTTTTAAAAAAAATCGAGTTGATATAAGTCATGCTTTTCCTAATACTATGGTATTTATTCAAAATCCAAATTATGCAGGCGCTAAGAGTCTATTCAAAAAAATAGTCGACTTGAATGGTTTAGATTTGGATTTACTTGAAGACATGATGACTGTTGATGAAATTGGGCTTACAAATATATCTAATTTATATGAGCGATGGTGTTTGATTAAGGTTATAAAAGTTCTAAATGAAGTATATGGGTTTTCTTTAAATGAAGGTTGGCAGCAGTCATTAATTAGCTCTGTACTTACAAATAAATATAACGCAACTATCAATATGTATTCTAAGAATATGCGTCAATCAATTACTGTATCTTATGAAAAAGAAATCGTTATTTCAAAAAAAAATCAGCAAGGTATTGTTCAAACTCGACATATAAGACCCGATATTGTCGTTGATATAAGTTCACCAAAACTAGCTGTTGAATATAGACCTAAAAAACGAGATAGTAAACTAAAAGTGGTAGGAGAGAAAATTAGTAGATTGGTTTTAGATGCTAAATTTAAGGATTTAAACGAATACTCTCATCAACAGCTTGTTAAAAGCTTGTACTTTGGAAAAAATTATAGTGAATATGGAAAAAATAAAGTATTTATAATACATCCTACACCGAATTTAATAGAAAATCCGACAAGTCCTCTAACCTGGGGGATTTTCTGTGATTATGGTCAAACAGGGAAATACCCCGAATTTGAAAGTATCAAGAGTCCTCAAGCTTTCGATAACGACAGTAATGTAAATACAAATAAACACCGACTTGGAGGTGTCTTTCTCGCACCATCTTTAAGGTATTCAAGTAGTAAGGATAATTTACAAAGATTAATAGGAATGTTTTTACAGGAAAATAGCCAAAGGCATTATTGTGCTAGGACAGGTGTAAAATGGCATACGATGACTTGTATATCATGTGGTAATACTGATAGATCTAAGCTGACCTTGAGCTACGATAAAACCCAGGGTGATAACGATAAGTGGGAGCTGAGATGTGATAAATGTAAGCAGCGAACAGTTCAAACGGTCTGTGTGAAATGTGGGTATGAAATTTTTAAGAATGGTATGAAGTGGACTTATCATAGAACTAAAGCTGAACAATTTACGAATGTTGTATGTCCAAACTGCGAGAGCTTCCTATAAAAAAGGAATTTGAATTAATGAATAAACAATTCACGTTATATCTGGATGAGTCTGGTGATTTTACTACTAAAAGCAGACCATGGATTATCGGTGGGCTTTTAATAGGTGAGAGCTTTAGTGAAGCTGAAAAGGTAATGGCTAAAGTGTTCAAAGACTTTATTCGTAAATATAACTTCGATTCAATCGAAGACTTTCACCTGACAGAGATACGTGAAAGGTATAGAAACGATCATGCAAGGGTGAATGAGTTCATTGAAGACTTTTTTAATGCGCTTGATGGCTTAAATATTTCCTATTGTTTTTTAACAACCAATAACAAGACTAAAGTAAGCGCTAAAGAGCCAGAGAGAACTTACCGTCTGATGGTCCTAGACTTACTACTTCAAGCTGAAACTGCTGTAGTAGAAAAATTTAATGCCGATATTGAAAGGTTGGATTTGGTTATTGCGACTAGAACGATAAATGGGGTTAAACAAACCACATCAGGAGAGATCTATCAAGAAGTGCTGCAATCACTTCCAAAGGGCTTAGAGAGTGATTTGGTAGCGACAGGTCAGCTGGCATTACTAGGAAGTAATTTAGATCTCCATATGGAGAATGCTAAGCGATTTTGGGGGCTGATTAATGCAGACTTCATTTGTAACTTAACGTATAACCAAGTACATGAAGAGAGTCATCAGCTAGTCAGTAAATTGAAAAGTACTAAAAAGCTTTATGCCTTTGATACTTTTTCATCTCCAGAGCTACGCAAAATAATGACGCAAGAGCACAATCAGAACTATTCTAGTGCTGTATTCAACTGCTTAAGACTACTCGATAGGTCGCCTAAAAATAAACATTATCAGGAAGCTATTTTACGTATATTAAATAAGGCTCTAAATAAATCAGGGACCACAGGATCTTTAATTAACTTTGATAGTATTCTAGAAAGGATATGGAGCTCTAAAAACTTTTATGCAAAATATAACGAAAAAATAGATCTGTTTAAGCTGTTACAGCATTACGTGGAGGAAGTGCATAAAGCTACTGATATCAAAAAATATATACCTTTACAGTTTAAGCTAAACAACCTCATTTTGCTGGCTTACAATCATATTGCCGAGGTTGATGGCGCTATGGATATTATTGCAAGTCAGGAGGCTGTAGTAAGCGAATTGGCTTCTGACCCTGAATACTTTTCAATATTATTAAATTTTTATGTCCGTGAAACCGAGATATTTGTTAACTCCTTAGACTTTGCATCTGCTGAGTTGAAAGCTCGTAAACATAATCGTTTAATTGGAGAGTACCAAAGTATTTGGGAGTTAATATCTCCAGAACTTACAGATGAGGGTTTTTTATCATCTGATTTATCTGTGAGAGCCAGAAGTCTTTTATTAAGAGCTTTACTGTTGAACTACCAACCTTCAAAAGATGAAGAGATAACTAGCTTGGTGGAAGGGTTAAAGACAGATGCTACGAATATTCAAGATGTGAGTCGAATCCATTGCCAAGAGCTTGTTTTCTTAATGAAGAAAAAGCAACTAGGTAGGGCTCTAGAATTAGCTATAGACAGGCTTCCTCCTAGTTTTGATAGATTTACCATTTTTGACTACTACTTCTTTATCTTTACTCTAAATCAAAACCTCTTATGTGTAGATGAAGACGATAGATCGCGACTACTCACTGAACATGAGGCAGTTGTGGAGCGTATATCTGCAGGTGTCGATACTTATGCTAATTATCCAAGCAACTTAATTCTAAGAGAGCTTAGCTTATATTTTTATCTTAAAGGCGAGAAGAAGCGTCCTGTAGACCTGCTTCAGAAGAGTAGTCAACATACTCTCAATCCTAATTCTCCGGTAACTAAGCTATTAGATCTAGGTAACGACCTGCAGCTAGACGTTATCCAAGATGAACAGTTAACTAAAAATGCTTATATGAATAAATATAAATATATAGTGGGTTTCGATGAAGCCGTAAAACATGCAACGGATGATACCGTTCTATACAATTTAAGAAGTTTTTTTGTTAGTTAATCATCACTAGGGCGTCTCATCAAACCCCAATATTTATAAGGATAACTGGCAAGACTTACTA
>TARA_R110002020_G_scaffold60141_1_pt1 | contig 13721 bp, 15 predicted proteins | sample TARA_R110002020 | Tara Oceans TARA_R110002020 (sample SAMEA4396489) | marine metagenome | biome: Westerlies Biome; feature: [MES] marine water layer (ENVO:01000295) within the mesopelagic zone...; material: water (ENVO:00002006), including particulate matter (ENVO:01000060) such... | reverse complement strand
AGGGCTTTGGATAAATCCCCTAAGACAGCATCGGTATCTCTTTGTATCTCTAAAGCTCTACGCTGTGTTTCTTGTTGCATCTTAGCTCCCTCAAAAGATTGTTCGGCTAACTGGTTAGCCGTGATCTTTGATTCTACATCAAGCTGACCTAACCCTGACTTCGTAAACTCAGGGGCAAATTTATCCACCAATATATTTCGTTCGGAATCTGATAGACCAGAAGAACCTACGGCATCAAAAAAATCTCCACGTAGAGGGGCAATGTCTCTATCGAAATCAAGTTCGCTTGTCGCCTGTGCTTGTAGTGCGGCAATGTCCCGCCCAGCTTGCTGGAGCTCGCGAAACTCTGGCCGCATTATTGTGGGCTCCTGTAACCTAGCAGACTCCGAGGCCGCCATCATCTTACCTGCTTCGGCTCTAAATCCTTTCTTAGCTAACCTGCGAGAGGCTCTTTTAAGACGGGAGGAATCTCTATCCAAAGATCTCCTTTGAGTAAAAAAACTATCTGCCATTATACTTTATCTGGATTATTGGTTCCTTTGTACCCATAACGAGCAGGACCAGTAGAATCAGTAGTTCCTGTAGGAGCTTTTGTTTTTGTAGGCGGTTTTGTTTTTGTAGCCGCTGCCTGTTTATCCTTATGACTCATCGCTCGTTGCGCTAAAATCTTTTCTTTTAATTTTTTCTGCTTATCCATATCGTCCCACTTGTCCTGCCACCTGCTGGCCTGTGCCGCTTTCTGACTCTCATATCTAGAATCCTTCATCTTCTGGACGTTGGATCTTATTTGTTGTTTCTTCTCTTCTTGTGTAGGGCCCCCTTGAGCAAGATCCGCCATTTCACTTAGGCGGGCTGGAGATATTCCCCGATCAGCAGCAAACTCCTTCACATGTTTTTGCTCCCCTTTATCTGTTTTATATAAATCGGTCTTCAGCATATTGGGTAAAACAACATTTATATCTTTCTGTATTCGTTTTTGCCTGTTATCCACTAATGCTTTTGTATCCTTTGGTGGGAGCCCTTTTTCCCATCGGTCTGCTTTCCTTTTCCGTTTTAAAACTGCGAGGATGTCGGTGGCACTCGCGGTACCTGCATCATACTTTGCTTGTTGAGTACCATAATCATCGAATAAACTAGTGTTTGCCATCAGACAATTTAAATTTTTTTGTGTACAAAGTCAAGAAGCGGTGTTGGCCTAAATAAATTCTCTCTAAAACTGTATGAAGTTTCTTCTAAAATAGAATAAACTTCATATAAACATAAGAAAACTTATTCTAAGGGAGCCGCCCCTGAAGTAAGAGCTCCCATTAATTGCTTAATACTTCTGCGCCGAGGAGGGCTTCCCCCCTCTACACCTTCGGGAGGAGACACGGCGGTCAACCCATGTCGTTGCCTTGCTAAATCCAAACATAAGAAAGCAGCATCCGCCAAGTCAGGGGACTTACCATACCTAGCTTTGAATGAAGGTTTCGATTCAATGCGGATGCGTAAAGTCCCTCCTTTGATCATTTCATAATTTCTTCCCGTAACTTCTTGGGCTAAATCAGAATTAATCCCAAAAAGTTGTTTAGTTCTAAGAAGTTCTTTACCTACCCACCATAACTCAGACACTCTGTTCATGTATAATTCGGTGCCCACAAGCTTGCTATTTTCTGAAACTCGTTTATCGGAAGCCCTACCACCAAATGAAACCCGTAAAAGCTGATCAAACCCCTCGCCCTCATTTGAAAGTACATCGCACAAAGGAGCCCCTGCTCCTGTACTGTCTACGGCTAAGTTTACTCCGAGTATCCCGCGTTTTTTGCACTCGGTCACAACCTGCTTACAGATCTGATATGTCCGAGGGACCGCTTTGTTGGTGGCATCGTCAGTAATTAATACTGGTTCTACAAACTGAAATACAAAATGTCCCTTAGTATCATACCCTATTTTGCCATGATAAAGTACCGTCCTATCTCCTCCATTAGTAAAGGCAGGGTCTAATCCCCCGCAATCAATTGGCGCTTCTTGCCAGTCAACTTCCCCCATGGCTCCTGATTGAGCTAACTCAGATTCACTGTATATACCTTGATCTTCATCACTGTCAAAAAAGACAGCACGTACCATACGCATATACCCCCTACTCTTTGTCCCAAGTAAGGCTTTATCCTCATTTATTTTATCTTCAGTGGGTAGCCATGGGTATATTACTTCCCCCGCAGTAATATTAGGGGATTTCTCCCCATCGAAGCGGACATACCTCCCATTCCACTTAGTAATCCACTCATCACTTGTATGTGTATCAACACTATCCCACCCATCTTTAGGCTCGGACCACACCCCAAAGGCATCAAACCTAGAATTAGGGTTGGACATTCCTATCATCTGGAACTCAGGGTTTTTAGAAAGGTTGGAAAGGCCCGCTTGCAATATTGATTCACTTATCTCACTAAGCTCGTCTGCAATAACAAACACTCTTTTTTGTTTAATACCTATGAACTTACCCACGGCTTCTCGTGTCCTGCTTCTTTCTGCCGCTATAAGGCTAAGACCCGCTCGCTCTATAAGGACTCCTTTTTCGTTTATATAACTAGCGCTACCTATAGAGTCTCTTATTTTTATGGGAGCTCCCTCAATAACTGTGAGTAGACTAATAATAGACCCCCAAATTCTTTTTCTTGCCTCACGTAGGGTAGTAGAAGTCATAAGAACAAGGGTATCTCTTGGGGCGCACAACCAATTAAGTATTCCCCATGCCGCCATAGTGTGGCTTTTACCACTATTAGCGGCTCCACCAACAGCTACATATTTATTATTAATAACTGAACGTATCATTTCTTCTGCCCATGGGTGTCTAACCATCAGGGGCTCAGGAAGATCAGGGTTGTTCCAAAGCTCATCACAAAGTCTCCAAAAGTAATACTCTTTGGCTTTGGTTTTTTCGTGATGCCTGAACCCATACAGAAGAGCTGTTAACGTACTTGTAGGGGGTATATGCAACCCTCCTACATCCATCTTTTTTGTTTTGGGGTCTATACGCGGTTCAAGGATTGAAATAGAATTACTCATACAGTTTGAAATTTTTGGATACAAACAGTATAATTTATATAACTTGTCTGCGAAATCTAAAAAATCACAATTACTAAGCCGTGCTATAGACCTGTACAATCAGGATTATAAGCTCACATCTATATCTAAAGAATTAGATATACACCCTTCAACCTTGCGAAGATGGTTACGTGCGGAAGGGATTGACCCTAAAACAAATCCTCATGGGAGTAATCCCCGCTCCGAAGACGCAGATCCACTTCAAACCGCAATAGAAAAAAATCTAGAAGAAGCCACGGAAGAAACCATCAAAGTGGCTAAACATGATGCACGGAAGAAAGAAGATGAAGTTATGTTAGAAATAGCGGAGGCACAGACAACGCCCGCAGACAAATACCAAAGCTATATAGCCGCGTCAGGTATAAAACTCCTAAGAGATTCAATAAAAAACCTAAGGGGACCTAGAACAGTTAAAGAGTTATCTGAGCTGGACCAACTTATTAGAAGAAATCTTGGACTTAATGCTCGCACAGGGGGTGGAAATAGTAAAATGCATATAGATATTAGTATACTAAACGACGCAAAAGCAGACAGAGGTAAGGGGGCAGTTAAGGTAGACCCCAAAAAAATCATAGAAGTAGAAGCCTTTGAAGAAGATAAAGAAGACCCTAATGAATAAGACGTTTGAGGACCCTGACCAATACGTCATAAAGTTTGAGGAGTTTGCGGTAGCTTTTATAGGCATTGCAGAAGTTAACGGACAAGCACCTGCGGCCTGTTATTCTAAATCTAAAATACTAGAGATTTTACAAAACAATATGTCCTTACAAGAGTCCTTAAACTATTTTGAATTTGAAATTTTAGGATGTTCTTTTGGGGACAACAACCCTGTATTTTTAGATGACTAACCCATTATTATTCTCTGAGCGTACAGAAATAACAAACCCCGTGGTTGTTATTAGGCACACATTCTCAAAGCACGACTTCCATTTTGAAGAGCGGAAAGTGAAAGGAAAGTTTTACCTAGTTATACCCAGCACTGCACGGGAGGTTCTTTTTATACAACTCTTAGGAAAAAATGTGGATGTTTTTGTGCCTAATGAAGGGGATGGTCTTCTTATAAAAGAAGGGTGTTTTACTTAATGATAGTAGGAATAGATAATGGGCTGGACGGAGGGCTTACGGCTATCTCTACATGCACAGGGGCCGTTATTGAGAAAACAACAATGATCACTAAGTGGGTGAACAAGAAAAGAGAAGTTGATACTAGGGGGGTTTATGAATGGTTAATGGCTCTAGAGAGTCCTTTTGTATTTGCTATAGAAGAACCACTACACCACGCTAAGTCATCTCAAGCGGTACGCTCTATGGGAATAAGCTTTGGCAAATTGATAGGGTTAGCTGAAAGTAGAGAGTGGGAATTTAAACGGGTATCTGTGCATAGGTGGCAGAAAAAAATGTTAGGTTATGTCCCTAAAGGTAAGACAAAAGAAGCTGCTTTATGGGCCGCTGAAAAACTAGCTCCAGACGAATGCTGGCAAAAAAGTAAACGAGCTACAAAGCCCCACGACGGAATGGTAGACGCTTTTCTTATTGCTAGATATATAAGGGGAAAATAATTTAATTCAATTTCTTTCTGGACTTACGTGTAGAAGCTACTACATGTAAATAAATGAAGACTCTGTTCCCTAAACAAAAAGAAGCTGCTGATTTTTTTATTGCTAACTTAAAGGAGGGCCAATCCACATTAGATGCAAGCGCAGTGGGTACAGGCAAAACAGTGGTAGCCGCCGCTATTGCCAAAGATCTAGAATGCCCCGTTGCGGTCATATGCCCAAAGGCGGTTATCCCTAGTTGGGAAAGAGAGTTAACAGAAATGGGGGTGGATCCACTATTCATACTTAACTATGAAAAACTAAGGACAGGTAAAACTAGTTACATGAGTAAGACAGGTAAAAAAATAATAAAATGGAACCTGCCTGAGGGAACCATCATCTTAATGGACGAGATACAAAAAGCTAAGGGGCCCTATACTATAAACGCTCAAATGCTTATATCCCTTATACAACAAGGGTATAGAGTTCATGGTATGAGTGCAACCGCCGCTGAAGATCCTACGGAAATGAGGCCCTTAGGCTATATGTTAAAACTCCATAGCTTAAATAAAACAGAAGGAGGAAAACTAAACTGGTATTCATGGATGATGAGGAACGGATGCAAAAAGGATCACTGGGGTTCATGGAAAGTTGTAAGCCGCGAGCGTATGGCACGTGTGCGTGATGAGATATTTGGTGAAACAGGGCATAGACTAACAGTGGAAGACTTCCCCGACTCTTTTAGGAACAACAGGGTTTTCCAAGAGCCTGTGCAATTTTCCAGTGGGGATAGGATAGCTAAAGCCTACGAAGACCTCGGTATAACTCCTAGTATAATAGAGGAGTATGTGGCGAACGGAAGTGTAACAGAGTCGGAACATGCTTTCGTCAATATATTAAGGAGTAGACAACTAGCGGAAAGTTTTAAAGCCCCCGACTTAGCGGAAATGGCGGAGGATTTAATTAAAGAAGGAAACTCTGTAGTTATATTTGTTAATTTTAGAGAAACTGTGGACGCTCTTACTTCAAAACTTAAATGTGGGCGTATAGATGGGGGTCAATCTGCCGATGAAAGACAAAAAATAATTGATGATTTTCAACAAGATAAAGCCTATGTGGTTGTAGCCAACATAGCGGCAGGAGGGACGGGTCTATCTTTGCACGATATTAATGGAAATAGGCCCCGTGTTAGTTTAATATGCCCCACTTTTAATGCTAAGGAATACGTGCAGACTCTTGGAAGAATCTTCCGAAATGGAGCTAAATCAGACAGCCTACAAAAAATATTAATTGCCGCTAACAGCGTGGAGGAAAATGTTATGACCTCCATAAATAATAAACTCAAAAACTTAGATACTCTATATGGCTAAACAAGAAACTCCCGATCACTCAAGCAGAGACCACGCAGAATTCAGTCCTTCAAGTTTAAAGTATGTAGCAGGATGTTCCGGCTATACAGGGAGGGAGGGCACTAGTGATGCCGCTGAAAAGGGTACCCGAATACATGAGGCCCTAGAAGTCAGAGACCCTAGTGCTTTACACGATGAGGACGAAGTAGCTATATATGATAAAATCGTAGAAGAAGAAACAAATTTTATAAATAGCTTTGTTAGCGGGAGTAAGTTTAAAGAGATTAACGAAATATGTGTAGACGTGGCTTTGAAAGGGACTTCTACGTGGGGGACTTGTGATAGGTTAATACTTATAGAGGGTAGTGAGAGAGCTATACTGGCCGACTACAAAACAGGGATTTCTGTTATAGACCCTCCAGAAGATAACTGGCAGGCGAAGGCATATACCGTAGGGGTGTTTCAGAAATATCCTGACATACAAGAAATCACATTTGTGTTTTATATCCCTGTTAGGAATGAAGTGCTAACGGGGGTTTTCAAAAGGGATGATCTCGGCAATCTAATTGAAGAACTATCCAAAGTTATTAAGAAAGGGGAAGAGGTACGACCTAAATGGGAGTCGGGAGCTCCTTTAATAGCGGAGCTAAACCCTACAGTAAATTGCCGCTTCTGCGCTTTTGAAGAAAGATGCCCTTCTTTAGGAGGGCTATCAATAGAGGTAGCCTCACGAGTAGCAGAGGGGACTATTCCTGATGGGGACATTAACGACCCAGAGGATCCAGAAACCCTAGAGCAATTATGGAACGTAGCTAAAATAGTTTCCAACTGGGCAAACCGAATAAAAAGTAAAGCGGTGAGCTCTGCTAAAGAGGGAGCAGAGTTCCCCTCTCTAAGACTAAAGTCCATGGGTGCTACTAGATCTTGCGTAGATAACAAAAAATTAATAGAAGTAGCTGAATCCTTTGACTTCTGCCCAGAAGAACTATTAAACATAGCTAATTTCCCTTTAAGGAAAGTGGCAGATGCCGTAGGCTCTACGGCTCCCGACGGGGAAAAGGGGCAAAAGGCTAATGAATTTCTTGACGCATTGGAAGATGCAGAGATTATAAAGATCTCCGAAGAGCGGTTCACGCTCTCGTAGTATTAAACTAGTAAACAATAAATAATAAATAATAAATAATAAATATGGCTACCAAATTATCCACCAAAGAAAAAGAGGCTGTTAGTATCCCACCAAGCAGAAAACTCTTAGTAGGTCCTGAGGACATAGATGTGCAACGCATAAATGTGATTCAGAAACAATCAGACCTAGTACAGGATGCTCCTGTCGGGTCCATTTATATTAACAGATCCCAGATGCTTGTATCAGAAGAAGGCGATACACTGCCTGTTACAGTAATCAAAGGAGACAAAATGTGGAAGGAGGATATCCCATACGACTCGGACGAGATACCTAGGTTCGCGCATACACACGAAGAATACTTAGCTCTGAAAGAAGATTCAGATTATGAGGTTATAGAGTGCGCTGACATTACAGTTCTTTTAACTCAACCAGAGGGAGAGAGTAACCCAGAGGCATACCCTTACCCATTAGGAGACTTAAAGGTAAATGTTGGTAAGTTCCATGTACATAAAGATGCTTATAGGTGTACCTATAAAAGACTTGCCACCTATGAGACCTTTAATCCATCACAGCCTGTTTGGGCTCTTAAATGGAAGTTTGGAACAGAGCTAATTAAAAAAGGCAAGTACACATGGTATGTGCCTACCTTGGTTTCCACGGAAGATAAATCTTCTAAAGAGATCATGGAGTTTTGTGAGAACATTTGGGAGGTGGCGTAATGGAAGGGGATCCAATACATGCGGAGTCCGAAAAAATGGACCAAGAGACTACTGTAGGTCTTCTTAAACTGGAGTTACAGGAGCTGGAAGCTGTTCACAAAAAACTTCAAAGCGAAGTAGAAGCAGGAATAGCCAGACTTCTAAGAATAGATGTAATCTCTGATACAATAAGGCACAGACTTAAAGAGTTTGGGGAAGAGCCTGTACAAGCGGAGCTTCCTGAATTTATTGTTGAGGAAACTGAAGAGACCGAAACGGTTAATTCTGGAGACACCACTACACTTGAAGTAGTGGATTAATAATTCGCGCTAGTTGTTCTAGCTAACGTGGAGGGGACATAAAGGAGTCGGGGGTTGACACAGCGGCCTCCGGCTCCATCCCACCCCAAACCCTTTAAGTATTTTTGTGCCTATGAATAAAGAAGAAATGTTAACTTATGCCGTGGACTTTGAAACTTACTACGATAAGCACTGTTCGATAAGGATTTTAGGCCCCATGGGGTATTTTTCCCATGCAGATTTTGATGCGTATATGGTTAGTGTGGTGGGCAGTGATGGTTTTGAATGGGTGGGTGACCCTAAAAAGTTTAATTGGCACATGTTGAAGGGGCATAGAGTTCTCTCGCATAACGCCTCCTTTGATGAGACATTGTATTTATTCGGAGCTAATAAGGGCTGGTGGGATTTAATTGAGGTTGGTGAGTGGTTGTGCACAGCAGATATGGTAGCCCATTGCGGTTTACCTAGGTCTCTTAAAAATTCAACAGCAGAGGTTTTTAACCTAGAAGTATCTAAAACAACTAGGGACTCCATGCTAGGTAAACAATGGGATAGCATGACTCCCGATTTTAAGAAAGAAGTAGAGGAGTATGCTTTAAAAGACTCAGAGCTCTGCCTACAGCTATGGGATCGCTTAAAAGAAGGCTGGCCCGAAACAGAAAGAGAAATAAGTACTATTAATAGAAGGTGTGTCCAGCGGGGGCTCCCCATAGATATAGATCTTTTAAAGAAGCAAAAAGAAGATATAGCTAAAAAACTTTTTGAAGCAGAAGAATCTATTCCTTGGAAGGATAACTTCCCAACCTTATCCAGAAAAGCATTTAATGATGAGTGCCGAAAAATGGGGATAGAACCACCTGAGAGTCTTGCTCTTACTGACGAGAAAGCTAACAAATGGATTGAGAAGTATGGGCAAAAGTACTTATGGGTAGGAGCGGTTCGTGATTACAGAAGAATAAATTCTTTGAAAAAAAAGCTAGATAGTTTTGATTATGCTACCTTGAGTGATAATAGGTTCTACGGGGGGTGTATGTATTTTGGAGCTCATACAGGAAGGTGGAGTGGTTCGGGGGGTAACTTAAATCTGCAAAACCTTCCAAGGGGGGATCTCTTCGGGGTTAACCTCCGACACCTTATTAAGCCTAAGCGGGGCAATATACTTGTAGTGGCGGACCTGTCTCAAATTGAAGTGCGGACGTTATCGTGGCTTGCTAATGATTTTTCTGCGTTAGACTCCATTAAAAATTGTGATGACATATATGAAGTATTTGCCCGCCGTTTTGGAATGTGGGAGGGGGAGGGGGTTTTTAGTAAAGAGGCCCCCAAAATAAGGCATAAAACAAAAACAATGGTTCTTGGATGTGGGTATGGCGTAGGCGCTAAGCGTTTTGCATCCATTTCTGGTATGTCCGAAAAAGAAGCAGAGGGGGCTGTGGCTCTTTACCGTAAGTCTATGCCTAAAGTGGTGGGACTTTGGAACAGACTGAACCGAAAAATGCATCTCTGCTACCAGAATAAGGCTCCGTTTCAATACGAACTACCCTCAAAAAGAGTAATGGACTACGGGTATATTCAGGTGGCCTTACAAGACGGCAGGAGGCAGTACTACTGTAAGATAACAAAAGGGGCTAAGAAAATTCCAATGAAGTTATGGGGTGGTTTAATAGCGGAGAATCTTAGTCAGGCTTTAGCTAGAGATATATTCGCATCTATAATAGTACAACTACATAAAAGGGGGTACCCCTTAATACTCCATGTGCATGACGAAGTGGTCATTGAGTGCGCTGAGAAAGAAGCAGGCAACATTCTCAAAGATACCCTTGAGATTATGTCTCAACCGCCTTCTTGGATTCCAGATATACCTCTGCAAGGAGAGGGAAAAATTGTAACTAAATATGAAAAATAATGCAGTATAGATATATAAAAAACCTGAAAGAAAAAACAACTACAGTATTTACGGACCCCTCCACTGTTAAATCTAGTAAACCTTCCTTTAACTCCAAAGCGTCCTTTAGGGATTGGTGTGCCGACTTAACCACCGACCACGTTTTCTATTCAACTGTCGAGGCAAACAACCCTTCACTGAGAGTTACTAATGATAATCCTCCACAAGCAGTGTGGGGAGTAGTAGGTGATTATGACGCTTCAGTTGATTGGAATATCATAGATGATTTAATTAAATCCCAGTGCAAGGGACATATGCCCACTTGGAGGAGTAGAACACAGTCAGGGTATATACGCTTAGTATGGGAGTTTGAATCTAAAATACCTATAGCTCCCGAAATGTTTCCTGCATTTATGAAACGGTTGTCTATTCAACTAGATATGAAGGGGGTGTTTGCTGGATTTGATACCTCCTCTTTAAGATCCAACCAGTACTTTGAATTAGGAGAGGACTGGACAAAAGTAGGGGATCCTTTGCCCGAATCCTTTTATAGGGCGGCGCTTCTCAAAGCGGTTATAGATGCCCCTCCCCAAGCCGTGGATACCTCAATACCTATTAATATAGTTGCCGAAGAAGTTAGTAAAAAGTTTCCCGATAGATGGGATGGGGAATTTACAATCGGGGCTAGGGGCCCCTTGTTCTGGATAGATGATGGTATTGATAGGGAAGGATGCCAAGTAGTTGAGGATGGTATTATTTGTTATAGCGATAGAGCTGGTAAGGGTTTTGTATCTTGGAGAGAAATATTAGGGAAGAAATTTGTAGAAGAATATGAAACTAAAAAGTTAGGGAACCTTTTAGACCACTACTGGTTCAACGGGAAATCTTTTTACAAGTTATTAAACGCCTCCCCTGTAGCAATTCCAAAAGACCAATTAATACTAGAGTTACGTAAAGAAGGGTATTCCACAAAAAAGAAAAAAGGACAGCCCTTATCTGAGGTGGAGGCCGCTATAGTCACTATATCAAACGACAATAGAATAGATGAAATAGCCCCCGTTGTATTTAGTAAAGAAAGAGTGGTCCACTATAACTCCCATAAAATACTTAATAATGCCAACATTAACCCTATAGAGCCTGCTGAGGATGGGGATCCGTCTAAATGGCCTTTCTTGCATGAATGGTTAAACCAACTATTTGTTAATGGGAAACGGCCCACTACCGAATATTTTTATGCGTGGTTGAAAAGATTTTACAACGCCGTCTTAGAAAGGACAGATGATCAGGGGCAAGCATTAATATTAGTGGGCCCTACTAACAAAGGTAAGTCTCTATTATCTAACAGGGTTATTAGTGCTCTTGTTGGTGGTTTTGCCGATGCATCGGATTACCTAAGTGGGCAGAGTAAGTTTAACAAAGACCTAGCTAGAGTAGCCGCATGGGTAATTGATGACACGACTAGTGCTGCTTCTTTCCAAGACCAAAGAAGGGCTACTGAATTAATTAAAAGAACAGTAGCTAACCCACGAATAGAGTACCATGCGAAATACGTAGATGCGGTATCAATACCGTGGACAGGGAGGGTAATATTTAGTCTTAACATGGACGCTAACTCCCTCTCTGTTATACCTGCCCTTGATTCAAGTAATAGGGATAAACTTATGGCGCTTAGAATTAGTAGAAAAGCCACAAGCAAATTTCCCCCAAACTCCGTTGTAGAGCAGACCATAGAAGATGAACTTCCTTATTTTGCTAGGTGGCTTTTAGACTGGGATGTCCCCCTAGAAATAGAGGGGTTATCTAGATTTGGAGTGACTAGTTATATTGATGCCACTATTGCATCTGCCGCCTATGATAACTCAAGTAGGAGTTCAGTAGCAGAACTAGTAGAGTTTTTTGCTAAAAAAGTAAGGGAGACCACAGGTATTGGGGTATGGAGGGGCACTCTTACAGAGTTTCAAGTTAACCTCCACGAGGCTAATAGTGGGAGGAATGTAGGTATGAGTGGCAATTTGGAGTTTGTACGTAGGGGGATGCTCATTCTGGAAGAGGCTAGCAAGTATAATAAAAAGGCGCGACCCGTAAAATCAATGGGATCAGGGGGAGGTAAAGTGTGGGAAATAGATTTAAATGAAAATTTTGATATAGATAGAGCTTATAAGGTTGCCCCTCAAAAGACATCGGCTATATAGTTGTGTATGACTAGAGAAGAGATAGAAGCCTTTATAGAAGAAGTATTCCCAGCAGAAAGCCTACTGCTAGCAGATAATATGGATGAGGCTTTTATAGGGTTAGTTAGTGACAGGTGGGGGGATTCCTCTCCTAAGGCTATTTACTCTATAAGTGGGTGTATTAAATTAATCAAAGAGATGGGGATGACCGCAACCGAAGCTGAAGAGTACTTTAGCTATAATGTAGAGGGGGCTTATGTAGGAGAGGGGACTCCTCTATTTATACACACCCCCGATTAGATTTAAAGCAGGTCTTAAATATTCAATGGGGATGTGATACCCCGAAGATTTTGTTCGGAACCCATCTTTGTCAACGTACCCTTTGTCTCTATACGTAGCCGCTTTTAAAAGAAACGTAGTAGGGGCCCAACCTACAAGCCACACCTTCATTAAGTCCCTCCTTACCCTAGTAAAAACATATATATCATTATTAGGGCACATACTTTTATGGCCGTTGATTGAGGCTATATAATGGGGGAGCGGTACGGAAGCGCACGATTTAGATTTAACCTCTACCTTCTTATTTTTGTATACAATGTCGTGAGAAAAATGAGAATCACCTACATAGCTACACCGAGGAAGAAACCTTTCTACAGCTAACTCTCCTAAACACCCCACCATGTTGCCCAGCCCTCTAGTAAAGGAGCCATTTAGAGCGCCCATTTTAGAGGCTCTCTTATGCACGGCCCCCAAATCATCTCCTGATGGGGCATAACATAAAAACCCATCGGATTCCTTAAATCGTCTTCTAAGGCGTTTTATATCTGCCATATTAGCTTTGTATTTAAAGACCCTAAGAAGATACTTTTTTTAAAAAAGCGTCCCATGCGGGGAAAAATATTTCCTCCATGCACCTAACTACTGCTTCTTGCTCATAAGTTTCAAGAAACCCTACGCCACTTAGAAGAAGGCTAGCCTCCATCATTTCATGGCGGATAGTATTTAATAAAACACGGTCTTTTGATTTAGTATTAATCTGAATTAATTTTTTATCGTGGTAGTATAAACCATAAGGAGGGTCTTCTCCGTAGAGGGGCACTATTTCTAATTTTATATTGTGCCCTGCAATAGAAATTGATTTAGGGAACTCCACTTTACCACCTTTCAGCAAGCTCAGAATACAAAGCAACTCCATTCGCTATCGACTCAGCTATTCCTTCTTTGTGCTTTAAGGCAAGTTCCCAATCCTCTTCATTACTACCAAAAAAAGGTTCCGCTATACATGCAGGCATGCAGGTGGCTCTAAGGAACATGGCACCTCTACTGCCTTTCTGTCTGGCCTTAATGCCCCTGCTAGTTAACAAAGGAAATGCGTCTTCAAAAGAATCCCTCAAAGCACGAGCGAGTAGCCTGCCTTTCTCGGATGTATTCCAGTACAGCCACTCATGGCCTGTAGCTCTAGGTGAGGCGGCATTAAAGTGAAGCTCAACGGCCACGTCCACACGATCATCGTGGAGCTTCTTTGCTAGCCAGCGCATGGCGCTCACATAACCATTACCTTGGTAAGTGGT
>TARA_R110002020_G_scaffold13380_4_pt1 | contig 13729 bp, 13 predicted proteins | sample TARA_R110002020 | Tara Oceans TARA_R110002020 (sample SAMEA4396489) | marine metagenome | biome: Westerlies Biome; feature: [MES] marine water layer (ENVO:01000295) within the mesopelagic zone...; material: water (ENVO:00002006), including particulate matter (ENVO:01000060) such... | reverse complement strand
GCCTCCACCCGCCAATGCCCCCGCTGCTTTCCCGACGAGCCGCCAAAGCCCCCCGCCGCTTTCCCGACAATCCGCCAAAGCCCCACAATTGATAGAATTCCCGTCCTTTCACCCCAAAAACCCCGGCAAATCACCGGGGTAGCGACCCGCCCCCATGGAAAAGAGCTTCGAGCCCAGCACCTTCGAGACCAAGTGGTACGCCCATTGGGAGTCCACCGGCTGCTTCAAGCCCTCCGGGAAAGGCCAGCCCTACACCATCATGCTGCCGCCGCCGAACGTCACCGGCACCCTGCACATGGGCCACGCCTTCCAGCACACCCTCATGGACGCCCTGGTCCGCTACCACCGCATGAAGGGCTACGACACCCTCTGGCAGGTTGGCGCCGACCACGCCGGCATCGCCACCGAGATGGTCGTCTCGCGCAACCTCGCGCTCGAAGGCAAGGGTGAAACCCGCGACTCGCTCGGCCGCGACAGGTTCATCGAAAAGGTCTGGGACTGGAAGAAGGAATCCGGCGACACCATCGCCCGCCAGATGCGCCGCATGGGCGCCTCGGGCGACTGGAGCCGCGAGCGTTTCACCATGGACGAAGGCCTGAGCAAGGCCGTCGTCGAAACCTTCGTGCGCCTGCACGAAGAAGGCCTGATTTACCGCGGGCAGCGCCTGGTCAACTGGGACCCGGTGCTCAAGACCGCCATTTCCGACCTTGAAGTCGTCAGCGAAGAGGAAGACGGCAAGCTCTGGTCCATCCGCTACCCGCTCGCCGACGGCAGCGACCTCGTGGTCGCGACCACGCGCCCGGAAACCATGCTCGGCGATACCGCGCTGATGGTGCACCCGGAAGACGAGCGCTACACCCATCTCGTCGGCAAGAAGGTGAAGCTGCCGCTGTCCGACCGCGAGATCCCGGTCATCGCCGACGACTACGTCGACCGCGAATTCGGCACCGGCGTGGTGAAGGTGACGCCGGCGCACGACTTCAACGATTACGCGGTCGGCCAGCGCCACGGCCTGCCGATGATCAACATCCTCACGCCCGACGCTGCCATCAACGACAACGCCCCGGAGAAATACCGCGGCCTGGATCGTTACGCCGCCCGCAAGGCCGTGCTGGCCGACCTGGAGGCCCAGGGCCTGCTGGTCGAGGAAAAGAAGCACAAGCTGCAGGTGCCGCGCGGCGACCGCACCGGCCAGGTGATCGAGCCCTACCTGACCGACCAGTGGTTCGTGAAGATGGACACGCTGGCGGCGCGCGGCCTGGAACTGGTCGAGAACGGCAGCGTCAAATTCGTGCCGGAGAACTGGATCAATACCTACCGGCACTGGATGGGCAACATCCAGGACTGGTGCATCAGCCGCCAGCTCTGGTGGGGCCACCGCATCCCGGCCTGGTACGACGCCGCCGGCAAGGCCTACGTGGGCCGCGATGAAGCCGAGGCGCGTGCGCGCAACGGCCTGGGCGCCGACGTGGCGCTGACCCGCGACAGCGACGTGCTCGAGACCTGGTTCTCGTCGGCGCTGTGGTCGCACAGCACCCTGGGCTGGCCCGACGCCGGCGACATGGAGAAGTACGGCTACGCCAAGCGCCTGCCGACCTCGGTGCTGGTGACGGGCTTCGACATCATCTTCTTCTGGGTCGCCCGGATGATCATGATGACCGACCACTTCACCGGCGAAGTGCCGTTCAAGGACGTGTACATCACCGGCCTGGTGCGCGACAAGGACGGCCAGAAGATGTCCAAGTCCAAGGGCAACGTGCTCGACCCGATCGACCTGATCGACGGCATCTCGCTCGACGACCTGGTGGCCAAGCGCACCAGCGGCCTGATGAAGCCGACCGACGCGCCGAAGATCGAAAAGGCCACGCGCAAGGAATTCCCCGACGGCATCCCGGCTTTCGGCGCCGACGCCCTGCGCTTCACCTTCGCCTCGCTGGCCACGCACGGCCGCGACATCAAGTTCGACCTGGCGCGCTGCGAGGGCTACAAGAACTTCTGCAACAAACTCTGGAACGCCGCGCGCTTCACCCTGATGAACTGCGAGGACTTTGTGGGAGGGACTTCAGTCCCGATGCCGCAAACCGACGCCGAACGCTGGATCCTGCACCGCTTCAACGAAACCCTGCGCGAGGTCGAGAAGGCCTACGCCGACTACCGCTTCGACCTGGCCTCGCAGGCGCTGTACGAATTCGCCTGGAACGAGTTCTGCGACTGGTTCCTGGAACTGGCCAAGCCGGCCCTGCACACCGGCAAGGGCGCGGCCGCCGACAGCACCCGCCACACCCTGCTGTTCGTGCTTGAAGGCCTGCTGCGCGCGCTGCACCCGGTGATCCCCTTCGTCACCGAGGAAATCTGGCATTCGGTGGCGCCCAAGCTGGGCATCACCGCCGACACCATCAGCACCCAGGCCTGGCCGGAGGTGAACCCGGCTTTCGACGCACCCGACGCCGCCGCCGACATCGAGTGGCTCAAGGCCGCCGTGACCCAGCTGCGCTCGATCCGCAGCCAGATGAACATCGCGCCCTCGAAGGCAGTGCCGCTGCTGCTGCAGGGCGGCGATGCCCAGGACCGCGCGCGCATCGACCGCCACCAGGCAGCGCTGAGCTTCCTTGCCCGCCTGGAGTCGATCGCCTGGCACGAAGGCGAAGCGCCCGCTTCCGCCGCCGCCGTGGTCGGCGACCTGAAGCTGCTGATCCCGCTCGAGGGCCTGATCGACCTGGACGCGGAGCGCTCGCGCCTGGACAAGGAGCTCAAGCGCATCGCCGGCGAAATCGCCAAGTGCGAAGCCAAGCTGGGCAACGCCACCTTCGTGCAGAACGCCCCGGCCGCCGTCGTGGATACCGAACGCGGCCGCCTGGCCGACTGGGCCCGCCAGCACGCGGGCCTGCAGGCACAGCGGTCGAAGCTGGGGTGATGTTGCCTCGCATCCTCAGCGATCAAACTCCGGCGGCACCAGCTCCATCGCCATGACGATCGCGTCTTCCCGGCCCTTCGAGGCCGGGTAGTAGTTCGGCCGCAGCCCGATTTCGTTGAAACCGTATTCGCGGTACAGCGCGATCGCCCGCGGGTTCGACGGCCGCACTTCCAGGAAGACCTGCGCGGCGCGGTTCCAGCGCGCCAGGTCGATCATGCGTGCCAGCAGCCGCCGGCCGTGGCCGTGGCCCTGGTGTTCGGGGGCGATGCACAGGTTCAGCAGGTGCGCCTCGCCGGCCGCGGCGCTGAGCACGCCGTAGCCCAGCAGCACCTGCGGTGATTCGAGGAGCCAGCAATGGTGCCCGGCCCGCAGGCAGTCGCGGAAGATGCCGGGAGACCACGGGAACGGATAGGCGCGTTTTTCGATCGCCGACACCGCCTCGACGTCGGCCTGCTTCATCGGCCGCACCTGGCTGGCGTCGGAAGGACGCGCGTTCATGTCTGGTCAGCGCGAGCGGCGGGCTGCCCGCAGCCGGGCCCAGAGCGCACGTTTCGCCGAAGCGTCGGTGCGCAATTTTTCGAAGGGCGGCAAGGCCAGCCCGTCCAGTTCGTCGCGCCGTGCCGCCCGACGAAGCGCTTGCAGCAGGCGGCCCTCGGGCAAGTCCGCAGCCGCTTCGGGCGCCGCCTCCGCAGCCGCCCCGTGGCGATAGAGCACGTAGCCCATCGCACCCAGCAAGACCTGCTGGTCCGGGCTCCAGCTCATGCCGCGGCCTGCCTGCGGCGCGCCTTCTGCCACAGCCACCAGGCTGGCCCCGACAGCACGTACAGCAGCGCCAGCGCGAACAGGCCCTTGGCCTGGGCGATGAACAGCACCGCGATCGTCACCACCACCAGCGCCATCACGAAAAACGGCACCCGGTCGCCCTTGGGCAGGCCCTTGAAGCTGTAGAAGCGGATGCGGCTGACCATCAGCAGGCCCGCCGCGACGGTGACCGACAGCGCCAGCCAACGCAGGCCCTGGCCGCTGTAGCCGAAGGTGTTCATGGCCCAGACGAAAGACACCACGAAGCCGGCCGCGGCCGGGCTGGCCAGGCCGATGAACCAGCGCTTGTCGGTCGAACCCACCTGGGTATTGAAGCGGGCCAGGCGCAGCGCCGCGCAGGCGGCGTACAGGAAAGCGGCGGCCCAGCCCACCTTGGCCAGCACCGGGCCGTCGGCCTGGAAGCCCACCAGGGCCCAGTGGTACATCACCAGCGAAGGCGCCATGCCGAAGCTGACCAGGTCGGCCAGGGAGTCATACTGGACCCCGAATTCGCTTGTGGTGCCGGTCAGGCGGGCCACCCGGCCGTCGATGCCGTCGAACAGCCCGGCCACGAACACCGCGATGCAGGCGTTTTCGAAGTTGCCGCTGGCCGCCGCCAGGATGGCGTAGAAGCCGGCGAACAGCCCGCCGGTGGTCAGCAGGTTGGGCAGCAGGTAGATGCCGCGGCCGCGCGCGGGGCCGGGTTCTTCGTTCAGGTCCATGACCGGCAGTGTAGCGGCTAGCCCCGGTCGCCCATAGCCTTGCCTTGCGGGGCCCGGGCGGCGGTGGTATCACGGTCGCACGATTGCCCCCGGAGTCCGCCATGAACCGCCTTGCCCTTCCGATCCTCGTCGCCGCCACGCTGTGCGCGGGGCTGGCCCATGCCGAAGAAAAGACCACGGTCTACAAGTCCAAGGGCGCCTCCGGCGAAACCGTGTATTCCCAGCTCGAGATGTCCGGCTCGGAGCGCCACCAGGTCGGCATCAACGAACCCGACGAGGCCCCCGCCGAGGAAGGCGCGCCGGCCAAGACCCCCGCGCAGATCTCCTGCGAAAGGGCCCAGGCCAACCTTGCCGTGCTCAATTCGCCCCAGAAGGTGACCTTCGACCGTGACGGCGACGGCGAGCCCGACGTCATGACCGACGAAGAGCGCGCCACCAACCGCGAAGCGGCCCAGCGCCAGGTCACCGCCTACTGCGAACCGGTCGCCGACGGCGAATAAGGCCCGCCACGCGGGACCGCCAAGGGAGTCGGGTGCCCGGTACAATGGCCGACCCGATTCATTGCCCGGTCCCCGCATGCGCCTTTCCCAGTTCCACCTGAGCACCAGCAAGGAAACCCCCGCCGACGCCGAGGTCGTCAGCCACCAGCTGATGCTGCGAGCCGGCATGATCCGCAAGCTGGCCGCCGGCCTCTACACCTGGACCCCGCTGGGCCTGCGCGTGCTGCGCAAGGTCGAGGCCATCGTGCGCGAGGAAATGGACCGCGCCGGCGCCATCGAAATGCTGATGCCCTCCATCCAGCCGCGCGAGCTGTGGGAAGAAACCGGCCGCTGGCAGAAGTTCGGCGGCCAGCTGCTCAAGATCAAGGACCGCAAGGACGGCGAGTTCTGCTACGGCCCCACGCATGAAGAAGTGGTCACCGACTTCGCCCGGGCCGAGCTGCGCAGCTACAAGCAGCTGCCGCTGAACGTCTACCAGATCCAGACCAAGTTCCGCGACGAAATCCGCCCGCGTTTCGGCGTCATGCGCGCGCGCGAATTCCTGATGAAGGATGCCTATTCCTTCCACCTTGGCCACGAGAGTCTCGCCGACACCTACCAGGCGATGTACGACGCCTACACCCGCATCTTCACCCGCCTTGGCCTGCACTTCCGGGCCGTGAACGCCGACACCGGCGCCATCGGCGGCAGCGCCTCGCATGAATTCCACGTGCTGGCCGATTCGGGCGAAGACGCCATCGCGTTTTCCGACAACGGCGACTACGCCGCCAACGTGGAAATGGCCGAAGCCGTTTCGCCCGGCCCGCGCCCCGGCCCCACCGAAGACCTGCGCGAAGTCGAAACGCCGACCCAGAAAACCTGCGAAGACGTCGCCGCGCTGCTGGAGATCCCGCTGGTGCGCACCGTCAAGTCGGTGGCGCTGGTCGGCGAACAGGGTTTCGTGCTGGCGCTGGTGCGCGGCAACCACTCGGTGAACGAGATCAAGCTGGCCAAGCTGGCCGGCCTGGCCGACTACCGCCTGGCCACCGAAGCCGAGATCGCCGAACACCTGGGCAGCGAACCGGGTTTCCTGGGCCCGCTGAAGCCGGCCAAACCCATCACCGTGGTCGCCGACCGCAGCGTCGCCGCCATGGCCGACTTCGTGGTCGGTGCCAACCGCAAGGGTTACCACCTGGCCGGCGTGAACTGGGGCCGCGACCTGCCCGAACCCGACGTGGTGGCCGACATCCGCAACGTCGTGCAGGGCGACCCCTCGCCCGACGGCCAGGGCCGCCTGGGCATCGCCCGCGGCATCGAGGTCGGCCACGTGTTCCAGCTGGGCCAGAAGTACGCCGAGGCCATGAAGGCCACCGTGCTCGACGCCGACGGCAAGGCCCAGGTGATGCACATGGGTTGCTACGGCATCGGCGTCTCGCGCATCGTCGCCGCCGCCATCGAACAGAACCACGACGCCAGCGGCATCATCTGGCCGGCGCCGATGGCGCCCTGGCAGGTGGCCGTTTGCATCATCAACCCGAAGAACGACCCGGCCGTCGTCGAAGCCGCCGTCGCCCTTTACGAACAGCTGCAGTCGGCCAGCCTGGAAGTGGTGCTCGACGACCGCGGCCTGCGCCCGGGCGTGATGTTCGGCGACATCGAACTGATCGGCATCCCGCACCGCGTGGTGGTGTCGGGCCGTGGCCTGGAAGCAGGCACCTACGAGTACCGCGGCCGCCGCGACAGCGACAGCGAAAACCTCGACCTGGCCGCCCTGCGCGCGCGCCTGGGCCTGGCCTGAGAAATCCGCCCGGGTAACTGTCGGAAACCCGGGGCAAAACCTGCCCCGGCTTCATCCGGCCTTGCCGAAAGGTTTACCATGGGGTTTGCCGGGCTTTTGCCCACCCTTTTCAGGCAACCCAAGGAAACCCCATGAGCATCAATCTCGAAGGCCTTTCGGCCAAGGAACTCCAGGCCCTGATCGCCAAGGCCAACAAGCGCAAGAAGACCCTCGCCAAGCGCAAGCCGGTCGCCGCCGTGCGCAAGAAGCTGGTTTCGCTGGCCAAGGCCGAGGGTTATACCGTCGACGAACTCTTCAATACCGGCCGCCAGGTCCGCGAAAAGGCCGGCACCGCCGCGAAGAAGTCGGCCGGCACCCGCAAGTCCAGCGCCAAGGGCACCAAGGTGCCGCCGAAATACCGCAACCCGGCCGATACCTCTCAGACCTGGGCCGGCCGCGGCATGCCGCCCAAGTGGCTCTCGGCCGAACTGGCCCGCGGCAAGAAACTCGAAGACTTCGCCATCGGCAAGTAGGACTGTTTTTGCCGCGGATGGACGCGGATAGGGCAAGAGCGTTTTTGCCACGGATGAACACGGATGGACACGGATAAAAGCGGATAGAGCAAGATCAACTAAAAAGCCTTTGCTCTTATCCGTGTCCATCCGTGTTCATCCGTGGCTAAAAAAGCTCTATCCGCGTCCATCCGCGTAAATCCGCGGCAAAAAATCAGATATTCCGCCGCGAAGGCACGAGCAGGTTGCCGAACAGTAGTCCGGCGACCAGCGCGACAAGGGCCGAAAGCACGGCGAAGGTGGTGTCCAGGCCCAGGAACACGTCGCGTTCCATGACGAAGTTCAGGCTGCGGAAGCCCATGCTTCCCGGCACCAGCAGGATGATGCCCGGCACCCGGATCAGGGCGCCGGGGCGGTTGCGCCAGCGGCCGTAGGCATTGCTGATGGCCGCCACGCCCATGCCGGCGAAAAACGCCCCGCCGGCGAAGTTTTCCGAGGCCAGGCCCAGTACCTCGCCGCCCAGGCGGGTCAGGCCGTAGCCCAGGAACACCGAAAGCATCACCAGCGGATAGTCGCGCCGGGCCGCCTGGAACAGCACCGCGAAAGCGAAGGCCGCCACCGCCAGCGATGCCAGTTCCCCCGCGGGCGACAGCGGCACCGGCAGGGCGTCCTGGGGCAGCCAGCCCAGCACGCGCACGATCTGCATGCCCGCCACGGTGCCGAAGGTCAGCTTGAGCAGGATCATCAGCGCCCCGGCGAAACGCGCCGTGCCCGACACCAGGTGCTGGGCCGACAGTTCGCTGACGGCATTGGTCAGCATCAGGCCCGGCATCAGCACGATCAGCGAGGCCACGATCACCGTCTTGAAGGCGATCGGCTCGATGAAGGTCGCCACCACCGCCGCCAGCAGGGTCGCGACGAGGGCCGCGATGGCTTCCAGCGCCTCGTTCAGTCGCGGCCGGTCCTTGGCCAGCACCGCCATGGCGCCCATCACCAGGCCAATCAGGCCGGCGGTCAGCACGCCCGGCAGCGCCGCGCCCAGCAGGGCCGCCACCGCGCCGGCCGAGAGGCCGAAACTCAGCGCCGCCAGCACCCGGGCGCGGGCGGGATCGGGTCGGTCCAGCGCCCGCAGCGCGGCGACGCCGGCGGCCAGGTCGCGGCGTTCGCACAGCACGTCTTCGGTGATCGCGTCGGTGGCCGCCAGCTTGGCCAGGTTCTGTTCGCCCGGGTCGAGCCGGATCACGCGGGTGATGCCGTTCTGCTGGCCGCGCACCGGGTCGGCGAAACTCAGGATCATGCCGGTCGGGTTGGACCAGATTTCCAGGTCCAGGCCCAGCCGGTTGGCCACGCCCTCGACCGCCGCTTCCAGGCGCTGGGCGGTGGTGCCGTAGACATGCAGGCGCATGGCCAGCTCGGCCACGAAGTCGGCCTGGGCCTCGTATTGGGCCTGGCTGGTGAGGACCGGGGCGTTCATGGCGGGGAAGCATGGCATGTTTCGGCTATCCTGAGACCCTCCCCGCGCCCCCGCACGAGTTGATGAGCCAAGCTCCCCGCATCGAAACCAGCGAACGCCACCCGGGCATCCTCATCGCCCGCGGCGACTGGACCCTGGCCCATGCCGGGGAAATGCTGGCACTCATCGATGAGGCCCCCGAAAAGGCCGAGGACATCGACGGCCGCGACATCGGCCGCCTGGATTCCGCCGGCGCCATGATGCTCTCGCGCTACGCGGTGAAGGTGGGCCTGGGCCTGGCCACCGTCGACGTCAAGCCGATGCACCAGCCGCTGACCGAAACCGTGCGTTCGATCTGCGAGAACCCGCCGCGGGTGAAACAGAAGGACTACGGCGTCCAGCAGATGCTGGCGCGCATGGGTTACGCGGTCGAGGACTACACGCGCGAAGTGCTGGCCCTGGTCGGTTTCCTGGGCCTCACGCTCAAGACCGCGCTGGGCGTCATCCTGCGCCCCGCCCGCTTCCGGCTGACGCCGACCGTGCACCACATGGAACAGGTCGGCCTGGACGCCGTGCCCCTGGTGCTGCTGCTGAGCTTCATGGTCGGCGCGGTCATCGCCTTCCTGGGCGCGACCGTGCTGCGCGACTTCGGCGCCGAGATCTTCGTGGTCGAACTGGTGGGCATCGCCTTCCTGCGCGAATTCGCCGTGCTGCTCACCGCCATCCTGCTGGCCGGCCGCACCGCCAGCGCCTTCACCGCGCAGATAGGCGCGATGCAGAGCGGCGAGGAAATCGACGCCATCCGCACCCTGGGCCTGGACCCGATCGAACTGCTGGTGCTGCCGCGCCTCACCGCCCTGCTGCTGATGCTGCCGCTGCTGACCTTCCTGGCCATGGTCGCGGGCATCGCCGGCGGCATGGCGGTCAGCGTGGCCAGCCTGGGCATGAGCCCGGACATGTTCCTGCAGCGCCTGCAGGACACCATGGAAATGCGCCACTTCTGGGTGGGCGTGTCCAAGGCACCCATCTTCGCGATGGTGATTGCGCTGATCGGCTGCCTGGAAGGTTTCCAGGTGCAGGGCACGGCCGAATCGGTCGGCGAGCGCACCACCTCCTCGGTGGTGCAGACGATCTCGCTGGTCATCCTGCTCGACGCCTTCGCGGCCATGTTCTTCATGGAGATGAACTGGTGACCGACGAGACCATCGACCCGTCGGCCCCGGCCATCCGCGTGCGCGGCCTGCGCAACAGCTTTGGCGAACAGGTGGTGCACGACAACCTGGACCTGGACGTCGAACGCGGCGAGATCATCGGCGTGGTCGGCGGCTCGGGCACCGGCAAGTCGGTGCTGATGCGCGCCATCCTCGGCCTGCGCCCGCCGCAGGCCGGCGACATCGAGGTGCTGGGGGTGGACGCGCTGTCCGACCGCGCCCGCGAATCGGGGCTGATCGAACGCAATACCGGCGTGCTCTACCAGAACGGAGCGCTGTTCTCGTCGCTGTCGGTGGCCGAAAACGTCTCGGTGCCGCTCAAGGAACACTACCCCGAACTGCCCGAGGACATGATCCACGACCTGGCCATGCTCAAGATCCGCATGTCCGGACTGGGCGAGGACGCCGGCGCCAAGCTGCCGTCCCAGCTTTCCGGCGGCATGCGCAAGCGCGCGGCCCTGGCCCGGGCGCTGGCGCTGGACCCGGCGCTGTTGTTCCTGGACGAACCCACGGCCGGCCTGGACCCGATCGGCGCCGCGGCCTTCGACGAACTCATCAAGACCCTGCAGCGTGCGCTGGGCCTTACCGTTTTCCTCATCACCCACGACCTCGACACCCTGTACGCCATCTGCGACCGCGTCGCGGTGCTGGCCGACAAACGTGTCCTGGTGAATGCCCCGCTGGCCGAGGTCGAAAAATTCGACCACCCGTGGGTGCAGGAATATTTCCACGGCCCGCGCGGACGCGCTGCGCAGGCCGCCCTGGCCAAGGAGGCTTGAGATGGAAACCCGCGCCAACCACGTACTCATCGGCGCCTTCACGCTGGCCGTGTGCCTGTTCGCGGTGCTGTTCGCACTGTGGATGGCCAAGTACACGACCGAAAAGGCCTACGCCGAATACGACGTCGTCTTCCAGGAGGCCGTCACCGGCCTGAGCACCGGCAGCCAGGTGCTGTATTCGGGCATCAGCGTCGGTGAAGTCCGCGCGCTGTCGCTGATGAAGGACGACCCGCGCAAGGTCGTCGCCCGCGTGCGCCTGTCGGCGGATACACCGGTGCGCACCGACACCCGCGCCAAGCTCACCATGACCGGCCTCACCGGCGTGGCGGTGATCCAGCTCAGCGGCGGCAGCCCCGGCGCGCCGCGGCTCGAAGGCGGCAATGGCAAGGACGTGCCGGTGATCCAGACCGAACCCTCGGCCCTGCAGAACATCGCCGCCACCGCGAATGAAATCGTCGAGCGCATCAACCGCCTGCTCAGCGACGCCAACATCGAGCGCATCACCCGCACGCTGGACCAGCTCGACCAGGTGACCGGCTCGATCGCCGCCGAACGCGAGGAAATCTCGGCGCTCATCCAGAATGCCCGCGCCGCCAGCGAAAAGCTCGACGCCACGCTGGCCAGCGCCGACCGCACCATCAACAACCTCGACCAGAACCTGGTGCAGGAACTGCCGGGACTGGTGGACAAGCTTGATTCCACGCTCAGCCAGCTTGAATCGGCCAGCAAGAACGCCAACGGCATCCTCAACGACAACCGCGACTCCTGGGCCGAGTTCAGCCAGGACGGCCTGGGCCAGGTCGGCCCGACCATGCGCCAGCTGCGCGGCCTGATCCGCGAGATCGACGACCTGGCCAACAAGCTCGAGAACAATCCGGCCGGCTACCTGCTGGGCCGCGAAGAACCCGAGGAGTTCGAACCATGATGCGTTCCCTGCGTTTCGCCCCGCTCGCCGCGCTGGTGCTGCTGGCCGGCTGCGCCGCGATCGGCGGCCCCAAGACCGAAGTCAGCATCTATTCGCCGCAGACCCGCATCCAGGCCGATCCGGCCTGGCCGGCGGTGGACTGGCAGCTGACCGTCGGCACGCCCGACACCCATGCCCTGCTCGACTCCCAGCGCATCGCCGTGCGGCCGACGCCCGACCGCCTGCAGACCTACAAGGGTGCACGCTGGGCCGACACCGCGCCCGAGCTGGTGCAACTGGCGCTGGTCGAGGCCTTCGAGGATTCCGGCAAGATCCAGGCGGTCAGCCGCTGGGGCGGCGGCCGCGGCGATTTCGGCCTCTACACCGACCTGCGCGCCTTCGAGACGATTTACGAAGGCGGCACGCCCAAGGTGGTGGTCGAGATCCAGGCCCGCCTGGTGCAGCACCGTGGCAACGCCGGCCTGGTCGCGGCGCGCCGCTTCCGCACTGAAGTGACGCCCGACGGCGCCGACATCGAACCGGTGGTCGCGGCCTTCGGTGACGCCCTGTCCCAGATCGGTGCCGACATCGTCGGCTGGTCGCTGGTGGAAGGCCAGAAGTCGCTCAGCGAGCCCGCGGAAGAATCCGCCGGAAAGTAAGGTTCACGCGCGCCGGCACCGGCCGCGCGGTGCGCGGCAGGGCGTGTTTCCAGTCGGCCTGGGTGTCGCCCTTCATAAGCAGCAGGCTGCCGTGCTCGAGCGGCAGTTCGAACTTGCGGCCGGGGTCGCGCCGGTGCTTGAACACGAAGCGCCGGCTGCCGCCCAGGCTCAGCGAAGCGATCACCGGCCGCAGGCCGAGCTCGGGCTCGTCGTCGCTGTGCCAGCCCATCGCGTCGCGCCGGTCGCGGTAAAGATTGGCCAGTACGCTGTTCATCGCCACACCCGCGGCGGCGTCGATGCGTGCACGCAGGGCCTGCAGCGCCGCCGGCCAGGGCCGCGGCTCGAAGCGCGCACCCGAATACACGTAGCCGGTGCCCGGGTCGCCGATCCAGCAACTGAGCCGAGGCGAATCCACCCACCGCCCGAACATCCGTATCCGATGCACCTCCCACGGCACCTGTGCCAGCAAGTCGGCCAACAGGGCATCGGCCTCGCCGGCTGGCAGCCAGCCGGGAAGCAGCGCTATTTCGGGTGGATTTTTATTGGCCACGGATGAACACGGATGGACACGGATAAGAGCGGATCAAGGCAAACAAAGCAGAACCCTTTCAATAGTTCTCTATTGCTCCTATCCGCTTTTATCCGTGTCCATCCGTGTTCATCCGTGGAAAAAAATTACTCACCGGTATCCGCGACAGACGCCAGGACGCCGCCGAGCTCGAGCAGGCGCAGGTCGCTGCCCGGCGCGCCGACAAGCTGCAAGCCCAGGCCGTCGGGCAGGGGCAGGCTGAGCGCCGGGCAGCCGGCCAGGGAGGCCAGGGCGGTGAGGTCGGCGAGGTGCGCCGGTTCGTCGGCGCCCCAGGCGGGTGGCACCGTCGAGACGGTGGGCAGCAGCAGCACGTCGAACTGTTCGAACAGCCGGCGCACCTTCACCACGTGGCCGTCGAGCCGGCGATGCGCGCGCGCGGCGTCGGCCGCCGACTTGCGCTGGGCAAAACCGAGCAGGCCCTTCAGGCGCTCCGAAGCACCGCCCAGCCGTGGTTCGTGGGCGGCCAGTATTTCCGCTTCCATCAGCAGCAGGGCCGCCCGCCGGGTCTCGGCGACTTCCAGCGGCGCCACTTCCAGCGCCACCGGCAGCGCACTGCCGAACACCGGGGCCACCCGTGCCATCAGCGCGCTGAAGTTCTCCACCACCGTCGCATCGGCGCCCATGGCCGCCAGGTCGGTGACGACGCCGGCCTTGAGTTCGCCCGGCACCCAGTCCGGCGGCGCCAGCGGCACGCGGCGCTTGCGCGAACGCGGGTCGCCGGCGTCGTAGCCGGCCAGCACCGGCAGCACCAGGCCCACGTCCTGCACCGCCCGCGCCAGCAGGCCGGGGCAGTCCAGGCGGCGCAGCGCCGATGCCATGCCGCGGGCGCTGAGTTCGCCCAGGGTCGGCTTGTGCCCGACCAGCCCGCAGAAGGCCGCCGGGATGCGCGTCGCGCCCAAGGTATCGACGCCCAGGGCGACCACCGCGTG
>TARA_R110002020_G_scaffold14091_5_pt1 | contig 13737 bp, 22 predicted proteins | sample TARA_R110002020 | Tara Oceans TARA_R110002020 (sample SAMEA4396489) | marine metagenome | biome: Westerlies Biome; feature: [MES] marine water layer (ENVO:01000295) within the mesopelagic zone...; material: water (ENVO:00002006), including particulate matter (ENVO:01000060) such... | reverse complement strand
TTAAACTCAATTAGGCTGGGGCTGCTCGGTAATCGCGATGGCGAGTCCATTCATTCGGGTCGTATGGCACAAGTTCTTCTGTCCAAGGGGGTTCGTAGTATCCCCCTGCCATTTCTTCGTATGCTAGTTCCTCTTGATGTTGCCTATTGGTATCTTCGACACAATTTAAACAGGCATTAACTATACTCTCGTGTTTTAGGTTACCTGCTCCGTATCCTAATAACCTAAACTTTCCATCTGATGTTTTATTGCAGTTATCTCCATTAATGTCACACCAATTAACATCTCTATCGCCTAGTTGAGGCTCCGGCGGTTCGGGGGGCTTATCCCAATCTACATTATCACCTAGTTCTTTCAAAATGGCCCATGCTAAATCTATTGGTTTCATAATATCAACTCATATTGATTGCCCGTAACCCGCTAAGTAATCAGGGCATTGCAAATCGTAATCAGGCCCAACGGCACCCGGACAGAATACTTCGCCACACCAACTACATCGTGGACTTCCGCCTTGTCCTGCAACAGCCTTACCCTCTTTGAAGATTCTAAATGCCATTTCAATTGGTTCTCCTTCTCCCCTAAGGACCATATTTTGTGATTCATCATCCCACTCCCAATTTTTCCTATCAAACTCATTTATATCAAAATCGTTTTCACCCCAACTTGGAGTATCAGAATTACGGGCCTTTGCATCACTGGCGGCTTGCCAATCTAGGAGATAATCAGGTAATTCTCCATCTGGATTAAGGAAAGATAAACGCTCTCCTTCTGTATCAAGATAACTTTCTATATGATTCGCCATAGATGCATCATGGGCATCATAGTAATCAAGCAATTGATGGTGCTCCCAATCATCTTCATTTTCTTTCTCATATTGTTCTTCAAGTCTATTCCAAACATCATCAGGTAAGATAAACGCTAATTCATCTAATGTTAGTTGGTCAGTATGACGACTATAAGCCTCCTCTTCAGCGTTGTCATGATATGCACTCTCGCTAGGGTCAAAATCCCCCGGCTTCATTCCAAAATCAGGGTCGTAATGTGTTTTAAGCAACTGATGAGCGACATCAATTGGACTAGCCATCATATTGTGGGATGAGGGTATAGTTTATTGCCTTTAGGTTTGCTATTACCTACTGGTTTTCTGCACATTCAGTACATCGGTATCCATCTTCAGTAAATACCCATTCATCACTTGGGTATGGTGCAGAATAATCACAAGTTGGACATGTCATATATCCTGAGCCAAGCGGCCCTTTCAATAATTGGAATGCCAAATCAAACGGACTAGTCATCATGTTATGGGATGAGGGTATAGTTTATTGCCTTTACTCCAGTTCCCGGCCTTCACCCCAAAGATGTGTAGTCAGGGTTGGTAGCAGCAAATGGATTTGCTCCCACGTTTTGTAGGTCGTGGATTTGTTTTTCACTTAAGATATTATTTATTTTTTCGTGCGCCGAACCTTCTTGAACAGTCGCACGTACATTATCATCAGGTAAGTCTTCAACAGACTCAATGGTTGGTCCTACTGCATGAGGGCTTCCAACTTGCAATGGCACTGCAGATTGACCACCAAATTGTGGCCACCCTCCACTACGTGGAGGTCCTTCACGCCCTACATCGCCCCTTTCAGCGGGTATTTCGTATATGCTTTCACCACTACCTGCCATACGATTTGACCAATCTACACCTGTTTGTCGATGTTCAGGTTTTTCCTGTTCGTTCCCACCACGACCCCAATCGCGCTCATTATCCGGGATTTTATTCGTATGTAGTCTTGCGAGCATTGCTGCTATAGCAGGATGAACTGTGCGAGTACGTTGATATTTTGGTGCGTCACGTAAATAACGATAATCCATAGCAAAATCTGGGTCAGACTCCCTAAACATTTGCATATGGTCATGTGCTTTAAGAACGGCGAATGCCATATCAATTGCACTGGCCATCATACTACGGGATGAGGGTGTAGTTTATTGCCTTTGGGTAAAACCAGTCATTGTTGGGAACTAGTTGCCCCACAAAAAATAATTTCGCGATAACGCGCGATGCTAGGAAGGGTAAAACTAGCCCTAGCAGTACGCGCCTCCGCCTACCTGTGGGCGGGTAAAACCCCCTGCCCCTAGGGGTAAAACCACTGGGTAAAACCCCAATGCACTAGCCATACTAGGAGCGCTGCGCCCCGTAGGGGCGCTACGCTCCATAAGGAGACTAGGTAATAGTATGGTGGGCATTGATACATCAATGACCGTTCAGTAACAGGACAACGACCGTATTCCCCTACGGGGAAACTGCTAGGGTAAAACCCATGCGTCAGTTCTGCTAGTGAGTCTGACTGTCGAAGGAATGAGCGCCGCGCTCGGTTGGCTTTGCCAACCATATGGTTGGGCAATTCTAACCAAGTATTGAACCTACATCTCTAAGCAGTAAAACCTATGCAGGTAAAACCCCAAAGGTAAAAGGTAAAACAGGAAATGCGCGTGAGGTTCGGCTCAATTGACTGATTAAAATGCTTGATTCTGACCCCAAAATCAACCCCAAAAACGGCGTTTCATTATATACCTTCACCAAACCATAGGGGATTGCCAATGAAAATGGTGAATGGATTGATTGAAATGGATAATATGGATATTGGAAATGGAATAACTGAAATGGTGGATGAATACTATGGCAATACAAGTCAGGAGTTTAGACAAGTGATGTCTGTTGTTTTAACTGCTAACAGTGTGATGAAAAATGTAACGGCGACTCGTCTTAGTGACTTGTCATCAGATGAGAAGGTAGCGCATGAGGTTTTGATTGAGGCAATGGATTCTGATTCAAATGCACTCAAGGTGTCCAAGTCCTTTGAGACTTGGTATGAATCTGACGATTGTGACTTTGATGAGTTTGTCTCTCGTATGGAACAAGTGGAACTTGTTGAACCTGAAGATGAACCGGAAATTGAGGATGAACCGGAGGTTGATGAACCATCTACTGACTTGTCTGTTGATGCTGATGACCGAATTGACGATGTTGAACAACAACTAGGGTTGTTGGAAAACAAAATGGATAGCATCCTTGATGCTATTGAGGGTTTGAAATCATCCAAACCATCTTTGCCATCTAAGTCAAATGCTAAGACCGCGACAAAAACCACAACCAAAAAGGTTGCAAAGCAACCGGCAACATCTGATGAGTTGATAACTACCAAATCACCACGAACCCCAAAGGGGTGGAAAAATGGACAACATTCTGTTGTGGCAATCATCACTGACCAAGTCAATGAGAAGACTGACGGTAGTCAGCACACCTGTAAAACATTCAGAGGAATGAATGTTGATGAAGCAACCCAAAAAGCAAGGGGTGCTGTGCTTCGCCGTATCTTACAGACTACTGCTCCTGACATCAACAAGTTGATGAACAAAACCGAACTAGCAAATCGTGGTATCGGTTGGACTGACCTTTGTAATGAACCATCCTTGATGGTTGAAATTGGGGAACTTGGCATAACAACTGATGTTCTTGACAACTTCTGCACTGGTGCAAATAAGTATGAGAATCAACTCAATGGTGACAACCGAACTGCATCTAAACTACGAACTCGTCTTGGTGTAACCAACACTGCAACCTTCATTGATGCAGTCAATGATGCACTAGGTGGCGATGTTCAACCATCAAAGAAGCAGTCAAAGACACCTGCACCTTCTAACAATGAAGTTGCAACCATTGACCCTGCTCAACTTCAACAACTAGTTGATGGTGGCATGGCAGTCACTGATGCTTTGGCATTCCTAAACAACAACTGAAGTTGTTTAGTGACCCTCGGAGCGGCTCAATCCCCTTAGGGGGATTGGGTCGTTCCCCTTTTTTTTAGTGCGCGTGGGTGTGTATGTATGTCTAACAATTGTCATTTGATAGGAACTCAAGGACCAGCACACTATCTGTGCTGTAATAGATGCTATCGTTCTAGGAAAGCATCACCCACCAAGCCTAAACTATTCACTAAACCCCCACTATTCACTAGGGATGGGTCACCTTCTATCAAGAAGCCATCCCTATTCTAGGCGAGGCATCCTACTACTAGGGCAGTTATATCAGTCCTTTCGTTCATCATACCCTAGTAGTAGGGTGTCTCCATTTTTTGCTAGTGTCCTATGATGATTATGGCCTAGTGGCCCTAGCAGCGAGGTTGTCGTGTTAGGCCGCCTCATGCTTTTCAGAGTGCATTCGGCTACACTCCAACCATATGGTAGGGGATGATATGAGGGCATCGCTGCAGGGCTACCTCACTTTCTCCATATCAAACGCATACCCCTAGATGATTCTCCCATCACCCTCATCGTTCCCCTTATAGAGCACACGCGATACCATCCCGAATGGATGATAAGTGATAGTGCTAGGGCATCCCATTGCTAGTGCCGATACTAGTGAAACAGGCCAAATCCTTGCATTTTAGGCCAAAATCGGCTATAGTATTGATAATATCAGGTATCATCCTGACTATAATACTATAGGTTGTATCATTCTCCTCCTTTATGAGAGGACAAAGTCTATTGGTTAAAGGAGATACTTAATACTGTTAATACTTCATCAGTTGTATTATAGTCAGGATGATACCTGATATTATTGATACAACATAGGGTAAAACTGTAATTAGAGTCATTAATGCGCGTATCTATATGTATGGCAACCGTCAAATTGTCATTGTTTTATATACCTTCAATATTACATAAGATGTTGGTGAATGAAAATGAATGAATTACCGTGTAAATGTTGGAATGAAAATAAATGTAATGGCTATGTGTCTGAACTGATTGGAATGAAATTAACCCGATTTGTTTGGCAAGGATGCACTAGACGAGGGGTGAAATCATCCATCCCATTGTGGTCGGTCAATCATAGAAGCAGGAATGTGAAGGGAATGAAATCATTGTGGTCTCATTTGGTAGCAGCACCCAAGCCCTCGCTCTTTACAGCACCCGCCGCACCGATGATATCTAAACCATCATTGTTTGGTGGGCCTAGCAAGCCATCCATCTTTGGAGGTGCTGCTTAATGGATGACGAACAGTTACAAGAACAGTTACCTTGTCAAGCCTGCGGATACTATGAGGATGCAGTTGCCATTCATTATCCTGATTGCCCTGACAATGGCATAGATATAGATATGGTGAATACAATACCAAGAGGTGAAGGTAATGTATGTTATCCATTGGATGACGACAATACTCTAAGGTGTAAGTGTGGGAATGCTTGCAACTACAAACTTGGATTACTCAAGGTGATTGAAACAGGTGAAATAATCTGTAGTGATTGCCTAGAGGATTACGGAATTGAATTATTGCATATCGAGGTCTTCGATGAATCCCGCGCTCAAGAATTACAGATTGAATGGGAGATAGCGATGGAATACATTGAATCATTAGGCATCAAGGGATGGACTAGTGACTTAGAAGCATTCGCAATCAAGATGAGAGGTGAATAAAATGAGTGAAAATAAAACGAATGAGGAACTAATGCAAGAGGTTGAATCGTTGCGAAAGCAACTAGATGTGTATTCAATCTTGGATGAAGCCTACCTTGAGTTAGAAGGTATGGGAAAGCAGTGGGTGGATAACAATTGGAAAGCACTATGCACTACATGGGCTGAGCATATGCTTGACCCCGAGAACTGGTCTAGTGAATATGAACGAAGGGTGATGAATAATGTTTGATTACAATAGTTGCTTGAGATGTGATTGCCACCAGTGCAGATTGAGTAAGCAAGTTGGGATGATTATGCACCGAGTAATGGAAAACCTACAGGAGAGTAACGATTACGGGAGATGGTATCTTGGATTCTCTGATGGTATGCACTACCCACCACCGGGCACACTAGAAGATGCTATGGAAGAGTATGAGATACCTGAAGACGATGATGAATGGATAGAAGGATTCAAAGAAGGACAAGCAGAGATTGATTGGAACAAGGTGATGAACAATGAGTGAAATAATAATAAACAATAGTGGAAAAACAGATGAAGAGATATTGAGAGAGATAAATGATGCTAAGGTAGTGTGTCAATTGGAGGGCCATCAGCGTAATTATGGTTCGGAGATGCAGTATCGAGGAATGGTAGCATACGAACAGGCAAGGTTGAAGGTTGCTCAAGCAGCATTCTATGACAACCCAAGCACTGACAACTACATACAATTGGAGAAGCACATGATACTATATCAGAACATAGTATGCAACTGCAGTTGGGATAGGGGTGATGACGAATGAGTGACGACCCAGACAACTACAAAGAAAGAAAACTTGAGGAGAAGATTACAATGGATAGTGAAACACCATTTACAGATGACGATTTATGGGATGCACTATGTGCTACGATGACTGAACAGGAAATGGATATGCGATGTAGCATAGCAGCACTAGATGACTACCGAATGACACAGATGCAGAGGGAGATTTACTTACCTGAAGATATGATTACTGAATATGAGTCAAGACTTATCCGTAGTTTAGATGAAACAAGTGATGAGTTAAACTTTGCAAATGAATACATTGACCGACTAAGACTATGGGTTGGCGATGTTGAGTGGGCAGATTTCTTTGATGCTAATGCAGACTTATTTAATGACGAGGAGGAATAGATATGGGATATACAAACAGTGAAGTAGTAAATAGATACATGAATAAGAAAAGGAACAGGGCAGGGAATGTTGCAGGACAATCGAGTAACGGTAACATATCCTATGATGGTGATAGGTTGTATTCATACAACCAAGTCATAGCAGAACGATTAGAAACAGGTGGGTATTGGTTCAACACCGCTACCTATAGTGTGACAACAAACCAACATCAAAACCTATTGAGGTCAGCGATACCTCATAAGGAAATGATTGACTGTCCAGAGGATGCACTAGACCAAGCATTGAATTGGTGTAATGTTAATGGTTATGCTAAGTCAAGCAGACTTCAACTGATTGACAAGGCACCTGACCAATGGGTAGTTACCATTGGTGATGCAGTAGTCAAGACAATTTCACCTAGGTTTGACCATGATGGTTACTCGTATGATGTGACTATGAGCAGACGACAACCTATTGATTCCCCAATTCATAGAACATCAGACATAGAATGGTTCTATCAATTGGATGGACTCGTAAGAGTCAGTCACTTGATGGGTGGAGCATTGTTCCGCATCAAACATCACAAGGGTAAGTATAGTTATATGCTATGTGGAGTGGATGAAACAGGTAAGCGAGGCATGGGATTCTTCTTAGTGAAGTTACCACGCAAGGCAACCAACATTGAACAGGCATACGACTTGATGAGACCTGATGAAGTACCGAAGGGGTACGAATCAATGGATGGTTGGCACAGACAAGGTGAGTTCTACTTCCATGATGAGGGTGTAACTACATCAGACATTATAGGTATGGGAGTCAAAGTGGCTGACAATGTATCAACAAAGCGTGAGTTAGTTCCTGTTGGAGAGGATGAGCGCGTCCTGTTACATAACATGGATGACTATGAAGACAGAGTAGCATGGTGTAATGATGCAGTGGCACATACTATTACTAATGGTTGGTTGATGCAGAACAGACCTGCTGATTGTCTATGTCAAAGAAAGGACTTACCATCATATAGTGCATGGTATAATTATGACCCCGATGAATGGGTATCAATAGATTCATGGGAGAGAATGACTGCAGTCGGTGTGCATCTTGAGCGTACTACTCGTAGTCGCATCCACAAAAGGGTGGACTTAAGTGGCGAACTTGCATTCGGTAACGGAGGCAATCCTCACACAGCAACTGACTGTATGATTACAAACGATGGTGCAATCTATGTGCGTAAGACAATCAAGCATCCTGAACATAGGATGGTATCACTTGGCAACACATGGCACAGGGTCTATATCAATAGAATAAATCAGACAGCATCCACACGCGGTGCGACTTGGAATACTAGAGGGGGCATTGATTGAATGGAGACGCAAGAAGAACTACGGAATCACATATACGATGTACTAGAAAGATATGGATTAGACCCTCATGCCTACGATTTGTTCAACAAAGGAATCTATACAGATGACGCGGGAGACCTTTACGATAAAGAACATATATTCTGGAGAGCGTGGTGGTGGCCTAATCAATATACACTTGAGTTAGTAATGACTCTATTAACGGTGTTGGAAAACATACCCCATTATATACCTTCACCATTACATAAGATGTTACCGAATGGAGATGAATTAAAATGATAAACATAAATGATATACTGAATGACGATGGAGAGTTCAACGAAGGGATACTTGTATCACCTAATTGGATAACAAAGGATAAGGATGACAAGACATGGGTGTTTCATACCACCGAGTCAGCATTAAAAGAACTACGAAAGATTAAACGAATGAAGGGCAGGAAAAGTTGGAGTGTCGTGCTGGATTTTTCAGAGCACCTAAGCGATTGGATTGATGTTACTTATCCTATCCTTATGAACATGGTTAGGAACCGTGACTCTAGGTTTAGAAACTGCACAATAAAACAGGTGTGGTATATCAAATTGAATGATATAGGTAATAGTCACCGAGTTTCAATATGGCCTGCGTCCATTAGAAATGAGAATGAGAACAAAGAAAACGATTGGGGTAGGGAACAATCTAAACCATCACTATTTGGAGGCGAGGAAGAATGATTAAGACATACACTAGCCCAAGTGATTTGGGATTGCCACCACTTGTACTACACAAGTGTTCAAGTTGTAATCAACCAATGGAATGTTACCATGTATTATTCTATACACTAGAACCAAACAAGTTCTATCCCAACGGGCCTTACCTTGAGGGATTGTCACGGTGTAACAATACTAAGTGTCATGACACTGGTTGGTATGGACAGATACGATTACGATTCAAGAACAATGAAGTGGCATACGAGAGTAAGCCTAAGGTGGTTGTGAAGCCATCACTATTTGGTGGCACTAAGAAGCCATCACTATTTGGAGGAATATAAAATGAGTAAAGATACAATGAGTTATGTATGTAAGTGTGGAGTAAGATGGGCGTTGGCATCATTTAGTGGTAAGATATACACTAGCCCCAACCCATCTGGAAGAAGAGCAGGTAGATGTTACTGTGGAAAAACATTTAGTGGAGAGGATTGAAATGGATAAACCAAAACTATTTAGTGAGCAAATGAACAATGATACATATAATGTATTGACGAATGAACAACTACATACCTTAACTAAGGTTATGTCAGGTCTAGGTGCGCCCAATGAAATTGATGACACCGGATGGTGTAAGGACACTTGGACTGAAGGTAATGACCTTGCGGATAAACCATCACTTAATGATGTGGATGCAGAGCGAGCCGCCTACATACTATACAAGTTCGCAGATACACAACTACCTACCATTGGTAGTAACAATGGGTTTGATGTGGATAGCAAAATCATGTGGGCCACTAGACAATCACACAAACTATCTATCATTAGATACGCAGACAACTTTGGTAATCGTATTGCATTGATGGGTTGGTTTAATGGTGATTGCAATAAGGAATTGCGTGAGCAACTCAAGTGGCCCAAGTGTCAATGGGTTACTAATGATAAGATTGATGGTTGGCCTGATGGTAACGAGGCTACTGGTGCATGGACTATTCAGGATGACCCTGATGTTATTAGTGTGGCACTTGATGTGCTTAACAAGTATGGGTTCAACTTCACCAATTTAATATCCGTCAAGGATAATACTACTATCATCGTTTCAACACCTGTTGAAGATACCAAGATAGATAAGCGATACAAAGCAGTGCTCAACATAGATGCTGTTGAGTTACATTGGCCGTTCCTCAAGAACAACAATGATATTCGTAGTGCTATCAAGAAGGTCGATGGTTGGAAATGGGATGCTGATGCTAAGTGTTGGCGTGTGCCTTTGTCACAAGCAGGGCAGGTTGCCGACTTTGTTAGACCACACAGTAAGGAACTAGCCGATGCAATTTTACGAATACCGGAGGTATCATCATACATTGATAACTCAATGGATAGAGTCATGCTATCTCAAGCAACAGAAGCACCTGAAGATTTAGTGGATGGTATCAAGGAGCGATTGGATGGTAAGTTTCCTGATGGTTGCGAGTTGTTCCCATTTCAGTATGTGGGTGTAGCATTCGTTGAGGCTGCCAATGGCAGGGCCATGATTGGTGATGAGATGGGAATTGGTAAGACGATTCAAGCAATAGCATACAGCGTACTACACACAGAGCAATGGCCTGTGTTAGTTGTATGCCCTGCCAATGTGAAATACAATTGGGGTAATGAACTAGCCAAGTGGGTTCCTGACGCATCAGTTTGTGTTGTTAAGAATGGTAAGTCCGACCTAGAGGGTGCTGATTACACAGTAATTAATTATGACTTGATGGCTAAACGCAAGGATGAGTTGTTGGCCGAAGGATATAACCTCGTGATACTTGATGAGTCACATTACATTAAGAATGAAAAAGCACAGCGAACCATTACCACCGTTGAGGTTGCTCGTCAATCAAAAGGATTGATTTGTCTGACTGGCACACCAATTACCAACCGACCAAAGGAGTGGTATAGTAACCTCAATCTATTGCGACCTGCACAGTTTAGTAACTTCTTTTCATACGGTAAAAGATACTGTAATGGATTCAAAGGTAAGTTCGGATGGAACTTTGATGGTTCATCTAACCTACCCGAACTAAATGAGAAGGCGAGGGATTTCATGGTGCGCCGACTACTTGAAGAAGTCATACCTGAAATGCCATCGTTAATTGAGTCATTCATATCTGTTGAATTAGATGCATCTGCATTGAGGGATTACCGAGAAGTGGTTGCGGGATGGCAGGAGCAGTATGAATACTACCTTGACAACAAACCAATGCCCGCCGGATTTGTTCTTAATATGCTAACAGAACTACGGCATGAATGCGGTAGGTTGAAGATTGCTGCTGCTGCTGAATACATTGCTCAATACAACGATACTACAGGCAAACAGATTGTGGTGTTTGCTCATCATAGAGACGTACTAGATGGTATTGCTAATCAAATCGATGCTGCTAAACAGTATGTGGATATGTCTTATAGTATCATTCGTGGTGGAGTATCTGCACAAGAACGAACTCGCATTGTTGAGGAGTTTCAAAATGGTGACATAGATGTTCTATTGTGTGCTACGATTGCGGCGAAGGAGGGTATTACCCTAACCAATGCTGATACTGTATTGTTTGTGGAGCGTGAGTGGGTGCCGGGTTGGGAGTCACAGGCTGCTCATCGTATTCGCCGTATTGGACAGGAGTCATCTCATTGTCATCAGGTATTCTTATCTGTTGATGGTAGCATAGACCAACACTTTGACGCCGTGATTCGTGGCAAGCAATCTGTTGTGACTGCTGCACTTGATGGTGACACAGAACGACGCGCTGAAGGTGCGATTGTATCTGACTTACTTAAGAAATTGATTGAGGATAATAACTGGAGGAATGAATGATGTGTAAAGAATGTAACTATGATTGGTGTAAAGGAGAGTGCTGTGAATGAGTAATGGTAAATGTAATGATTGTAATGTAAAGTTAGATGAAGTTGTTGAATGTAGTAAGTGTGGTTATTATTGTATTAACTGCTATGAATCTAAACATGAACGATGGACTCTTATACATAGTGAGAACAACTGTAAGGACATCTGCCACAATTGTATTTGTGAGTTTTGCTTGAGTAATGACGAAGGACATATCTTTGTTGATGCACATGGACACGATGGTTCAGTAGCACAGTTAAGAGTACCATGTCCTGTATGTAATTTGAGCAAGCGTTTTTCTCCATTGGAGATACTATTTGATGAGCAATTAATAGTTGCTGAAAGCATAATGACTAATGAGCAATTACAAACATATTACAGACTAATAGAAGAATTAAAGGGTGAATTGAATGAATAATATACGAATACTAACAATGTCAGAGATAGCAAACCGCCGATTGATATGGGCTAAGCACCTGCAAAAGGAGAACGAGAAGTTGAAAATGCTTATAGTTATGATGCATGGTGATTGCGAACTGAATGATACGGGTTATTGGCAGGACATGGCGAATGATATTCTGGCTGAATATGAAAGAGATGGAGGGTTTGAATGAGTAGTAGTAGTACAGTGAGAGGTAAGGGATTGACAACATCTCGCACAGGTCTTGCAGTATATAGACAACTAGAAGCGAGAGCAAACAGTTGGCTAACCGCTGCTGATATATCTAGTATGATTGCTGAAGAGGGTAGGCATAAACACGGTGTAAATCCAATCTTATGCGCCACCATAGTTAAGCGTATGAAGCAACAGGGCTATCCAGTTGAAATTAAGCAACAACAGCAGCGCGCTGTGAAAAAATATCGCCTCATAAAGGATGATAGTGATAACGAGGAGGAATGATGATGAGTAGAGATATGAACGACCAACAAGATAGTGAGCATTATACTTACAGTAGAACTTGGGAAGAGATAGAGGATATGCTTGATAGGGCAGAGCGCAAGCAGAATATGCACCTATCACGCATACAATCTAACCAACTAACTAAGTCACAAAAAATTAAGAATATGAGGAAATATAAGGCATTACAGGGTGTAATCAAGTCTTTGAGATGGGTACTTGGTGATATGAGTATTGAGCACCCTTTGGATTAAATGGAGATGATAAAATGAATAAAAATAAATGTAATCATAAATGGGAAATTGAAGTATGGCAAGAATGGGATAATGAACCGAGTGGATTTGAAACTGAGTTTGAAATCGGTGTTTATGTATGTAAATACTGTGATGCTACAAAAGATATTGAAGGTGCAGAATGGACACCTGTTATAAGGGGATGAGATAAATGAATGATAAATTGAGAGAACTATATGGATTGAAATATGAGATAGATAACTGGGTTGATTGCTTAATGGGTGATACTTGGGGATGGGATAGATGGTACAACCTAATGACAGAACTATTACAGTACAAGCATGGGCATTCACCAGACGAGAATACTGACCCCAAGGACATTGTAAGGTGTATATCATCTAAAGGCGAACCTTATGACTGGGTGATGAGCGAATGGCCTGATACAGTTACATGGGATGCTGAGGAACTACGGGATTTAATCGGTAGGATTGAAGCCACTATGTTCAGTGCAGTAAGGGAAGTAGCAGACCCGATGTCAGATTACTTACATCATGAAATTGATGTGCTAGAATGTTATGGAGATGAGGAAGAATGAATGATGAATTACTAGGAGCAGCAGTTGGCGCAACTCTTACACTTAGTATACTTGAGTGTGTGTTTTGGGGAGTTGTTGTATGGATGATAATAAGAGATAAGAGGAGTGATGAAGAATGAAATGTGATTGTAATTGTGAAACATACTACCTGAGAACTTCAGGTTGGTATATGTGTATAGCAAAGCAAGATGCTGGGAATAGTGAAAGAGGTTGTGGTGCTATGTGGCCTAAAGGAGATGAGGAAGAATGAGTAGATTAGTATTAAGAATAGTGGATGATGAGAACGGAACGATATATGAGGAGTGGGATTTAGAATGAAATATACAGAAAAAGAAAAAGAATTGATGGAGATAGATAGCGAATACCGTGAGCCACGAAAGTCAATAGTGTGTGCTGATGGATTCAGTATGAGTGTGCAAGCAAACGCATTCATATACTGCTCGCCAAGAATAAACGACAGTAGATACTATAGTAGGGTTGAGGTGGGTTTCCCATCTG
>TARA_R110002020_G_scaffold61238_5_pt1 | contig 13738 bp, 8 predicted proteins | sample TARA_R110002020 | Tara Oceans TARA_R110002020 (sample SAMEA4396489) | marine metagenome | biome: Westerlies Biome; feature: [MES] marine water layer (ENVO:01000295) within the mesopelagic zone...; material: water (ENVO:00002006), including particulate matter (ENVO:01000060) such... | reverse complement strand
CTGGGAAACTGATTGGTGGGGATACGCTACCAGAGATATTCTAAATTTTTCTGGTGTAAGTTATTTTGCGACAGGATTTCGTAATCAGAACAATATAACTCTAATAACACCAAAACACGGTATTCTTGTTAATCATTTTTCCGATGATCCAGCAGTAGACGATATAGCATATTACTATAATCATACTACTGGTAAGTCTGTATCAGCAGTAGTAGAAGCTACCACGCAAGTTACGGGTTCGCATCCAAATATGGCGGATTTACGGGTGGTACGATTTGACAGAGATTTAACGACTGCCTTAACATCTACTGGTGCAGCAGGTAATATTAAGCCATATTACTTACCTCAGTTTGATAATGAAGTTCCGGACTTTACCTTTCCTGCAGTTTATCAAGCAGGAAATTATGCATTTGATAGTGATCGGCATGCAGGGTTAGGAGTAGTTGGAGGGCCTACTGGTCATAACATTATTAGTATAGAGGATGATCCCGGCGGATGGGCAATACTCACACATATTGAATCTAAAGATTTGGGGGAAATATCCACCATATTTTCAAGCTCATTTTTCGGATTGTCAGGTCTTGCCAATGGTGACAGTGGTAGTCCAATATTTATACTCTACGATAATGAGATTTTATTAGCTAGCATTTTCCAGGCGGGTGCGGTCGGGCAAGGATCAGGACCTAATCTCGGTAATTCATATGTAAATGCTAATATAACAAGTGCTATAAACACAGTTGGAAATTCTGAAGGTTATACCCTATCTACTGTTCGATTAAGCTAGAGTGAGGTAATAAATATATACAATGGGAGCGTTAGTAAAAGCCAGCTTAAGTGCTTTAAAATCAGAAACTGCAGAAATCTGCCCTGTAGATCTAGATCTAGATCAAGCTTCAAAAACATATACAGGAGATTATGCATTTAATTTTATTAATGCCTTATCTGGGGCGCAAAGCTTTAAAAATTTAAATTTTTCAAATTTCTATTTAACAGATGAAATGCTACTAGATGATGTTACTACATTTACTGGCAGTAGAATAATACCCAAGAGCATATTTTCACCCTTAAATGTTTCAACTGATGGGCCTGGATATGTCTATTTTGCTCCCGCAGACCCAAGAAACTTTGAGGCTGGGGAAGATGTATATAACGCTGATTTTTATGGGTATCCTAAAATAACTACAAATATTGGTGATGCTAGCTATTTTGAAATTGAAATATTAGACGGATTTCAATGTAGAGTTAAATATTTGGTAGATAATTATGTATATTATCTTGTTGTTGGTGATGAAACATCACCATCCTATGAAAGGGAGGTCTTGTTTGTCGGAGAAAATAAATTATCGCTAGCTGGTGCTACCTTAGAATATTCAATAGCTAAGTACAAGCAGTCAAATTATTTGACTCTTTTTACAACAAAAGACGATGTGAAGTATCTGATACAAAGCAATGGAGTTACTCTAATAGCAGATTCTCTCAATTTCCCGGGACGTACTATTGACAATGCAGATGCCTTTTTCTATACCCCGCGGGGCATAAAATTGGGAGGAGAAATAGATCTAAATATTCCCTCACCATATAACACTTCTTTTATTACTTATAATGAAACCGGTAACAAAATAAACACAGATAAAAGTGACTTTTATTTACCTTCAAATTATTTGTTTCATAATTCTTCGAACTCAACTAAGCAAGTATTTGATTTCTTAAATTTAAAAAATATATCAAACAATTTAGATGAATTTGTTTCTTCAAATAATCTTTTATCTTCTGATGAAACTAATCCGCTATATGTAAAAAAATTGAGAAAGTATACTAGTATATTTTCAGATATAGATAGTGAAAGAAATGAAGCCTTGTCTTTAAATTATGTTTATAACAATTTTAATATTAAGATTCCGCCCGGGACTACCTTTTTTAATACCCCTTCTTCACTAAACCCGTTTACACAAATTAATATAAATCATACAAAGTTTGTTGATTCTGGATCTTTCTGTTTTACTCAGCCTTATTTAGCAGATAGAGTATATTCTCTAGATGATGAGGGTGTTAAAAGCGAAAATGCAACTTATCTATGCACCTGGTTATCTGGGGGCATAGGCACAAAGGGTGTATGGGTGGACCGGTACTTTTATCCAGATTTAACTTCAAAAGAAGAGGCGCTATCTTCGAAAGGTACATATAACGTTACATATAATAACCTAGTTGAAAACTTAATAAAAAGTAATTTAGCTATTAAAACAGATGTTACCAAAAACTATTTCTTTGACAAGAGAAGTGATCTAATATTTGAACCTGACAAGCGCTATAAGTATCAGCGCATTAAAAAAGAAGACCTAGAGAGAAAAACCCCTACAAACTTTTGTGGCTCTCTTAAACTAAGGGAACTTGTGAGCAACTATTTTAAAACGATAAACGAAAACGGTGGATTTGCTCTAGGATTTAATCTCAAAAGTAATTCTGATAATTTTACTATACGATCTAGGCGAAACGACATTGATGGGGGGTTTAATCTAGTAAAGACTCGAACTAATATTCGTTTTACATTCTCTATATTTGATAACTCTAGTAATATAACGACTTATTTTAGTAAAACTATCAACATCAATCATTATGTTGATAATAATATATTTTTCTCTTTTAATGCAAAGAGAGGAATATGCTCATTTTACTTAAATTCAGAAGTTGTATTTTCTTTTAGAGTAAATGCATATCAAATGTTTACAAAAAATATTCTTTTTGGTGACATAGAGATACTCGATGGTGAGGGTGAGCCGGCAGATATACTACGAAATGATATTACAGATAAAAAATATATTGAAAGTCTATACTTAACTCTAGCCCCCTTAACGGAAGAAGAAGAAGTTGCAGCAGTGTTTAACTTAGACTTTAATGAAATTCAAGACATTACAATTTCACTCCCATGTGGAATGAGAAATTTAACGGACACTATTCAAACAGTTAATTCTATCGGCACCAATCTTAAAAATAAAAGTAATGTAGTAGATATTAATATTAAAAATTTAAATATAGACGATAACAATCTCACTGAAGAGCTTAAAAATATTATATTAACAAACATTACAAGTGCTATTCCTAAAACAACAACCATTAATAATATTAATTTTGTGAATTATAAATGATCTCTTATTTTAAATATACTGGTGGTGAATCTTTTGCTTTAAGTGGTAAAGATTATGCAGGTCTTTTTACTGTACAAGATGGTAAAGCTTATACAGGTAAATCATTTACCTCTACGTCCGTCCTATTGAGCTCTAAGGGAACGTTTTTAGCTAATGCCTTTTTGGGTGAAAAAGAGTTTGATAGAACCATTGTGATGCCTAATGCAAAAACTGCTATACAAAAGCCTCATATTACACCAAAGGGCGTCATTGATCAAGTTTTTCTCCATAAAAATCTTGGTATTTTAAATGATAACAATTTAAATCTATACGCACTAAATATACTTTCTAATACTGATGTAATTAAATTTGGAAATGCATCACAAGACGGTGGAACCTATATGCTCGGGCTTTCCAGCTTACAGGAATCAAAACTTACCGATAATCCCGACGATGTACCGGTATTGGCTAAAAATAACGCGTTTCCTATTAATATTCTCCCATTTAAATCCATACTAGAAACTTCGGATGGTGTATTAGTTAACAAAGAAAATGTACCGGCAACTTTAGAAAATATATCTGAACTAGATGACTCTACAGATAGTGAACTTATTGTTAGCCCTGATGAAACATTCACCTATTTTATAGTAACCCCTACCAACAGTTATTCATTTTCTGGGAGCTTTGTTAAGGATAGCACCTTTACATTTTTAGAAGATTTAACAGATCAGATCCCAGGTGGTACAACAATTGAATTTGACAACAATACGAACACTATATATAATTTAGGGGAAGCAGATGGAAATTCTGTAATGTATAGTTATGACTTTAACTTTTACAACACTTGTGGGTCTTTTAGAGTAAGAGATATTATGACCTTCGAAAGACCGGTTATTAAAGGCCAATTTAAAGTGGGAAATGAACTATTAGGTGTACTTACATATTCTGACTATTGGACCAATCCGGAAACATTTAGTACACCTGAAGAGGCTATTGCTCGGTCAAGTGAATTAAGTGCTAGTGGAAAGGCGGCGTGCACTGGATATCATACTCATACAGCAGAAGATGGTACTGTGTTATATATGCCATGCAGCACGATGGATGAGTATAACGTAAAGGCTGCCGAAAATGCAAAAGTAGGAGTAGAACTATCAAATAAAGAGTCGCACGATTTTTATGGTTTTATTACTACAGTGCTCCCTACTGAAAAAATTGTGGCATTTGATGTAAGAGATACAGATGACTCTATTCTTATATTAACTACTTCTACCGTAACTAACAGGTATTACAATGTATATCACCTAGATGCGGAAGATATAAAAAATATTGGACCAAATACATCTCCAAAAAGAGTCGATAAACTCACACCTACAGGTCTAAATTACGATAGTCTTGATAAATCGGTTACAATTAGTTTTGCAAAAAATGACTCTAATATGTTTATTTTAAATAACAAGGGGGTTGTTACAACGCGGTTTATTTCCAATCCAACCTGGCCTGCAGGATTTTTCGGTAAGCAAAACTTACAATTGCTAGGTCAACAAAACTTTACTTCTACCGTAGAAGCATTTGGTAGTTCTAGATTAGCATGGAATACTGGTGATCTTGACTCAAACACGTTTACCTATAAAAACTTTTTAATGGATGAAAACGGTGGTAATATATACTATTTACTGCATAATGTGGGTCGTATATATCTTTCAAAAAGTAGCGAATTAATTTATAGGAACCTGGTGCCACTGGATTTACTTAACGTATATGACACTAAGCCTTTTTGTGAGTCAAGTTTGGGTGTTTCTTTAAACAGTGAAATTCAGTCTATCTTAAAGGATAGTTTAGCGATATTTGTAAATCTAGCAATAATAGTATCAGGCACACGTATTCAGGGGGTACCTGTTTTAGGTAAATATACATCTTATCCTAATATCGGGATAGATTTTAGAGATTTTGAATTTCATGAAAATGAAGAAATCAATTATAATGTGGTTGCTAGAGTGTTCGATAGCCTATATAACCTTCAACGAAACATACTATATAGTATTTTAAATAACTAGCATAAATAATAATATGTCGAAGAGCCTAGCAAACGAGTTTATATCTCAAGGTTACACCTCACTTCTTCACTTAAGTGGAGGTGACTTAAATAAACTTCCGGCTCGGCGTGATGTTTATGATGGAGCAGGTAACATAACAGGTATAGCTTTAAGTGGTACAAAAGTAATAGTTAATAATGTCGAGCTCCCAGAGCAACATAGCGAATCTGCTGAATATAAGAAAAAATCCACTTCCGGAGTGACTAGTCTAATTAATATGCTTTTCCCGGTCGATTCAATTCAGTTAACCTTTAATGGAGGAAAAAGTGGTGACCCTGGTAAACGTTTACCAGGGACTACATGGGAGCTAGCATCCCAGGGGCGGTTTATAGTAGGTGTTGGTGGTAGTAATCCGCATGACGCAAATGAAAGCTATGTACCTGGTACCAACAAGGGAGTATCTACCTTTTCATTAACTAAAGAGCAAATGCCGGCACATACACATACTCCAGCTGGTACAAATGATCAATTTGACAATGTTGTAACTTGGAGTGGTAAGACTGATGCTAATCCTTCAGGAGAGGGTCCAATAGACAAACTGATACCAGTTGGTACATTGGAAGAGCCAGTTTATGGATTTCCATTTAGTCAGCCTATTGCTCAAAAATTATCTACAGAGGGTGATGGTGATCCTATTAATGTTACGCCGCCAGCATATGGGGTATATGTATGGAGGAGAATCGAATAACAATATATAAATTATGGCTGATGTCACTATAGTAAAATTATTAATTAGAAGAGGTACAGATGAACAGAGAACTACTACTGTATTTGATCAAGGGGAGCCGGCCTGGACTCTAGATACAAAAAGATTATTTGTAGGTGATGGAGCAACGGCTGGTGGTCATGTAGTGGGAACTAAATTCCACGGACCATTTAATACAGATGCTAGTTTAGGAAATACTGTTGGATTACAGATACAGGATCTAGCATATGCTAACAGTAAGTTATATGCAGTTTCATCAACCAATTATGAAGTGAATTCCGGGTTTGCTTATATTGGACCTAATCCCGGTGCCACGTTAGATTTTGGAGCTAGTAATACACTAGTTGTAAGGCAAAGTTCATTAGACACGAGCCTATTTTCGGCTACAATTTTCGGACCTGCAGTAAGAAAAGCCGGAAATCAATTTGGAGTTGATTTTAATACAAACAGTTTAGAGTTATCCAGCAGCGCGTATAGTTCCGCTAATGCCCTTAGTATTAAGCAAAATTCAATAGGAGCACGAGAAATAGCTTCTGCAGCTCTTTCCAGTGGTTTAATTGGTGGTAACAATAACGTAATCGCAATAACGGCATCAGACCAATTTGTATTTACCCAAGGTGGTGTGCTAGAATTAGCTAATCCGGGAACAGAGGCAATTCCGGTTTCAAGCATTAAGACTGGAGATATCGGACCTGGTTTAAAAATAGCTGATAATAAACTAGAGGGGTTAATCCAAGAGGTTGATAATACTTCCTTAACTGTATCTAATAGTGGACTGTTATCCCTTATTAATGGATTTTCTGGAGCTGCTGGTGAATGGCCCTATCTCAACGTAAACAACGGGCGGATTGACGGAGTTAATAGTACTGTATTCGATGTTGTCACAGCCACAGGGCTGTCGGGTAACATTGCTGGTAACGAAGTGCCAATTGGTACAATTTTACCCCATGCACGCGCCTTTACAGTAATACCAGAAGGCTACTTACTATGTGATGGTAATATATATTCCTCATCAATAGATTCTGATTATAGAGAATTGTACGATGTTATCGGTAACAGATATGATACAACTAATGGATATCCATCTCCACCTGGAAACTTTTTTAGAGTACCAGCCTTAACCGGTGGTAATGTATTACTATATGGTGCTGACGGGGGAGCGCCAGATTCAACAACTTACTATATAAGCGGTGCGACTGATGCTGCCGGTGGTTTTAATGACACAGGAAGCCTAAGCGCGCAAGGATTTAACTTTCTTATTAGGTACTCCTCTACAGCAGGATCAAATGACCTATTTAATGGTGCACCTAACCAAGTGTCTAGAAGGTATCAGGGTGCTTTAGATCAAACATCCTACAACGCCATAGATTCAACAGGACAAAACATTCAACTAAGCTCAGCAGGATTTGTAACATTTGCTCTGTCAGGTAACGCTAGAAATAGTGACGAACCGTTTGACAGATTTGCTATCCCTGTGTTTAGTTGGTAAATTAAATAATTAAAATAAAATGGGTATCGAAATTTTAGAAAACACACTCTTACAACTACTGGTTAGAAGGGGTACAGACTTTGACAGGCAGCAAATAACTCTTAATAGCGGTGAGCTTGGATTTACAACAGATACAAAGAGATTATATGTTGGTGATGGTACCACAGTAGGTGGTATTTTAGTTGGAAATAAATATAAGGGAAGTGAGACATCACTAGTTACACTAGCTCCGGTGTCTATTGGCGATTATGCATATGATACTGATAATAACACATTTTATGTATGTGTTTCCGGAGTAGGGGCAGAAGCAGATAATTGGCAGGCGGTCGCCACCAAGAATAGTGCTGCTGATGAGACTATTTCCATTGATAGTACACAGGGGCTCGCCGTTGGAACAATATCTGCTGTTAATACATCTGCTGATCTAGTAGGTGAGAGTATGATAATCGACAGCAACGGGCGGATGAGCTTAAGCGCTACTATTACTGTTGATAGAATAAATCAACAATCAGCCGATGCTACAAGTTACTTAAGATTACCAGCAAAAGTAGGATTTAACAATATTGATTATACCTTTCCAGGGGGCGCGCCTCAGAAAAATACCTTTTTAGAATCAGATGCTGCTGGTAACCTTGCTTGGGGCAATCCTAATATTTTATTAACAGGAGTAGCACCAACTACGGCAGCATTAATACCTGTTGGAACCATTGTACCTTATGTATCTACTGCTGGTAATTCACATTTTCCAAATGGTTGGTTGCCATGTGATGGCAGGGAGGTACTAAAGTCTGACTACCCTGAATTATCTGCTATAATCAATACTCAATATGGCGGTACTATATCTAGCTTTAATGTACCAAATTATACTAATAGAGCTCTTTACGGTTCTAGTGATCCATTTAATAGTTCCTTATACGAAGTAGTAACAGGTAATGATGATGTGAGCAATTCATCGTTATTGTCTGCATCAGGGGCATTATATATTATTAAAGCAGTAGGGGGTGTAACCAGCCCCACTTTAACTATTGGTAAAAATATATCAGCCTTTATTAATAATGTTAATACAACTGATATCACATTTAATCCTCTTAGCGGTGATATTCGAATAGAAAGAGCAACACCAGGAATGTCGGTATTTTCAACTGCTGGTACATTTGCAGGTGGATTTCAGATGCCTGATGGCATAGAATTTGTTAAATTCTATGTAACTGGGACGGGGGCGACAGGTGGTAATAAAATTGGAGGAGCTGCTTCAACTGTAACTGGGTATATGTCCGCTCCAGGTGGTACTACCTTTACAGTAACAGTAGGGCAAGCTCCAACTACGATTAATACAAATGGTAATTTAAGTTTAATAAGTAAAGATGGAGGTAATTTAGCAGTATCTAATGGAGGTCAGTATACTGCAGGAAATATCCCACTTGGAGGTGAAGGTGACATCACATTGGGTAGCGAGTACGTACTCAATGGTCATATTTTATCTGGAGGATATGGTAGCGTTATACAAGTAGGTGGCGGATGTAACGCTTGTATTGCTGGACAAGGAACTGCTTCTTTTTGGGGAAGTGCACCAGCACCAGGAGCCGGTGCAGCTGGTAGCAATGGTATAGGTCCGCCAACATACCCTGTTGGCGACGGTCTAGTTAAGTTCGAGTGGTAGTAGTTGAAATAATTCACTTTTACCATAAATCGTTATATGGAGAAAGTTAACGAGGTTATTGTAGAAGGTCTAGATTACCAAGATTTTTTGGACTTAAAGAACATAATTAACAATTGCACTGTCTTTAATTGTACCCAAGAAAGCGAACTACAGGAATCAAAAGCGTTATTAGGTAAAATAGACGAGATTTTACGTATCTTCGAAGAATAAATATTAACATGCATGTTAGTTGTCAGAGAAGTGAGTCGCTTTGCGAAGAATTTTCTGATTACGTCTTGTATGATACAGCTAACGATAGCGTGCTTGTCAATGTGGAAACGGAATATTTTGGCGTAGTATTTAGAGAACTTAAAAAACTAGGTTATATTTTAGTTTTTAAGACTCGAATCGAGACAACTAATTCCTTGACCTGTACTTTCATAAAAGGATGAGTAATTAAATATAATAAATGGGCTTTCCAAGTGACATTAATTTACCTAGTAACGCAAGATATTATACCTTTGTTGAAGAAAAGAAAAAATTCAACTCTAACTATGATATAACGTGGTCTTTTCAATATAAAATACCAAGTACTAGTATCGAGCACTCAACAGATACCGGTAATGATCTTTATCAACTCGGCTTTGCTACATTTTTAACTACCCTATCTTCTCCTATTTCTTCTTTACCAGGACAATATATAGGTGATACGGATCCTGCTCGAGCTTTATCCGGTGGTAAACTATTCACAGAAGGAGGTAATGCTATGATAACAACTCAAGAAGAAGAGTTTATTATAGTAGAAGAGAGAGTCCTAAGTGGTACGTTAGTAAAAATTGCATTCGATACAACCGGGAGGTATGCTTTATCTGGACGAGATAGCCGCCCTGGTATTGAACCAGAGTATCTCCATAGAGAGGCATTAGTAGTTAGAGATTATAATAGTGATGTTGTGTTAAATACACCGCTGTCGACAATGTCGACAACATTTAGTAGTCTTTCTACTGATAACTTTAGAACTTTAAGATTTAGATACGCAAATCTAGGTAGAAAGCTTTATATAGATTTTAGAGATACTACTACAACGACATATTCTACCCTCACTACAGTAAATTTAGGATATCGATTACAAGATTTTAGTAACCTAGATAATATTTACTGTGGATTTGCTTTCACAACCCCAGTAGATTCTACTAATGAATCTTTATGCGCAACTCAGTTTTTCTTAAAGAACTTTCATGTGGAAGGTTACGAAGGATATGAAGTGTTAACAGAGACAGTAACTAGTGCGCAAATACCGGTCAGTCCCAATACAAATTATTCTACAGTAACGAACATTACTGCACGGAATATTACAACCTCTTAATGAATAATGGCTGATGAGAGAAATTATAGTTGTAGTGCAGAAGGATTTAAGATTACCCATTCCGGTAAATGTGGTAATGGCGAAAATTATATAACAATCACCAAATTTAACGGAGGCGGTCCGTTATATACAATTTATGACCGGGAAAGTGGGGAGCAGCTAGCTAAAATAATTGCACCTGTCGGAGGATCACCGGGTGAGAGAAGATATAGTAACCTTACAAAATTTACTGTTGATGGTAAAACATATATCGGGTTATTAATAGAAAGCTGTGGTTGTTGTGTTGAAATAAGGCAGCCATGTGAAGATATTACTGATACTACAACTCCGGTAACACCTCCACCGGTAACACCTCCTCCGGAACCTGAACCAGATACTAGTAGTACGGGTCCACCAGTCGTTACTCCTGAACCTGAACCATGTTGTGAGCCTTGTAGGGATGAAGAAGGTATACCTATAGAGTGGTATTTTAACAGTGCAACGAGACCAGATCCTGAGGGGTTTTATATTACTGGAGATAATATTTTTATTAAATGTAAGCAATCAATAGAAGATGCTTTTTATGAGGGTATTTTCTGGGAGGTAGTAAATGTCGGTTTTGTTGTAAAGTATGGACCGCATTGTTGGAAGATTACAGATGATTCCATTGATTTTGATGAGCCGCCGGCAACAATAGGAGGCGGTGCGGAAGGCGGGGGTGATGAGTGGAATGCAACCGGGGGCTGGGAACAATGTAAATGTTGTCCTGATACACCGGTTACACCACCACCGGTTATAACGTCAAGCACAGAACCACCGGTAACACCTCCACCAAAGGAGCCCTGCGATCCGTGTTGCAAGCCTCTTGGTAAATGGTATTTTGTAGAAGATGCTATCAACGATGAGGCAGTTCGTCAGGGTAATTATGGAAATATATATGTTGAGCTTACAAAGAATGAGAAGGTTAGAGAGGGGTGGAAGTTTAACGCAGAAACTAGCGAGCAAGCGTATGATGCTGAGCGCGGAGAAGGCGCGTTTGACCCTAATGATCCGCAAATTTTATGGGTTGCGGATCCAAAGAAGGACCTAATTGTAAGGGACGACTGGGAGGGTGGCCGTGTTTGGGAAAGGTGTCTAGATGAAAGAAGGCCGGGACGTAGGGCCGGTCCCCCGCCGGATGGCAAGTGCTTTAAAGTAATAGATGAGAATGATGTAAAGCTTTTTTTAAACGAGAGCCCGGCGTTTCTTGTTGCGCAAGAGAATGAAGATGATATAATACCCATAGGCGCACAAGGAGGTGGTTGGGAATATTGTGAGTGTTGCCCTGTAGATGAAGATAAAGAGCCACCTACTACAGAGCCACCGGAGGAAGAACCACCAACTACAGGTCCGCCCACTAGTACCACGGAACCACCGACTACTACAACTACTACCGTATCATGCTGTGAGCCCGTAAAAGAGGGTGAACTAAAGGGTCAGTGGTTTTATAGAAATGCTAATTTTAACTGTTATGTGCCTTTTAATAACACCCCGCAGGACGGATTGGTATTTTACAGTCTATATGGTCCTGGTGTTGCTCAACCGGAAGGGCCACCTGGTGAAGAAGGCGCTGGGGCAGAGAATGGGGGTGATAGGCAACCGGATGTTTCACCATCAGAAGCCGAGGTCAAAGAAGCCAACAGACTGGCGGAGGAGGCCAAGGCTAATTGGGAGGAAGCAATTGCCCGGGAGGCTCCGGAGGATGAACTAATAAATCTCGAGCAACTATTTAACGGAATATCTCAGGGAGCACATGATGCGCGAAATGCCCGACTCGCGGCGCTAGATGCTGCCGGGGGTAAGGGCGGCGGGGCAGGTGACCAGCCGACACCAGCTGGGCCAAGTGGTGGGGTGACCGAAGCTCAACAACAGAGAGTTGATGCTGCGGCGGCAGCTGCTGACGTGGCAAATGATGCCATCCGGGATATTCTTAACGAACAACAAGCCCTTCAGGATAGGATGGTGAACATTGGCGTGAGGTTGAACGCCGGCTCTGGAGGCTCCGGAGCAATTGCTGTGCCGGAGCCGGATCCGGATCCTGTTTCCGGGGTTGAATCTGCTGATCCGGATAGTGATGCCTTTAAGAAATTAGTAGCGGACTGGGAAAAAAATGTTATAGCGGCTGATGAAGCTAACATCGCGGTGGACGCAGCTGATGCAGAGCTATTAGCTGCGCGGAAGGATGCAGGCCTGGATGAGGCGCCTCCAGGTGGTCTGCCTGGAGGAGGAAGAGGTTTAGTTGTTGTTGATGGTCTATTTGCAAACCAGTTTGGAAGAAAGTGCTTTAAAATTATTGATGCTGAGTGGGTAAAGGAGGGATTGAATATATGGATCCCGCCCGCGGTGGATGTTTTAGAGACATTATATGGCCCTGCGCCACATGGTGGTCATACTATAGACGATTTAAAGGTAAATGATGAAGGACAGGGATGGATAGTATGTGAATGCTGCCCTACTAGTCCATGCTGCCCGCCGGAAACATGTGAAGCGTATTGGTATTGGAAGGTACTATTAGGTGATGCAGACCCCGGGGCATTAACAGGGTTTCCAAAAGAAAAGCCTCTAGAGGGTGATTATGACACACGAACAGTTAACGTTGATCCTGTAACTGGGGAAATAGAGGTAATTGACGGTCAGCCAGACGGAAATCTTGATGCTGTAGAGGCTGGACGAGCAGCTGCAGCTAATCAAAGATGGTTTAAGAAGTATCAAAATATTTACAAGGATTTAGGGTTGGTTGAGGTAAAGCCTGATCCTGATGCTGCCGGAGAAATTATTGTTGATTATGTACCGGAGGTGGATTTAGTATTAAAACATAAGGTATGGATCAAAGATGATCCTAAAATTTGGGAGCCTAAGTGGTGGGAAGATCTTTGTGTGCCAAATAAGGCTAAGAATGTTGAAGAGGAAAAAAATGATAGAGATATCGCGCGGGAAAAGGCAGAGGACTTAGACGATAAAATTGCGGCAGCTCAGCAAAGGATGGATGATAATCCTGGGCTCTCGAATATAGCTGCGTTTGACAAAGCGCTTGAAGAGCGAAACGCAGCACAAGAAGAGTTGGATGAGGTCCTTGCTAACAACACTCCGCTAGCAATAGAAAGATTCAACCAACAAGCAGAGGACCTTAGTTTCCTTGTTGAGCAAGCTCAAAGGGATTTTGACGAGGCCAAGGCAGCTAAGGATCAGTGGTGGGACAATTTAGGGGGGCTGGCACCGGGACCGCGGGGCACGGAGCTGGTCCTAGCGATGGAGGCAGCAGAGAGAGAGCTAAATCGCTTGATATTCGCGACCGGCGATGCTGC
>TARA_R110002020_G_scaffold196775_3_pt1 | contig 13746 bp, 10 predicted proteins | sample TARA_R110002020 | Tara Oceans TARA_R110002020 (sample SAMEA4396489) | marine metagenome | biome: Westerlies Biome; feature: [MES] marine water layer (ENVO:01000295) within the mesopelagic zone...; material: water (ENVO:00002006), including particulate matter (ENVO:01000060) such... | reverse complement strand
AAGTGGAATTCCTCTATTCATTACACCTCCTCCGATATTACTTACGATTACTCCTGAAGGTTGTGGGTCTCCAAAATCTCCTCTTACTACATTGGGTCCAGCTTGACCGTTTCCGTCAACAGATGAATCTATAAACGTAAGTGGAAAATTCCATTCCCACCCATAACGTGGTGGATAATCAAAATACCCTAAATCATTTCTTAAAAAAACTGAAATATATAAATTAGTAAGTGGACGCCCTAAATTATCCCTTAAATCTTTAACATCTACATCTTTAGTAAAAGAATAAAGATAAGATGGATATGCGTTTTTAGTAGCAACTCTACACACACCGGTAGGGGTTATCCTTTCTACTTGTTTTATATTAGGAAAAGGTTGTTGTTCAAACCCACAATCATTTACAACTGCATCGGTATATTCCGTTAAGATTTTATGGTTTCTAACATAATAAACAGATATACTATCTGAACTAGTTGGGTTTAGTTGTCTTTTCATTGTTCCAAAAGTATAGTCTGGAAGGGGAGTGGTAGATATATTTCCTTGTGGAATTATTAAAGTAAAAACTGTTAGTTCTGAGTTTCTTTTTCCGTCACCAAGGGAATAAACAGCAAAAGTGTTACTTGCCCCTACAAATTGATAACTAGTACCTAAACCATCATCTAAACTTAATTGTACGTATTCTCCTAGACTTAATCCGTGTGGGGTAGGACAATAAAATCTATAAGCGTCTCTTCCGTTTTCTGTAATATTCAAAACATAAAAAGGAATTCCTTGGGAAGCGGTAAATCTTATACTTCTACTTGTAGGTGCTTCCTCCTGTTGGTAATACATTATCTCATCACCATTACAATCTGTAGGATAAGTTATAAACATATTCCAATTGGTAGTAGTAGATAAAAATTCGTCAACATCTTCTCTTTGTATATCAAATTCTTTAAATTGGGGGTATCCTGGCCAAGGACTTGCTGCTGGTTGGTCATAAAAGAGTTGTTGGAATAAAAGACTTGTAAATTGTAACCCGACTTCGTCTACAGCTAATCCACTATAACAGTTGTCAACCATAGGATATATTTTACCGTAAGGTCTATAGGTTGATATCGTCTGTCTTTCTTCATTAAATCGGTTATTCAAGTTGAGATTCACCGTTCTATCCCCCTGTATGAGTTCACGGGAAGTATCTTGTAGTGAGACTTGAAATGTCAAATCTTCTTCAGTTGCACCCGCGAATCTTTTCGTTGGGATTACTTTTGTTATAGTGTTTCTATTGCCCATTACGATGTTTCTTCTATTGGTGGTATGTATTTATTCACGAATTCGTCGTACGCGGTGTTTCCTTGATAAAGTCCAAAATAATAATGAAAGTACCCAAAGGAGAGTTCGGTTCCCTGTGGAATTCCGTAAAATATTGGACCTGTTTTTGGTTCTACTAATATACCTGGTTGATTCCTATTAGTGATTAGATTAGCTTGGGTGGTTTGCCAATTATTGTTTCTATCTCCAAATGTTTGGTTTGTTTTTGTCCAAGGGTAGTATGGAATTTGTTGAGCAAAGGTATACCCATTATTCCCTCCTATCACATCTGCTCTTACATTGTCGGGGGTGATTTTCATTTCTTTTAATGCAAAGGTTGTTCCAATATCTGGGTCTATCATACCAGTAGGTAAAGGACCGTATTGTGGGTCACTTGGGAATTGCAGAGGACTTTGGTACTTATATAACCCTAATTCATTATTTAAAGCGACCGCTTGTGATATATCCCCATCCAAGAGTCTATATTGTGCGTTTCTTATATTTCTTTGATTTCTATTAAAACCAGTATTAATCGGTGGGAAAATGAAGGTCATCAATCCTGGTCTTCCACCAAACCAATTATTTATCCCAGTAGTTTGGATATTCCAAAAATCGTATTTCATCATTTTCTGATTAATAAAATAATCGAGTATCCCAGCGGGAGACTTTTGAGATGATGAGTCTAATTTATTAATAAAGAAGTCTGTATCCGCTTCTTCATTACAATCCACACAATAATTATTTGTTGATAAGTCTTCAAAGGTCCCTAATTCAGTTAGTGTCGTAGGATAATTTATCCCTTTATTCCCCCTATAGGTTATAGTACCAGGAACTAGATTACCAGCGGTATCAGTATAAGTGTAGCCCCAATTTAACTGTTGAATCGCCGCTCCTGTGTCAGGTATATACCCTCCGACACCCCAAGGACACGACCTATAATAATAGTGTGGGTTATCTGCACTTAAATCTTCTGGAGTAATGATGATGTCTCTACAACAAAAATCTGTCCTAGTTTCTACTAAAGTTGCATCATCTACTACAACATCTGTTTTATTTTCAAATCTAAAGTGATATAAAGTCCCTCTTATCCAAGAATTCCAAAATCCTAAATTAAACACTCCTTGACAAAGTCCATTATATATATTTTTTCGTACTCTCCATTCATTCAGTGCCGTAAAGATAGTTGCCAAACGCATTAATAGAAAAGCAGCAATTACAGCGACAAATCCACCAATAACCAAATCTTGTACTAACGGTCCTACCGCAGCACCAGCACCTGGGATTATACCCAACGCGATTCCTGCAATAGCTAAGGTAATAAGTGCAGTTACAAATGCAGTTCTAAACCCAGAACCATCATAACTAATAGTATAACATCCCTTATTACTTAATCTTCCTCTTCCTTGATTATCTAATTCTTCCCCATGAATCTCACTATAATATAATGGACTCCCTGCACAGTTACTACCTCCTGGGTCACTTGGGTCTGAACATAGAGGTGGTATTTGACATAAAGGGTCATCCACTAGAACATCTCCAGCTTCTTCCTCAAAGTCTCCCAACCCGAACACACCTATTATATCTAATTTAAAAAAGTTACCACAGTTACAGTTTTCACACTCATCATATTTTGTTAAAGGTAGCCTATATTTCATAGAGGTAATTGCACTTACCATAATTAAAGATAGTGTAATCTCAGTAGCAGCAATTAAAAATACACCAATAATAGTCCCTACCGCCCCTAGAATATCACCTAAAGGTACATTAACACCTAACCCAACCACAAAATTTATAAACTCCGAACTATGGGACGCTAAATCCGCGAACATCGCTACTAATTGCATAAACAGATTAAAACTTCCAATTATAACACTTAAAGCCAATAACATAAATGGTACGAAAATAGCTAACTGTGTTACAAAAAGATTTAACTGGGTCATTAAGAATATAAAAGACCCCCCTCTAAACCCATCTACGGGTGGAAATTCTTTTATTGTTCCACTACAGTCTGCTTCATATGCTGGATTAGTACTCTTAATCCCAACAAAGTTCCATCTATTGTCCTTTGAACCTTGTCCCGCTCTTGTAAAAGGCCACGCCCCACTAGTTGTGACGTCACCATCAAAAGGTTTGGGTTGGTAATTGTTCCTGTATAAATCAATAAATTGGGATACAGAGTATACCCTATCTGGTTTCATTTCATAGAAATAATCTTGGGTTAAAAAAGCTGGGGAAGTTTCCCAACTATCTCCGAAAGCTGGGTCCGCTTCAGGATAATCTAATAAATTAGTAGAGAAACTATAACTGTTTGGAAAATAATTATTCGTATATTCTCTTAGATTAGGAACCAAATATTTTGCTTTTCTAGATTCTGAAGAATATTCTTGGTCAAAAGAAATCCTAAATCTATATTTTCCTCTGGTTGGAACACCGACAGATGGGTCGTCGGATATTTGTTGATTACCATACTCGTCGGTATAGAGATAATCTAGATTCATAGGTACTTCCGCAACAAAAGAACCGTTACCCCCTATTTTATATAAATTTATCCTTTCTAATTTTGGGGTGCAACCGTCTTCTTCTTTATGTATTGTAAATCTAACAGCTTCTATTTTTCCTGAACCTGTAGTTAGTTTACATAATTCTCCCATTCTTTTGGATGGTCCACATTTCCAACTTACATTTTCTACATTATTATCACTGATGATACTTCCCATTAATAAAGCGTTAGGTCTTATCTCAACATTGGAGTCTCTTAAATCAAAGTCTACTCTAGAAATTCCTGAATTACATAACTCGTCATCCCCCCAAAATGGTACAACTTCTATAGTTTTATTTTGAATTACAATTTGTGGTAGGGTGTCTAAATTTTCTGAAGATTTGAACTCTGCGGAACTTTTAAAGTTCTCGGGAGATACTCCTTGAGAGATAAAATTAAATGGTTTCATAGAAAAACACCCTATGTCACTTACATCTACGGACATATGAATTTGGTAAACCCCAAGTGGTGCTCCCCAAATCATAAAATCACCATTTTCATTAGTTTTTGCGGTAAATTTATAATATTTCTCATAAACCTCTAATTTTAAAGGATTAGAAATTACTTCTTCCGCACTCATAAAACTTCCTGTGGCTGCGTGACGATTATGTTGTTTGATGGTAGGTAAGAGATTATATCGATACCCTTCTTCATTTTTATCTGTTACGTCGGTATAAGGATATAAAGCGGTTATAACCTCGTCTTGTGCATCTTCATCATTTAAGGGAATAAAAACAGAAACTTTTGCATTGGGTATTCCTAAACCACTATTTGCGACTACTCTACCCACTACGACACCATAGTCAGCACACAACCTAGAATATACTTCTGATTGAGTTAACTTCAAACTTAGAATCTCCAATAAATCAAAGTCTTGTCGTAAATTTACTTTGATGTGGGAATCCTCACCTATTTTTGTTCTTATTCTATAAGATTTTTGCATACCTTAACTTTGGTAAATAAATATTTATTCAATTAAAATTAAAGGTAATTAAAAGCGTAAATATGTAAATCAATCTAACTTATGGTTGGTTGCGCCATTGATTTAACCCTAATAACAATATCCTTACTAGTAAACTTAACTTGGAAGGATTGATTTGGTTGTGCAAATATAGTTCCGTCAATTAGAGCGATTTCTTTGGTGGTTTGGTCTTTATAAGGTTGAGATACAGTATTTTGGGAATATTCACCTCCTACTTTATTATATAATCTTAGTTCTACTAAATTTATTACTCCTGGTTGATTGGTAACATCTTTGACCATCTCTCCAGTGAATATATCTTGTCCCATTTCCCTATTATCTGGATTAAAGAAACTTGATACTTTATCTATTACATTTGTCACTATTTCTGCTTGATTATATCCTGGGTCTATAACTAAGTCTATTTCTGTACTTAAATCGATAACTTCTGCTGAAGTAACACTTATATAATCATTTAACATTCTAAAATCTGACAAATACTCTGCAATATTTCTCATCATCGTTGTACTAACTTTTGAAGTTAGCGTTCCATCTTCTGAATAAGAGAGTAGATTAATCATTATTTTATTTTCTACTTCCATCACACCAACTTTTGCAGGTGCACCATATATGCTCGGCATTGTTTGAATTCGCGATACATAGTCATTAATTGTCACAGCTCTTTGTTGTGCAGAAAAATTAAAAGATATGTAATTTCTTAATTCCTCCACTGTAGGTTGATTGGCTCCACCTATTGCTGAAGTGACATTGTTAACAGTTAGAGATTCTCTCACTGCGGTATTAGTAGTACTTATTGGCCCATTAATAGAAAAATCTACTGTTGCAACATTGTTTATACTATTAGGACCTACATTTGTAGATTTCCCTCCACCCACTCTGTATTGGATGAATAGGGTTGTATTAGCTTTAGGTGCACTACCTAAAGAAAGGTTATTCATATATTGTTGTAAATCTAACTTATATCCAGTAGATGTTAGGTCTTCTAGAGAATCTTCCGCGGAACTACTTCCACCACCTAAAGTTAAATGAAAAAATCCTTCGGGGGTATACTCACTTACAAATCTTTGGTTTGTGTTAACCCATTTTCCTACCTTTATTCCAGGTGTGTCTCCTTTTTTACCTGGGTCTGGGATAAAAACTTTATCTTGTGCTAAAGCCTCTACTTCATACCATTTATTATCAGAATTAATAAAATCAACATTTTTAGGTAAAGCTTGTATGCTAGTACCATCTTTTTGTATTAACGCGGTAACCCCTAAAACATTTTTTTCTGGTAAAAATACTTTAAGAAATGGCCTTACATCTCCATCAGTTATAACTTTTTTAAATACTTTGGTAACTCCATTTACAACTACTTCCCTTTTAGTAATGGTATAATTTATAACGTTTCCATTAGAGTCAAAATTTGGTGTTTTAGTTCTATTTGGGAATCCTCTACTATCAAAAGCTGAAGAAAAGTCTACATCGTCTACCAATTCAAATACTTGACCCGCTCCTTTAAATTGGGAATTTCTTCTAAGTAATCCTTCGTACCTCACATCTTCTTTATCTCCCATAACAGGAACAGTAATAGATAAATCGGTAACAGCAACTGAAGGTCTATTTCCTGGAATCTTCAATCCATAAGTTCTAGCTATGTTAAATAAAGATGAACGTTGTTGTGCATATTGTAATACAGTTTCCTGTATACTTCTATCTATATGATAATTTAGATTATCTCCTATTGCAGCATTTAAATCTAGTAAAACTGAAAATATAGAAGCATCATTTGCATTTTGGATTAAATCTGGATATTGTTCTCTTACATATCTTAGTAGGTCTGTCCTTAGTCCTACAAAATCTCTTTCTGTGTATGAAATCTTATTATTGGCCATATTATAAATTAATAGTTACAAAATCTTTAGTTTCAAAAGCACTACTAGTGGTAGTAAAGTCAATTCTAACTTTAGCGGTATAATCATCTGTTCCTGCTCCCGCTACTCTAAATACTCTATCATCATTATCAGTTACTAATGTACCCTCACCTTCTTCAGCTTCTGCTAATGGAGTTATTATTATACTGTCTATCCTCAAATTAGGTATATATTTTTGTACTTGTTCTCTTATCTCCGCTTCTATAGAATCAAAGGTAATGGTGTCTAAAGGTTCAAATATATATTCATATAACCTAGTCCCATAATCAGGTAAAAAATACCTCATTCCTTTTCTAGTTAAAAGAAGGTGTATTAAGTTTGCTCTAATTTCTTCCTCTGGGGTGTCAGTCAAATCAAACATATATCCCAATCTGCTTTCAGAAAAGGGAAAATTCATACCATATGTTCCAAATTCGGGCATATTATTGTTTTCTTATAAATACTTCAAACATTAATTTGTTTTGGGTTTGGGGTTGTTCTTCTGGTGAGGTGGCCAATATGCACAATGTTTGCATCCGTTACCACAACAATATCCTCTTTTAAGGTGGTATTGTTCTGTCATTACCATTTTACCATTTTCCCAATAAAAATCCCCTGTCTGATATTTTGGTTTGATAAATTCTTTGTAATGTAATTCGCTAATCCAATCATCCGTTCGTCTCATTTTTAACTTCTTTTACTTCTTCTTTATGTCCACAATGTGGACATAAGATTAAACCCTCTTTAGATAAAAAATGGTGGTCTGAAATAGTCCACCATTTGTTACATTTACCACAATTAAAGTGGTATAAAATTTCTTTACTAAATTTGTGTTTCATCTAATTCTACTTTCTCTAACTCTTTTAAATCTGTATCAATTTCACAACTTCCTCCTGCACATGCTAATTCACCAGATAAATTAGTATTATCGTCTAACTCCACTACTTTAGATAAATTAACTTCAGTTAAAGTTTTTAACATTTCATAATAACGCTCCTCCTCAATGTCCTCAAATGGTGCTTGAGTATAAGTTCCACCATTATACGGTAAAACTGATAGACCGTTATAGAATTTTCTATTTTCCCACATCCATTCACCTGCTGGGTCCCATTCATGTTCTCTTAATGAAATTGTTGCAGAAACATTATGACTATTTGAACCTTTTCTATGTCCAGCATTTACCCATTCACTTGCAACTTTTTTAACTCGTTCTAGGAGTTGGAATGGTGATTCTGTTCTCATAATTGAACCTTGTGGTGCTTTTTGTGGGATAGAGATTACTGCAGTATCATGTGGTCTAAAGTATTCATCTTCTACTAATTCTGGATGGTATACTTTTAAATAAGTATAAATTGCTTCATTCTTACCAACTCTTATTCTTCTAATATAATAATCATTATGCCACGCATGAATACCTGAACTTGTACCTAATGTTAGTGATGTTGTTCCTGCAGGTTTTACTGTTGTTGTTCTTGCTGCTTGGTTTATCCCTATTAATTTTGATATCCTTGTGTTTTCTCTTTTAACAAGACTAGCGGCTTTAGACATGTCGTGACTCAATACTTTTCCTGAACCAATACCTGTCATTGAAACACCGATTAAAGCGTCTTTTTCTGTTGTTTCTCTCCAGACATCTCTTAGATAGTGGAAAGCTGTATATCCTGCTTGTAGTGTACCTATAAAGGCTGCCACTTTAACTCTTTCATTTAAATCTTCTTGTGATTCTATATTACTTACATTTACTTCACATAGGTTACAGAACTGATATGGTCTTAATGCAATTTCACAACACGGGTTTGTTCCCCAATCTTTATCATTATTAAGATATATTCCAGGTTCTCCCGCTCCCGATAACTCAACTCTTTTCCATATATCCATAAAAAACTCTTTAGTTATTTTATGTCTCATAAGAACTGCTGAATTATTTGCTCTACCTCTTTGTGGGTTTAATTCCCACCAATTACCAGCTTTACAACCAATCATTGCATCATCATCTGCGGAGAATAAACTAATTAGTGCAGCTCTTCTAATACCTCCTGCTAATACCGCATCTGCTATATAACAAATAATGTCATGAACCTCAATAGTGGTTAAATGGTCACCGTTTTCTTTTTGATTTAATAATCCTTCTATTTTAACCAAACATTCTTTTAGTGGTTGAGGTCCTGGTGCTTTACCTCCAGATGTTACAAGTCTTGCTCCTTTAGCTCTAATATCTGAAAAGTCAAATTCCACTCTACTACCTCCACCATTCATGTATGATTTCATAAGAACTTTAACGGAATCAGCCCAACCTTCTATTGAATCACCAATTAAAAATCTTCTTTTTCTTTTTGCATATGGTTTTTGTATGTTTGGTAATTGATTAACGTGATGTTTTTGAACGGAATATCCAACCCCTGTACCCCCTAACAATAGAAACATTGTTTCACTAAATGAATCAATATGGTCTATTGGTAAATAAGCACAGTTATATATTCTGTTTGGACTTATTTCAATCGGTTTTCCACCGAATTGCATGGACCTCATTGATGGAAGTACTTTCTTATCGTATACTAGTTTATATTTTTCATTAATTTCATCCTTTAATTTAGGGTATTTTTTAATATGCATATTTTTATTTCGAGTAACTAGTTCTTCCCACGTCTCTCTTCTGTTTATCTCGGGCAAATATTTTGCATACTTCATGTATACTGTAATATCTGATAAAATTTTTGATGCTATTTCCATATTCTACTTTTTAAAATTTATTTATAATTATGTCTTAATTAACCGTTTGGTTGGTTAATTGTTTGGTTTCTTCTTTGCATTGCTGCTCTCACTCTTAATGCGTTTCTTTCTTCTCGATTGTGTTCTAAGTCTAGTAGTGTTTGTGATTGTTCCGTACTAATTTCTAAAAATTCGTTATCGAATTTACAATTTTCAAAAACTATACCGTCTTTCCCTATTCGGGATTTGGTAATGGCAATCGTTGCTAAACCTAATTCTTTTTGTTGTAGGGATTTTGCGATAGATATTATCACGTGACCTACTTGGGCTTTTTTGATGGACCCACCCATCATGTCTGTTGTAACAACATCGGAACTAATAGAAGTACGATTTCCTTGTGCAGCTGTCCATCCAACTACATTTAGTTCACTACACATTGCTTCAAACTGTCTCATCACAGAACCTTCACCTTTCCATTCATCTGAAAAAGCTCTATCTGGTAACAAACAATCAATATAGTCTAACACAACTAAATCAATCTTTACATCTTCTGCCATTAATTTTCTTACCCTATTTTTAATTTGAGCCATTGTCATAGTGTCTGAAGGTAATTTTTCTAAAAGTAATTTACCTCTTCCCTGATATTGTGAAATTTTTTCTAATACTTCTGTTTTCCTTGCTGCTTGTTCTTTAGAAGAAATTCCTGTCCAACAAGTTAAATGTTTTCTTTGTATAATTTTAGGGTTGTCTTCAAAAAATATTTGTAAAACATTAAAACCTAGGTTATATGCAGAATTCGCAACTTTAGTAAGAATAGTACTCTTACCAACACCTGTTGGTGCTAAAAATACACCAATTTCTCCTTTAGCTAATCCTCCGTCTAATAAATTATCTATACCTACAATTCCTGTCGGTACTGGTTCTCTAAAATCGTCTTTTAATACTTCTTCTAAACTACTAAAAGCATCTATGGTAGATTCATCTATTTCACCTACTTGTATCGCCTCTCTAATATACTCCTCACAACGGTCATAAGCCTCAAAATCACCATCATCTAAGATTTTATTAACTTTTGTAATTGCTTTTTGGAGTTCTTGTTGCTTACAGAATTTTAAAGACTTTTCTTGTACCCATAAATGGTCCTCATATGGACAATCCTTAATATCTTTTAACATATCAAAGATATTTGTTCTTGCCATTTCTGAACTTACTTCAATTCTTGTAATTTGGTCTAATGCATCAAATGATGGAGGAACATTGTATTTTTCATGATATTCCTTAATCATTTGCATTACTAACTTAAAGTATTGGTTATCAAAATATCTTGCCTCAATAACTTCTACGATAGAATTAGTAAAATTCTTATCTAAAATTAGTTGATTTAGTAATTTAATTTGAAAGTTATATCCTAGATATCCAAAGTTATTTTTTCCACTCATTTGTATTATTTTTTGCGTATTAATAAATAGTATCTCATTTGTATAAGTCTATGACTTTTACAGGTTTTTTCAATGACAATGTGTCACTCAAATCACCTAATATCCTTGGTATCATTGGTCTAATATCTACCGTATATCTTACACGTGTTGGGTAACAATTTGAGGGGATAAAAGTGTGAATAATGTTCTTCCCGTCTTTTCTAATTTCTATCTCAAAAACCTCATCTTCAGACCCTTCCAAATCTTGTTCACTTAAATTAACTACATTAGTGTACTGATTATATTGGTCGTATAAATAGTTTAAACTTCTAGTTTTAAGATAGTCTTTTAGTTTCATTTTTATATAATTAACTTCGTCTAACAATTCAATTGAATCTAGTGTTTTCTCGTTAAAGTCTCTAACATTAAAATACCTTTGGCAAATTATATTACCATTAATTTTTAATAAGAATTCAAACTTTGTTGTCATTTTTTTGTCTGCTTTATTATTGTACATGATTTTATTTTTTAAAATTATTCTTTTCTTTCTTTATTAGCCCCATAAATGGTTCAAAAAAATCTAACCAATCATTATCGTTTTTTGGTAAAAATTTATTAAGTCCATCTCTGATTGTCATTTCTACAGCATTTTCTATTTGTCTTCCTGCTGGGTCTAGACTTGCGTGTGCAAGTAACATTATTTCTTCTTTTGCCTCTTCTGTTAAAAAAGGAATGGATAAATCCACTAATTTTTTATTTAATCTGTAAAAGTCCTCACCTTGAGTCCCTGTCTTTGTTGTGCCAGATATTATGTTTTTTAAAGCTCTATTATTTTTATTTTCTTTAAGTTTATTTTTACTAACTTCTAAAATATAGTCTAATTTTACTTCTTTTTCTTCTATTTCAGGAAAAAGTGAAAATAAAGTTTTATCACCTAAATAACTTATGCCGTTAATGTTGTCACTTCTATCCCCCATTAAGGTTTTAACTAACACAACATTTTGTGTTGGAATCTTTCTACCTCCTATTAAAATTTTATGTTCGTTTGTGACTAATTTTTTCTTTATAGGAAAAAATTGTGATACTTTCTTACTTATTAGTTGGGATAGGTCTTTGTCTGAACTTAAAATGGTTTTATGTTCTTTCGGTGTAGATTGACAATAGTATGCTATGCAGTCATCTGCTTCACACATTGTAAATTGACATTGTCGGATAAATAACTCTTCTAAGTATTCTGAAATTCTATTCTTTTGGTCTATCATGGATTGAAACTGCTCTTCATCCATTCTTTTCTTACGTGTTTCTTTATATGCGGGGTACAATTCTTTTCTAAAGTGATTCCCTTTTGGACCGTCCCAAAATACTACCACTTTATCGTAATTATTTTCTTCTAAATGTTTACGGAGTGTGACTATAAAATGATATAATGCTCCAATATGTTTATTATTATTATAAACATTTTTTACACCATGAAAACCTATTTGTAATAAACTGTTTCCATCAACAACTAATACCTTCTTCATTATTCATTTTTATAGGGTTAAACATTCTTTTTAAAATAATTCTCCAGTCGCTTCATCTGTAACATTGAATTCTCCACCCAATCCTATGGTGTCTTTCCAATATGAAGCATGTTCTGCCTTGTACTTTTCTAAGGATTTCTTTTCTTGTGCTGGGTCTTTTCCTGCTAAAAATCCGTGAGGTACGATTAATATTTTTCCATCATCATAACCTAAACCATTTACGTGATTTTTAACAACAGATACTTTAGTTCTAGTAGCAAATTTGATTTTTCTCTTATCTTTAACTGCTGTTATTTTACTTGTACCTGAGTTCTTTTGATTACCAAAAAGAAATACTAAGGTAGAGTTTAACCATAAGGCTTCACCTCCTTTAGCTTTAATTCTCGGTTGTCCAAAAGGATTATCGGGTAATTCTACCCAAGGTTGGTTTACTACTACCAAGGTATTAGTGTATTTAGAACTCTCTTTTCTACTTCCACTAATTCGTTGATTTATTCCCATACCTATTTTATCTGCTAATACACTTGCATTATGCATTTTACCACCTTTTCCATCAAATGTCATTTTACATGGTATAGAACCAACAGAATCCCACAAGAATAATAAATCATACTCTAATTCTCCTTTTTCTTGTGCGTCTAATAGTTCGTTAATATAGTCAGTAATTTGTTCGATATATTGAAAATCATTGTTGAATAGGAAAAATCCGTCCCATTCTCCTTCTTTGTTCTTTTCACATTCTAAACCTAATAGATTTGCGTGTTGGAAGTCCCATTTCTGTTCAGTAATTATAATAACTGGAAGTACTTCCTTTTTTTGTCCGTCTACCGCTGCTTTTACTAAAGCGGTGGTCTTACCAGTGTCAGTGTGACCTAACAACATATTAATGTGCCCCATTGATGGGCCTGGTATTCCCGTTGCTTCCGTAAAATCGTTTCCTAAGTCAAAAAATCTATCTTCTTTATATGTAGCTTTTTTAGAATATTTTGCTTTTATCTGACTAAAATCTTTCTTTTTAATTGCCATATTCTAAGTCTTAAAATGGTAAATCTTCGTCTGTACCTTGATTTGCTTGTGGGTCTACTGGTGTACTTGGTTGACTCATATCTGTAGACTCCTCAGTTGTGGTGTAAACATATTTCTTTAGATTACTGTCCCATTCTGGTGTCTCACCTTTTGAAATCGCTTCTAAATATTCAATTGGTTTCTGACTATAAACATCTTTATATGTCTCTACATTTCCTAACCATTCTTTACCTGTATTTTCATCAGTGTGTAGAGGACTTGGGTCTTCCGCCATTACCATACTAACTGATGTATATGTGCCATTTCCACTTGGTGTTGGCACAGCTTTTAGAATTAATGTTAAATCTCTACCTTCTGTAGTATTCGT